>Ga0315294_10003191_pt1 | contig 17816 bp, 20 predicted proteins | sample YL17G13_40_MG_FD_203626 | JGI IMG/M metagenome (GOLD analysis project Ga0315294, IMG submission 203626) | Sediment microbial communities from Yellowstone Lake, YNP, Wyoming, USA - YL17G13_40 | ecosystem: Environmental > Aquatic > Freshwater > Lake > Sediment | place: USA: Wyoming | collected... | reverse complement strand
TGTATCTGTTACTGAAAGAAAACTAAGAGCACAATGGTCTCCTGAGTTAGCTCAAGACGTTGCTGCTTTCCATAACATCGACGCTGAGGCTGAATTGACGGCATTGTTGTCAGAACAAGTAGCTGCGGAGATTGACCGTGAAATTTTACGTGACTTACGTAAAGGAGCAGCTTGGAATCTACGTTGGGATTACAACGGATGGAAGAGAGGAACATCATCTAATCCATTAACTCAATACACTCAGAAAGATTGGAATCAGACTTTGATTACTGCAATTAACCAATTGTCAGCTCAAATTCACAAGTCAACTCTTCGTGGTGGTGCTAATTGGATCGTAGTTTCTTCTGAAGTTTCTGCAATTTTTGATGACTTGGAATACTTCCACGTATCAAATGCTTCACCGGAGCAAGATCAGTACAACATGGGTATTGAAAGAGTAGGTACATTAGCTGGTCGTTACCAAGTGTTCCGTGACCCTTACTTCCCTGCTAATCAGGTGTTGATTGGTCACAAAGGTACATCGTTACTTGACACAGGTTACATCTACGCACCGTACGTACCTCTACAATTAACTCCAACTATGTATAACCCATTTAATTTCACACCAATTAAAGGGATTATGACAAGATACGCAAAAAAGATGGTGAACAATCGTTTTTATGCGAGAATTACTGTAGACGGCGTTAGAACGTTTGATTTGAGAGAATTGAGATAATCAATTATCTATGTAATATTCAAAAGGGACAAGAGATTGTCCCTTTTTTTGTTTTTATAAGTTATGGGTTAAAAATAAATGGATTATAATTTGACTTTCTAAGTGTTTTATTTATATTTATATTAAAGACATTATAATGAAAACTAAATTAACCCCCGAAGATGTTATTAGCATTATTGACCTATATCAAAACGAAATACCTAGTACTCATAAATTAGGTGAAAAATTTAAAGTTGGTCACAAAAAAATTAGTCAGATATTAAAAGAAAATGGTATTGAGATTAATAAAAAAGGAGGTCAAATAAAAACAGGAAATAGTTCAGAAATAGAAAAAACTAAAACTAATTTATATACCACATCAGATAATAATGAATTAGTGGCTCAATGTAAAAAAACTAATATTTTAATAAAAGACCCCAATAATTTATCGGGTAAATTAACAAGACACATTATTGATTTATATGGGGATGTATGGATACCAACAAATACATACCAAAGAAAAAAATACGAATCGGTAAATAAGAAAAAATGGTTTGAGGAATATTTTAATATAATAGAAATTGAAACCTCCTCAACAAGAAAATGTGGATTATGTGAGTGGGAGACAACCGATATATCAAATAAGACAGGTTGTTTTGAACACCATATAAGTAATACTCACAAAATAACGTTAGAGGACTACTTACTAAGATTTAAAGAAGATATCATCTATCACCCAAACTATACTAAAAGTTTAGAATTAAATAAATTTTTATCTAAAAGTAAAAATTATGTTACCTGTAAGTTGTGCGGTAAAAAAATGAAAAGTATAACAAACACACATCTAATAAGTAAACATGATATAACTATAAGTGAGTATAAATTAAAATACCCCAATGATAAAATAGTTTCAACCACTATTTCAAAAGTTTTAAGTAATTTAGTAAAAATTATAAATATTAATATGACACCTACTTGGACATCTAAGGGTGAAATTGAAATAAAAGAATTTATTGAGGGTCTTGGGTTCGTTGTTAGTAAAGGTAAAAATCGTAAATTACTTGATGGTAAAGAGATTGATTTGGTAATAGAGGATACGAATATTTGTATAGAATACAATGGATTATATTATCATACGGAAAAAATGGGTAAAAATAGTTCTTATCATTTAAATAAGACAATTGAATGTAATCAAATTGGTTATAACCTAATACATATTTTTGAAGATGAGTGGGTTATTAATAAAGAATTAATTAAATCAAAAATAAAACATTTATTAAAGGTAAATTCTGGTGACAAAATAGGGGGTAGAAATGTCACCATTAATAAAATTAATTTGGAGGATAAAACATTCTTCCTGAACAACAATCATATACAGGGATCTGATAAGTCGGATATATATTACGGGGCTTATTATAATAATGAATTAGTTGGTGTTATGACATTTAACAAAAATAGAAATATGACCAAAAATAATGACGGTGAGTTTGAATTAAGTAGATATTCAACAAAACAAAATTATGTTATAAGAGGATTGGCATCCAAATTCATTAAACACTTCATTAATGAATATAACCCAAAATCAATAATAAGTTTCGCAGATAGAAGATGGACTATTGATAGTAATAATAATTTATATACCAATTTAGGATTTACATTAGTGTCAGTCACAAAACCAACATACTACTATTATAATTCAAAAATTAATAAGTATAAAAGATTCCATAAATTTGGGTTTGGTAAAAACAATCTTAAAAAGAGATTCCCCCATTTAGACCAAACAAAAACCGAAAAAGAATTAACCTGTGAGTTAGGTTACGATAGAATATGGGATTGTGGGTTATTTAAATACCAATTGGTTTTAACTTAACCCCCCTCTTTTGGTAATTCTTCCGTTTTAGATAATGTCCTTATTGATTTAGATATAATTTCAGCCTCAGCAAAACTATATAGACCCCTCTGATAAGCGTATCTAACGGCTTCTACTAAGTAATAGTTGGCGTGTTCTTTATCCATAACACCCAAAATTAAATCTATATGTTCTTCTGAGTGTAGTTCTATACTACCGAATAAAACTGCGTATGGGTTATTTTCTTGCATATACTTTTGATTTTATAAACATCATTATTTCTTGTTCAATATTATCAATTAATTCGTAATTATCCAAAACTATTTTAGAAAATTCTTCTCTTAATTCAGGAGTCCATTTAAAATGTTCGTAAATCATAACAATTCGTTTTTTAAGATATTTATATAAAAATAGAAATAACAAATCATTAAGTCAAATGAGTAACAAGAAAATAAATGAGGCAACAGATACATCTGCATCATCAGGTAGATACCAAGGTCCGTTATCGCCAGGTATTAGGGAATTTGATAAACAGGAAATGCAACCTTTCTATATACCAACCTCTAAATATGACGATGCAGAATTAGCTTATGATAGTTATGATGGTAAGATGTCAACACCAAAGAAAAAAATAAAGAAAATGGAAACAAACGCAAGAAAGATATCTAAATACATTAAGGACCATCCCACCTATTCTGATGATGATGGTAATAACTTAAATAGTGGTAATGGTCCGATTAAAAACGAAAACATGAGGGATGTAATTAAGAATGTATTAAGAGAGGATTTAGGGGTTTGGTTCGGTACTAAGAAAAAACCTAAAGGTAGTAAACAACCGGGAGGTCCTTGGGTTAATATATGTAGAAAAAAAGAAGGTGGAGGTCATCCTCCTTGTGGTAGACCTGAGGCTTCGGATAAGGGATATCCAAAATGTAGAGCGGCAGGTGTTGCCTCTAAAATGACTGACTCTCAAAAGAAAAGTGCTTGTCAACAAAAAAGAACCGCCGAGAAATCACACTCTAAGTCAGGAACGGGAAACAAACCAAAAATGACCCATTACAAACCGAAAAAAAATACTTCCAAAAATGAAAGTATTAATGAGTTGGTTAAAAAAATTATAAAGGAAATTAGAACTTACTAAGAATATCATTAAGTGAGTGACTAATCTGTCCATTGATTACAACCTCGTAGGACTTCCTACGACGCTCTATCTCGTGGTTAAACAAGTAAACTACCCTTTCCCAAGTTCTAGCGTCTAATATAATAGAATAATGATATACGTGATTGGTTACGAAAGCCTGTTGGCTCTGTAATGTTAGGTATATACCCAATCTCTCATTCTTAACCACACGTTTATCACTTATGGGTGATAATATTAATTCAGAATCATTCTGATTAATTAATTTGCGACAAATGTGAAAGCAAGTTGTTTGAAAATCCTTAATTTCTGGATCTAAACCTTGGTCTAATGGACGACGTTTTATCCATTTGTAATAATGGAAAGCGAATCTATTGATTTTATGTTTTACGAATTGGTAGGGTGTCATATATCGGATTTTGGTTTTACAAAGATACTGACTTTTTTCGGATTAACAATAAGGTGGGGAACATTTTTCGTCAATCAAGTATAACTGTCTCATATCTACACTTCCACCCCTTAAAATGGTTTAATTCGCCTTTGGCGACTCTTTGTAAGACACTATCATTTAGGTTATGATTTATACAAAAATTTCTCAATGATGTAAGTTTAAATATTTTTTTTTCAGGAGACTCCAAATAATATATCCTTTTATTTATTTTTTCACCTTTACTTCTATTTAAAACTATAATCCCTTTTTGAACGTTTCTGTTAATTTTTTTTCTGGATGATAATATTGAATTGTAACTTATTTCATTATCTTTAGCATAACTACTTAAATTACTAGTTAATGTCGGGACTAATTCTTCATTATAAATCACGTAAACGTCCCTATCGTCATTTATCTCTATATCTGAATATAGTTTTATAACATCATTATCAATTTTTTTTTCAATTGATTTTTTATCTATTAGTAAAGTAATAAACTCTTTCCAAACCTCTAAATCGGTTTCGTTTCTACCTATATTCGCGGCGTAACAACATAATACTACATTATCCTTAGTATAACCCTTATGTCTATCTAACCTATCAATTGATGGTTGTTGCGGATGTTTTTTTGTTAAAGAAGGTAATAACGGTATTTTAAACCAAAAACATAAGCCATTTTGATTATCATATAAATCTAATACATCATTTATTGTTAAAGTAGTTTCACAATTTCTTTTTTTTGTGTGTTGTATAAGAATATTAGCCCATAACCTAATTTTTCTTTCTTGATACTTTAATTTTTCTTTAATTACGTTTTTAATATTTTCTCTATATTTTTTTTTATTTTCTCTACCTTTTTCATTAACGTGAAATTTACATAAAAGACCTTTTTGAGTTTTGTAAAAATCACTCAGAGGTTTATATTCATTACATTTTTTACAAAATTTAGTTTCCATATTATATAAATATCTATACATTTGGAAAAAGCGTTTAAGTTTGTAAATTTATTTTTTTGTCCATTTTCCGCCTTTACTTTTGTACCTTTTTGCTGCCGCTCCATTACAATATGCACTTGGACAAACTTTATACCTTGACCTTGCCCACGATAAGCATTGTTGCCATAATTGAGGATTTGTTGGTGTGTTTTTTTTCTTTTTTTCTGTTATCTCTGAACCCTCACCAATTACATCATCAAAAGAATTATTATCCATATGTTGTTCACCATCACCTTCTATGTGATTCATCATAAAATCAAAAACTTGATCCATATTGTTTTTGGATTCGGCAATATGGTCTTGTGCCCAATCGTGACCATTATCCAATATTTCTTCTATCATCCCTCTATCCTTTTCTAATAGAATTTCACATTGTCTTTTCATCTGTTCTAAGTTTGAAAAGAACATATATCTATCACTACCTTCTTCGTGTGATTCGTTTAATACTCGTTTAACTAAACGGCTTAAATCTGATTCGGTTAATCTAATTACTTTTTTCATTTTTTATTTACAATTTGGAATTTTATTTGTTTTTTGTATGTATTAATTTCACCCGTTACATCTAATTTCAAATCAATGTAATATTCGTTAGGTATTTTATCTCTTGTATCAAAGATAAAATAATGCTCATTAGGTGTTTTATTTATTTGTGTCCAATCCTGAACTTGGACTTCTGTTTGACCTTCTTTAACATATACTCGGTAATATGCCCTTATTTTTTCTAATGGTTGGTTTGATGTATATTGTTTTTTAATAATAACACCAACTTTACGTAAATCCGTATTTAATATCTTCTCATCTTGTTTTATACCATAGTAATCAAAACCATATAACGCAGGTTCTTTAGTTGATGTTCCTATAGTTATGGATTTTGAATATGGTTGTATAACTAATTCGTTTTCAACATTAGGTAATGATACCCCATTTAATGTTATACCACTCCATACGTCAGTAAAGGTACAAGGTGACTTATACCCCAATAATGCGGGTATTGTTACCTCATATATTCCTTGAGTTTTTCTACAAGTTGTAACTGCCGATAATGATGGTATTACGTCACCACTATTATCCAATAGTGATACAATTGGGTTGGAATCCAAATTAATTGGATTACCATCTTCATATAGATACAAATATAATTTATTTGGTTTTCCTAAACTAAATAAATTTCTATCATCGGTAATTAAATCATCGTAATTTGTTAATAGATATGGTTCATAAAATGTTTGAGTATGACGAGTAAAGAAACCGACAGAAAAATATTGTGTCGTCCCCGTGAATAACTCTATGTTAGGTTTATAAGCAATACCCCATCCAGTGACACCTGTTATTGCACCATTTAAAATACCATTAATTTCGTCGGTCATATCAAAAGATATATTCTCATTTCCAAATTCAAAATGTTGTTCCGCAATAATAGTAAGACCTGAATAATTTACACCTGAACCCGTTATTGAGTTTGAGTTATCATAAATACCTTCCGTTGACCAAGGTAATGTAGTTTGACGATAAAACCAATTGGATGGATCCAACGAAAAGTTTCTTCTAGTAAAAGTTGATTCGGTATCATTTAAACCTATACCCAAATCAAATTCTTTACCGACACCCTCATCCCAAGGTTGAGTACTTCCTGTTGACCCTGACGACAAAGGTATTCTAAATAATATTAGGTCAAAAGACGACGCTCTTTTAATTTCACCTGAAAGTTTGGTTGCGTTCAATAATCCAAGATCAAAAGATGCGGTATTTGTCATTATTAATGTATGAGTCATAGAACTGGTACATCCTGTTTGAATAACTCCATCACTAATCTTCTCATTTAATAAATCTAAATTCAAGTCAAATATAAATCTACTATAAATTGTATTGGGATTTTCCTTGTCAATATATCCAAAGAAAAGTTCGGTTATCGGCGCCTGACCCGTATTACTATACGTGTTGTATAGTAGAGTGTTGTTTCTAATGAAATATGAGTTATTTATTGACATTTTTCTATTTTACAATAAATATCAATAAAGTCGGATAATTAATTTATTCTTACGTTTTGGTTTAGAACCGTATTCGGAGCATCCAACATCTTTTGTAATATGTCTGCGGATAAAGTTCCGTCTAATGCCGTTGGTACTGGGGATAACCCGTGATATGGGTGTACATGAGAGGTTAAGAATTTAACAATTAAACTTATTAAATCCATCAATTTATCACCTCTAACCATTGGTTCTGTTTGGTCTGCCATATCAAGTAATTTTGGTTCTGATATTCCGTAAATAGTGTTTTTTAAATCTACCTTCTTTTGACCTACTTGAGAATCTTGTGATACTATAAATATTTTTTGAGCTCCCAATACACCGTAAGTTACACTTTCCCCTTTAACTTTAAATGGGGTGTATTTACTTATGTTAGTTTTGGTTGAATCCCCAAAAATAGGTTCTCCATCTTTATTTTTACCTGAGACAATACCAAAACCGGCAGCCAAAGTTCCACTACCTACTTTAATTCTTTGATAAAATCTCATTATGTTACTTGATTCTAAAACTGCCTCAAGTCCTGAATCTCCCCCCAAATCAGTTAATTTTTCATATGTCACCTTTGAGGGTCTAAATGCGAATGTGAATTGAGCCCCATCATTTTGGGGTGTATACGTTATACCCTTATATCCATCAAAATCTTTCATATCTATTTTGCCTTGGACTAATTGTGAGATGAAAGTATTAATTAAGTTAACCGCATTTTCATAACTCTGTCCTTGGAAATTAATGCTGACAGGTAACGGGGTTCCTTTTAAATTATCAGTATCAATATCTGTATCAACTTTAAAGTTTCTACTATTTAACCTATCGTCCTTTTGTCTTTGTAAATTATATAGATTAACAAATCCTGAAAAAATATCTTGTTGATTCTCAGGGTTAGTTATATGCCACTCTACTAATAATTTTATTTGTTGTACTACTGGAATTACACTTATTTGAGAAGTTGGTTCACCCTTAACCATTGAGGTTATGAAATGTGACAATTGTAAAAACGCTCTATTATCATTTGCGGTTGGTAATGTATTAACATCGTATTTTTTTGTTTTACCGGCTCTAATTAACACATCATTCTCTTTAAGAACTATGTCTGTCGTTCCCCTACCTAAAATCGCATTATCTTCAGGTTCGGGAAATATTCCTCTTGAATCCTTTGGTACTTCACCCCCGTTACCTGCTAGTGGTAAAGTTGGAGCAATATTGTCACCTTTTGATGTGTTTGTTTTTGATGAGATATAGTTCTCATAAACTACCGCCATTGGTGAGGATGGTGATGTCGGTAAATAATATCTTGCTCCGTCCGTGAATTTAGTTAATTGAGTATTACCCACATTTTGAACAACGGGATAAATTATATTAACTGATTCGTTAACTCTTGGGGTCACATTTAAAGAAAATGGTAATAAGGGTAAAAAAACAAATGGATCATATTTTGTCCATAAATAAATTGGCGAAATACTGTCCTTAGTTGAACTCAAGTATTTTGGGTCAACACTATTTAATATATCACTTTTGGTTTGATTATCGGGTTGCACTCTTAATCTACCCAATCTATAAGGGTCCGCACTATCAAGAACAACACCCGTAAATAATATTTTACCTATTTCCATTATTTCTTTTTTGATACTCTTTTAATACTTTATTATAGGTAATTTCTAAATTATCTAAATAATGTGTCAAGTTAATAATTGAGTTTTTAGTTTTAACAAAATCCTCATTAATAAAATCCATAACAGAAGTTAAATCCTTATTAGGACTATTTTCAATATCACCAATAATACTTTTAAATTTTTCAATTTCCATATTAAACAAATTTTCCCGAATAACTTGATATTACCGTTACTTGTCCCGCAACAGGTAACGGAGGTATTGCAAACTCGGTTTTAGCATTTTCATTTAACTCTTTCGCCTGACCTGTAAGTAAAGCAAAATCACTTATTAAACCTAAATTAGGACTTCCATCGGGTAAAGGTCCCACAGGTAACCCTAATTTTTGTAACTCCGCAATATAATTTATGAACGCCCTATTTGCCGAATATCCAGGTAATGCCGGCGCAGCTAATAACAGAGGTAGTGGTATTGATGTCCTTTTAAATGAGGGTATTCCAATACCACCACCGCTAAATAAACCTAATAATTGGTCTATGATGCTTTTACATTGCCTCCAATCATTTATTATTTTGGCTATCTGTATTAATATCCCAATTAAGTTTATTATTAATGCGTATTTTTTTAACACTTTCTCTTTGGCTAAATCTCCCGCAATAGATTTGATTAAAGTTACAATATCCTTTTTTAAAATCCTAAATAATTCTTTAACAAATAAACCCCCAATTTTGGTCGTTATCTCAATAAAAAAAGATTTGAATTTTTTAGTGAAGTCAGTCAATGATTTTATTTCAAGGGCTGCCGTCTGATTTAACGCCGCTAACATTGTAAAAATAGGTAACATTATTTTTGGTGTTAATAATGACGTAACTAATGCTTTTGGTAATTCTTTAATAAAAGAAAAATCTAAAGATAGTTTCACATTCAAGTTCAACCCAATCCCGTTTAGTTCTGGATTATTTGTGAATGTTGAAGTTAGGTTATTAATAGCGTTTACTAATTCATCTCCCTCACCCTCAATAAAGTTTAACTGGTCTAAACTATCTAATATCTGAATTGAATTAACGGGGAACTTAATATTATCACAACCCTCAAACTCCACCGCTCCATTTTGTATGTTTGTAACCTCCTGACCAATCTGAAGTAAATCTAAATTAGTGAATTCAAAGAAATCATCATCTAAATTATCAAGTTCCCCTATTTTTGAATTACCACTCACATCAATTTCATTTCTGTTGTCAAAACATAATCCCATTGCTCTTTGTAGTAATCTACTAAACTTTGTTTGTTCTTCAAGTTCCTTTAATCCTAAATTAGCATTAAATGATACCGCTCCCGTTATTTGATCCATCAATTGAGCAAATATGTTTGTAATCTCTACAACTGACATTCTTCTATAATAATCCCTTAAGAAGTCCGATATTTTATTAACATTATTTGCTCTATTTTTTAAATCAATTTTAAACCAATCTCCCGGCTGACCTGACCCATCCGCAGGTTCGTATGAAACATCAAAAAGATTCTGACCAGAAGCCCCGTTAAATGGGTATAAAATTCCTTGCTCTGTTATTCTTTGATATAATTGTCTATTCATCGGATATTTTAGGTCTCCGGTAGTTAAGTCTTTTTGTTTTTCGTATTTAACTTTACCCGATTTTGCGTTGGGGTCTATTTTTAGTAGGGATTTAAAATCCACTGAAGATACTCGTATGTATAGAGTTTGATTTCCTTGGTATTGTTGTTGTTGTGAACATCCAATAGCATTGATAACCGCATTAACTAAAATCTCCTCAATTTCAGGTTTTATTTTAAATAGTGTTTTAGTTAGTATGGTCTTTAAATACTTATTCGTACTTGACCCCTTACCCCTATTTAGTGTGAATAATTTTAATAGTTGTTCAAATTGCGTTTGTACTTGTTTTTGTAATCTATTTTTCTGTTCGGTTAGTTTATCTAAACTATTGGCAACGTCTTTATTAGCCTCCTCAAACGAACTATTGGCTTGTGAGTTAATGGATTTAATATCCGATTTTATCTTTATGAAGGTTTTACTTGAAGCTATTTTTTTACCAATATCGTCATAACCTTGATTAATATCTACGGCCATAATTGATTACTTTAATTTAAATGGTTTACTCTCTAAAGCATCTTTTTCTATTAAATCTTTTAACAGATCATCATCCATATCGGAAATAGAGAAACTCTCCTCTTTACTTGTGGATTTTTCCCAAATAGACGATTGTAGTTTAGAAAGTTGTAATTTCTTTTCCACACAATCGTTTATAATTTTTTGTTGTTTTTCAATAACAGGTCCTATAAGAGTCATATCTTCAGGATCTTTCATCATTGATAACATTTTATTCTGTATCCTTAGAGCGGTATTTCTTTGCTCCACAAGCTCGTTGTAGATTTCCTGTAATAAGGATAATATTGATTCCTTATTTAACTCTATCTTTTTTTTCTGTGGTCTAGTCATACCTATAAATATTTACTTAACCATATTTTGAATCAAATCAAAATATACTCTTTTATATTTTTTCATACATGACCTTATTTCCTTAGTTGATAAGTTGGTCATTTCTCTTAACGATAACAATATAATATTCTTATTAAACTTATTATTGTCGGTACTTATGAAGATTGATTTGTAATTAATAAAAATTTCACATAAGGACTCACCCAATTTACGTTCATTTTCGTTTAAACCCTCTTCCTGTATTATTTTTTGTAATTCATTAATGTAAGATGATATAATTTCATCAGTATCTATTGAGTCATTATCAATATAATATATTAAATCAGGTCTAAGATTATTCTCCAAATCATAAGATATATCCTCGTATGAAATTTTTCTGTTCGTTTCTTTTTGGTCTTTTATTATTTGACCCATAAGATAATTCTTACATATGGTACCAAAATACGAATACGCTTTCTTTTCTTTTGATGGTTTAAACTTATCTATTTTGGTCATTAAGAACGAGTGCGTGTCAGCGTGGATCTCAATAAAATCCATATCTTTACGATATAACTTATACCGTCTTATAATTGACGATATCATTTTGTCGAGAGGTTTCCTTAAACTAAGATTATATATTTTGTTTTTTTCTTCTGAAGTTGTTGCGGATAAAAATAATCTTACCGCAACTTCTTCCCTTACATCAAAATAATTATCTGCTTTAGGTTTTCTACCTTTCTTTTTAACCTCAATATCCGTAGAACCACTTAATGTCATTAAACTGTTTGTGGTTCATACTTTATGTTTCTATCAATAGTGAAAAAATATTCTTTCTTAGCAGAATCAATCCAAAACTTTACTTCGTCAGGTGACATAACTTCAGATCCGTTCTTATAGTTCCAAAAAATAGAACCTTCACGTAAATTTAAGTGCTTATAACCAATTCTAGGGATTGTCATAATCTTAACGTTATTATAAGTCATTCTAAGTAAGAATTCGTATACAAAAGTTAATTTAATTGATGATTTAAATTTACCATATTCCTCAAACGAACTTTTCTTGATAACCATACCCGCACTTTGGAAGTTTTGATAACTTTGTAGTGTTTCGTTATTTAGATAACCAATTTCGTTGGAGAAGTTAGCCGCGAACGACGCTTCATTTGTAAATCCTGCGAATAACCCTTTATCGTCAATATCAACAACAATAGGTAAGAAAGCCTGAACATCTTTATACGCTTCCGAATATAATTTTACATTTTTAAACCAAATACTTGAATATTCATCATCAAATTCAAAAAATGAAACCCATTCAGACGAAGAGTTCTCAACACCGAAATTAATCTGATTTGTGTAACTTGGTTCTTTAGTCCATAAAAGTTTCTTAACATTTAAATCACCGAAATCAAATCCGTTAATTACATCTGTTAATTTAGTTTCATCGGTGTGAACAATAATTAATTCATTAAATAGTGATTTTTGATTTTTAAGTGAGTTAATTGCTTTTTCAAATAATTCGTCAAAATCTTTAACCGCCGCTGACTTAATCGGCAAAATAACCGATAGATTTATATAATTTTCCATATTACGATTCCGTTGTTTCTAGTTTATTTAATTGTTCTGTGAATGACTCATATCTAGTATTCAAATACTTACCGAATGTATTAACAACATTAGATTCAAACTTACTAAAATCTGAATAGTTAGATGATGTCTTTTCAATCTCAGAGAATAATTCTTCGTTAATATTATCCTCCAACCAATTCTGTAAAAAGTCGGAAATGAAATCAACAATTTGATTGTGTTCTCTAATCCAAATACCATTATCTTCACTCATCCATTGTGGAAATAAATTAGGTATCTTTCCAATAACGGGAACTCCTGACTTCATTGATTCTAATGGGAATGTTCCAAATCCACCACTAGGGTCAATCCAAACAGACAAGAAACAATCTTGTAATGCGTTTGCGAACTCTTGTTCTGACAATCCTCTAAGGTCTCTAAATGTAATCCATCTGTATTGTGGGAATTTAAGGTAGAAAGATTTAATCAGAGTTAAAGTATCTCTATGGTCTCTTGTGTGAATTGCAATGATTGGTTTAGGTGGTAATACTTGTTTTTTAAATTTGTCAGAAATTACGGGTTCAATAATATCAAATGTAACGCCTTTCATTATGTTACTAACATAATCTTTTTGTAGTTCCGATGTTGTAATACACTTAAAGAAACCTAACTGAGCCCAAGTTTGACCTGGTTGTAATGTCTCCAACATATAGTCATATGATTGACATAGAACAATTTTAGCGCAAGGTAGTTTCTCCAATTGTGGCATAATGAAACCATAAAGTTCAGGAACGACGATAAAATCTTCAGGTGAAATTTCAAGATTCTGACCCTCAATTGATTTGTGAGGTAATTCAGTCATAAATTCTTCGCCCAACCAAGATTCAACTCCGGTGTAATCAGGTTTTTCGTGTAACATAATTGGATTAAATCCGTTACGTTTTAACGATAAAGCCATTCTGTAAATGTAACTTAAAGATGCCTTAGCATTACCTTTACTATCTTGAACTATGAAGTAGATTCTAGCAGATTTTTCTTTAAGGTTCTCAATAGATTTCTCTAATTTTTTTAATGTTTCTTGATCCATATTAATATTTATTTATTAGTTTTTTATTTAGAAGCGTATTAAAGGCCAGTTTAAATGGAATTGTTAGACCCGTTGATTTTCTACCCAAAGCTTCGTCAACTTCTTCGTCTTCAGTCATAATAACCTCCAACATAGTTTTTACAACCTCATATTTAACAACATTAATGTGTGTTTCAGGTCCACCTGTTAATGAGGTGATATTGATATATTGTTCAATAGCATCCAAATCAAGGTAATAATTTTCGTTAAGTACTTTTAGCATTATTCAGGTTTTAAAATGGTATTCAAAACATCCTCAAGTTCCTTTATTTTGGTTATAGAATATTCTGAATTGATTTGTTTATTGTATTCAGTTTCGTATTTTATGATAATTTTATTATCAGGATAACTTAATAGTAAGTCAGGATTGGAAGTAAGTAAAATATCAATTTCACCCCACATTGAATTAATTGTGGAATTACTATAGAATTTAACTTTTTCTATTAGACATCCGAACTTTGATAAAAAGAATAACGATGCCGGTTTTGATCTACCAATTTCATCGGATACTATCATTAAGTCATGATCGTCTCTTAATCTGTAGTAAATGTCGTTTAAATCGTTGAATGATGTTAGTTCCGTGGATGGGGCATGACCAAATATCTGCATTGGGAATTCCTCATACATAAAATTATATAACTCGTCCTTATCTTTAAAGGAAAAGTGATCCATTAAATTTAATGATGTTACAGGACTTTTGATTTCATAGGTAAAATCAACCTCGTCAAAAGACATCTCAACATAATCCTCAGAATCTACGGTAGTTTCGTAGGTCTTAATGATTTCTTCCGCCATCTCCTCAACCATATGTTTTTCATATACCTGAGTTATCTTGCTTATGGTATCCCTTAAAACACCATTTAACTCAATACCGATTCTCATTATACGTATCTTTTTAGAAGTTTAGTAATCAATGGATTTCTTACAACATCCTCGTCACCAAATTCAAATACTCCGATGTCATCAACACCTTTAAATCGTTGTAAAGCATCCCAAAGACCAGATTGTTTTTTGTCTTTATATCTGTCCGTTTGTTCCAAATCTCCTGATATGAAAAATTTGGAGTTATAACCAATTCTTGTTAATAATAATTTCATTTGATTGGGGGTTGCATTTTGTGCTTCCTCAAAAATCAAAATGGTATTATCAATATTCATACCTCTCATATAAGCGAGGGCGAATACCTCAATAATTTCAGCTTCCTTTAACTTCTCACGAGCCTCTTTACCAATAATTTTATTTAGTAGATAATAAGATGGAAAAATATATGGATCCAATTTCTCCTCAACATTACCGGGGAGAGAACCCAATTTTTCTTCGGCCTCAACCGCAGGACGAACAATTACCAATTTCTCATATGAATTTTCGGGATCCATAAGTAAATCAACCGCCGCCTTCATTGATATATAACTCTTACCAACACCCGCCGGACCTGAACACAGAACTATCTGATTATTGGTCAGTAGGTCATAATAGGTTTTTTGACTTTCGGTTAGGAATTTATTTCTTATTTTTTTTGTTATTAAAGAATTAATTAATTCTTTTTTTGAAAGTCGTCTCTCGTTTGACTCAGGTCTAGCTGACGTTTGAGATTTCTGAGTGGGTGATACTTTTTTTCTTGTCATATCGTAATCTTATAATAATTAAGCCAATAGTCAATCATTTCATCTAACATAGTCTCAAAGGAGTACTCGTGTGACCATCCCGTTTTATTAATTAATTTTGATGAGTCACCTTTTAAATCTCGTAGTTCTTCAGGTCTTAAAAATTTTTCATCTTGAGTTACATAATCAACCCAATTTAATTCTAATCTATTAAAAACATATTCACATAAATCTTTTACAGAATGTGATACTCCTGTTGAACATACGAAGTCATCCGGTTCGTCCAATTGTAATATTTCCCACATTGCCTTAACATAATCTTTGGCGTGACCCCAATCTCTCGTAGCATCAAGATTACCCAATTTTAATTCATTAGATAATCCTAATTTAATTTTAACCGCTTCTTTACAAACTTTATTTGTTACGAAGTTTGTTCCTCTCCTTGGTGATTCGTGATTAAATAAAATTCCGTTTGAAACAAACATACCATAAGAATTTCTATAATTTCTTGATATGTTATAACTAAAAACCTTAGCACATCCGTATGGAGATACTGGACTCATTGGGGTTGATTCTCTTTGGTATCCGTCTTCGTCAATATTATTACCAAACATTTCAGATGAGGACGCTTGATATATTTTTGTGTTGGGTTTTATTAGTTTAACCGCCTCCAATAAATTAAGAGTTCCAAGACCTGTTACATTTGTGGTATAAATTGGCTGGTCAAAGGAAATTCTAACGTGAGACTGTGCTGCTAAATTATAAATTTCATCAGGCTTAACTTCTTGTATCACTCTAATTAGAGACGCTAAATCAGTTAAATCCGCATAATGTAATATAAGTTTATCATAAACATTATTTAATCTTGATGTTTGATTTTCAGATACGGAATTTCTTTTTAATGTTCCATGAACTTCATAACCTTTTTCTAATAAAAATTCAGATAAGTATGATCCGTCTTGACCATTTATTCCCGTGATTAACGCTATTTTATTTTCTTGCATTTTCATAATTTTTAAAAAACCAATTAACAGTTTCTTTAATCCCTTCCTCTATTGGTGTAAATTTAAAATCCGGTAAATAAGATTTTAGTTTACTATTGTCTGACGGCTTTCTAAATTGACCGTCAGGTTTTGTATTGTCAAAGATAACCTTACCTTTAAAGTTAAATTCTTTAACTATTAAATCAACTAAATCAATTATAGATATTTCCTGTGAAGGACTAAATATTATAGGTTCAGATTCGTTATAATTCTCAACCGCCCATTCAGATAGTTTAGCAACATCTTTAGAAAATATAAATTCCCTTAGAGGTTTTCCTGATCCCCACACCGTAAAATCGGTATTGTTTTTTTGTGCTAAATATAACTTATGTATTAACATTGGCATAACATGACCGTGTTCTAACGAAAAGTTATCATTAGGTCCGTAAATGTTAGTTGGTATAACTGATGTATAGTTAAGACCATATTGTTCCCTATACGCTCTTATTTGTATGTCCGCCATTCTTTTAGCGTAAGCATAAGGATAGTTTGAAAAGTGGGGCTCTCCTAAATGTATCATATCCTCAGTTAGGGGATAATTTACTTTATCGGGAAATACACATGTGGACAGAAAACAAACTAAATTTTTAACGTTTGTTTTTCTTGCTGACTCAATAACATTTGTATTAATCATGATGTTATCGTAAAAGTATTCACCTTTATAATTCATATTTCCACCAACACCACCTACCTTACCCGCACAATGAATAACGTGGGTGGGATTGTGTAGTTCAAACATCTTTAAGGTTTCTTTGGGATTAACTAAATTGTATTCTTTGCCAATTTTTATATCGGAAATGATAGAAGAACCGACTAAACCGTTACTACCAGTTACTAATAATTTTCTCATACATTCTCATTAACAATTTTAATGACTTTAGTTATTTCTTCTTCTGTCATTTGATGGTTATTTGGTAAGTATAAGCCGTACTCGTGTATTAATTTTGAATTTGGTAATTCTTGTTTACCATATCTCTCATACCAAAATGGATGTTCGTTTATTGACCCACAAATTAATGGCCGACACTCAATATCGTTGTTTTGTAATTCGGATATCAGTTTGTCAAGATTCTTAGTGATTATCGGGTAAGAGAAATTTGAAACGTAAGAATTGGTCGTCGGAGATACATTCCAAAAATTGTTCTTAATCTCTTCTTTATATCTCAAATAGTTTTTATATCTAGATTCAATAATGTAATCTAATTTATCCATCTGTTGAATCCCAATAAAGGCTTGTAAGTCTGTGGCTCTTAAATTAAATCCGGGATAATAAAAGGTGTATAAGG
>Ga0315294_10003189_pt1 | contig 17820 bp, 19 predicted proteins | sample YL17G13_40_MG_FD_203626 | JGI IMG/M metagenome (GOLD analysis project Ga0315294, IMG submission 203626) | Sediment microbial communities from Yellowstone Lake, YNP, Wyoming, USA - YL17G13_40 | ecosystem: Environmental > Aquatic > Freshwater > Lake > Sediment | place: USA: Wyoming | collected... | reverse complement strand
TTGTGAACGGAATCAAGATAAAAAATGAAGGCAAAGAAGAGGTTTTGGCCGTTCAGGGAGTCTTTGTTGAGATTGGTCTTATTCCCAACTCCGATTTTGTCAAAGAAATAGACAGGAATCAAATCGCAGAGATAAAGATAAACTGCCGCAATGAAACGAGCCTGGAGGGCATATTTGCCGCAGGAGACGTGACGGATGTTCCGGAAAAACAGATTATCATCGCTGCCGGGGAAGGGTCCAAGGCAGCATTGAGTGCCTTCCGGTATCTGGCCAGGCATAAATTTTAAGAAAGAATTTAGATGGAAGAATATAAATTCTGGCAACAGAAAAGAAAAATCAAGCAATTTTTGTCAGCAGTTGTTTTTATTTTTATACTTATTTTAGGCTGGCAGTACCCGCTCTTAGGTTATTTTATTCCTCTGTGCATGTTCCTGGGGATTATAATAGGCCTGGTATCTGGAAGGAAATGGTGCGATTGGTATTGCCCGAGGGGGAGTTTCTACGACGCGCTTATCAGTAATATCAGCCCCAAAAGAAAGATCCCCGCTTTTCTTAAGAGCATGTATTTTAGAATAGGCGTGCTTTCCTTTCTTATGCTGATAATGACCTATAATTTAATCCGTAACTGGCCGAATCCTTATAAAATAGGAATGTTCTTTGTAACGCTTATTACCACTACTACTGTTTTAGGGATTATTTTAGCAATTATCTTTCATCAGCGCAGCTGGTGCATGTTCTGTCCCATCGGCACGATAGTAAATTTAATCGGAAGAAATAAGCGGCCGCTAAGAATAGATTCAGATTTGTGTGTGGAATGCAAATTATGCGCCAAGGTCTGCCCTGTGCAGCTGGAGCCCTATATATATAAAGGTAAAGGCATCCAGATAGTAAAGGAAGGGGATTGTCTTAAGTGCGGCTTATGCGTTGCTGCCTGCCCTACCAAGGCACTAAAATGAAGAAGCGCTCATTCGCATACAAGAGAATAAAAACAGACAAGGCTTACATAGAGGCTTTCTTAATTAAACTATCCAGTAAGAATCTTATTCTGCTAAAGGGAAGCAAAGGCTATATCATGTGTGGGTATTTGAATTTGAGGGCAGCAGAGAAATTCAAAGACCTGGCAATAAAGATTACGGGCGTCTCCACAATTGAAGAGGCCATTAAGACAGTAGTTCATAGTTGCACTTCTGCGGCAAGAAAATCAGGAATTTACAAAGGCCAACCCATCAAAAAAGTCCTGCGGATTATTGCTTAAATAGTTCGGATCAAAAAAATACTTGACAAAAGAGATTTTCTAGTTTATACTCTACTATCATGATAGAGATTATAGAGAAGAAAAGATGCGTATAACCTATAAAGGAGATTACGCCCTAAAGACGATACTGGACCTGGCGTTACGTTACGGCAACAGCCCGATAACAATTCACGAACTGGCAAAGCGCGCAGATGTACCCATCAAGTTTTTAGAGCAGATACTCCTGGATTTAAAAAGAGGCGGTTTTGTAGAAAGCAGACGCGGTAAAATCGGAGGTTATCTTTTAGCCAGGCCGCCTTCTAAGATAAAACTAGGCGAGGTTGTCAGATTTATTGACGGTCCGATTGAGCCGGTGGCCTGCGTAGACAAGAATTACAAAGGCTGCAATGATATCAAGACTTGTCTCTTCAGGGGTATATGGAAAGACATCTCAGTGGGAATATCTAAGGTCGTGGATAATATTACCTTTGAGGACTTGGCTAAAAGGACAAGGATACAGCAATCAAATTACGTTTATCAGATTTAAGTCTAGAGAGAGGAAGGTCGAGTGATGAAGATTGCAAAAGACATTACTGAGCTTATAGGGAATACTCCTTTGGTGCGGCTGAACCGTATTACCGATGGCTCTGCGGCTAGTGTCGTAGCAAAGCTGGAATCTTTTAATCCCTGTTCTTCAGTCAAGGATAGAATCGGTCTTAGTATGATTGAAGCGGCAGAGAAGGCCGGAAAAATAAAAAAGGATACCATTATCATAGAGCCGACCTCGGGAAATACCGGGATCGCCTTAGCTTTTGTCTGTGCGGTAAAAGGTTATTCTCTGGTCTTAACCATGCCCGAGACCATGAGTCTGGAGCGCAGGCAACTTTTAGCTGCTTTCGGAGCCCAGTTGCTTTTGACTCCGGGTGCCGAAGGGATGTCTGGCGCGGTAAGAAAAGCCGAGGAATTAGCCAAGAGCGATAAGCGTTATTTTCTGTTGCAGCAGTTTAAGAATGCCGCTAATCCAGAGATTCATCGTCGTACCACTGCCTCAGAAATCTGGGAGGATACGGACGGTAGAGTAGACATTTTGGTTGCGGGGGTAGGTACTGGCGGTACAATTACAGGTGTAGCTGAGACAATCAAGAAAAAGAAACCAGCTTTTCGTGCTGTTGCGGTTGAGCCAAAAGATTCACCGGTTTTATCCGGCGGGAAGCCTGGGCCGCACAAGATTCAGGGTATCGGAGCTGGTTTCATCCCAGAGATTCTGAATAGAAATATCATTGATGAAGTGATACAGGTCTCTAGCGAAGATGCCTATGTAACCGCCAGCAGACTGGCCAAAGAGGAGGGGATATTGGCAGGTATTTCTTCAGGCGCAGCAGTGTTTGCAGCATTAGAGGTGGCCAGGAGAAAAGAGAATAAAGGAAAGCTTATCGTGGTAATATTACCGGATACGGGCGAGAGGTATCTTAGTACAGCGCTATTTACTAAATGAGAGGAGTCTACGATGAAAGAAAAAGTAGAGAAGGCATTAGAGAAAATCCGCCCCATGCTCGAAGCTGATGGTGGAAATGTTGATTTGGTTGAAGTCACTGATGATGGAATAGTAAAATTAAAACTTACCGGTACCTGCAGTTGCTGTCCGATGAGCCAGATGACGCTTAAGATGGGTATCGAGAGAATCTTAAAACAAGAGGTGCCGGAGGTAAAAGAAGTCATTGCATTATAATGGGAGGATAAATGAAGACAATAAAAGAGATAAACCAAAAGATAAAAAAGGGCGAGGTTGTTGTAGTTACTGCTGAAGAGGTTATTGATCTAGTGGCCAAAAAGGGCGCAAAAAAGGTAGCGGAGGAAGTTGACGTAGTTACTACCGGTACTTTTGGCCCGATGTGTTCATCAGGGGCATATTTTAATATAGGCCACTCCAAACCCAGGATAAAATTGGGTGGCGGGACCTGCAGGCTTAATGATGTTCCGGCTTACGCGGGGTTTGCTGCCGTAGATATCTATTTAGGCGCCACTGCCATACCTGATGATGACCCCCGCAATAAAGTCTTTCCCGGTGAATTCAAGTACGGAGGAGGGCATGTAATCCAGGAGATAGTTGAGGGTAAAGATGTTCGTCTGGAGGCAACTGCTTATGGAACCGATTGTTATCCGCGCAAGAAACTGGAAACGCTGGTTAACATCAAGGATTTGAATGAGGCGGTATTATTCAATATACGCAACTGTTACCAGAATTACAATGTAGCGGTGAATTTATCAGATAAGATGATTTATACTTATATGGGCGCGTTAAAGCCGAATTTAGGCAATGCCAATTATTGTTCTGCCGGACAGCTCTCTCCGCTCTTAAAAGACCCCCATTATAAAACTATAGGCATTGGTACGAAAATATTTCTAGGCGGAGGGGTAGGGTTTGTCGCCTGGCAAGGGACGCAACATAATCCTGGCGTCAAAAGAAAGGATAACGGCGTTCCGCAGGCACCAGCTGGTACCATTGCTGTAATTGGTGATTTAAAGCAGATGAAGCCAGAGTGGCTTACAGGGATTAGCATGCTTGGCTATGGGGTTACCCTGAACGTAGGCATTGGTGTGCCAATACCTGTATTAGACGAAGAGATAATTAAATACGCTGCAATTAAAGATAGTGAGATTTATGCCCAGGTTGTGGATTATGGCGCGAGTTATCCGCAATGCGTCCCAGGGTCTTTGACTGAAGTCAATTATGCCCAGCTGAAATCAGGTTCGATTACCGTGCAAGGTAAAGAGATCCCCACAGGTAATTTGTCCAGTTATTCCAAGGCGCGCGAGATATCTGAAGAGTTAAAATCCTGGATTAAGAAAGGAGATTTTCTTTTAACAGAGCCAGTGGCATTTCTTCCAGGAGCAGAATCCGGGTACAGCTTTAAGCTATTAAAGGAAAGACCTATCGGTTAGGAGGTAAGATGACTTCTAAGAGGATTGTTTTACATTTTCCGCACCGTCTGGTTGACCAGCCTATTATTTATAAACTTGTTAAGGAATTTGACCTTCAGTTTAATATCCTGAAGGCCTATGTTACGCCTCAAGAAGAGGGCTTGATGGTCTTGGAGTTGTCCGGCAAGAAGGACAATTTTGATAAAAGCATTGAATATCTGCAATCATGCGGAGTGCGAATTCAGCCTTTAAGCCAGGATGTGATACGTAATGAATCCAAGTGTACTGACTGCGGCGTGTGCGTGCCGATATGTCCGACGGGAGCGCTGGTCGTTGATCCTCAGACCCGCAAGGTCCATTTTTATGATAATAAGTGTATTGCCTGTGAACTCTGCGTTAAAACCTGTCCTACCCGTGCGATGGAAGTGCATTTTTAAAGATGACTCTGAAACAAAAACTATACAGACTAAAGAAGATAATCTTAGATTACCAATCGGTTCTTATTGCCTTTTCAGGAGGACTGGACAGCACTTTTCTTTTGAGGATTGCCTCAGAGGTATTGCCGAAAGATAAGGTCCTGGCGGTTACGGCCAATTCTCTAACGTATCCCAAAGAGGAATTGCAATTTTCCAAGAAAATTGCACGGAGTCTGGGCGTAAGACAAAGGATAATCAAAACAAGAGAATTGGAAGATGTACGATTTGTTTCTAATCCAATAGATCGGTGCTATTATTGTAAAAGAGAGCTCTTTGGCAGGCTAAAAAAAATGGCTTCAATGTTCAGATTAAATTTTGTATTAGATGCCAGTAATGTTTCGGATAAACTGGATTTCCGGCCGGGTGATAAGGCCGGGAAGGAGTTGGGGATACGCTCGCCGCTTATAGAAGCTGATTTTAACAAAGATGATATTCGTAAGTTAAGTAAGAAGTTAGCACTGAGTACCTGGGATAAGCCTAGCCTTGCGTGTCTTGCTTCAAGAATTCCTTACGGCACCAGGGTTTCTCCCGAGTCTTTAAGACGCATTAACCAGGCAGAACTGTATTTAAGAAGGATCGGCTTTAAACAGGTGAGATTAAGGCACTACAATGGTCTGTGCCGGATAGAGGTTTCGAAAAAAGATATACCTCGCCTAATAAATAGAGGTAAGCAAGTAATCGACAAATTAAAGAAACTGGGTTATAATTATGTAACTGTGGACTTAGAGGGCTACCGCACCGGTAGTATGAATGAGGTGATCAGAAAATGAAGAAGATATATTTAGATTACGCTGCCACCGCACCTTGCGATCCTGAAGTTGTCAGGGCGATGGAGCCGTATTTCTTCGATAAATTCGGTAATGCCTCCAGTATACACGCCTATGGCCAGGAGGCCAAGGCAGCTGTAGAGGATGCGCGGGAGAAACTCGCTTCATTCTTGGGGACCAAACCCGAGGAGATAGTCTTTACTTCAGGGGGTACTGAGTCGGATAATTTTGCTATCGAAGGGGTTGCCTATGCCATGCAGAAGAAAGGCAATCACATAATTACTACCGCAATTGAACATCATGCCGTAAGCCAACCTTGTAAATTTCTGGAGAAGCAAGGTTTTAATATTACCACCGTAGGCGTGGATAAATACGGTTTAGTCTCACCGGAAGAAATCAAAGAGGCAATTACAGATAAAACCATTCTTATCTCTGTAATACACGCCAATAATGAAATCGGCACAATCCAGCCTATCTCGGAAATCGGCAGAATCGCCAGAGAAAAAGGTATCTATTTTCATACGGATGCAGTGCAAACCGTAGGGCATGTTCCTGTAAACGTAGACGATTTGAATGTCGACCTCTTATCGCTCTCTGCCCATAAATTCTATGGGCCAAAGGGAGTGGGCGCGTTATACATCAGAAAAGGAACGCGCATAGAAAGATTTTTGCACGGAGGGGATCAGGAAAAATCCAGACGCGCCTCAACCCTTAACACAACCGGTATAGTCGGATTAGGAAAGGCAATAGAGCTATGCCGCGACAAGATGGAGAAAGAGGCCAGCTACCAGGTTTCATTGCGCGATAAGTTGATTAAGGAGATAGCGGATAAAATTCCAGAGGTTTATCTTAACGGCCATCCTACCAAGAGACTTCCCAATAATGTTAACTTCTCGATAAAATACATCGAAGGAGAATCCATTCTGCTTAGTTTAGATATGCTGGGCATTGCTGCCTCTACTGGTTCTGCCTGTACCTCTAGTTCTCTGGAACCATCCCATGTGCTATTGGCAATCGGTCTGTCTCATGAAATCGCCCACGGTTCATTAAGAATCAGCCTGGGGCGCTGGACAAAAGAAAGCGACATCAATTATCTATTAGAACACTTGCCTCGAGTTGTCGAGAAGCTACGCCTTATGTCTCCCCTTTACCCCGCCAGAGAAAATCGCTGATGAAAATAGATAATCTTCAAGAAAAGATCCTGGATTTCTTAAAGAGAAAACAAGATTATATTTCCGGTGACCAAATAGCCCAGCGCTTAGACATCACTAGGCAGGCCCTCTGGAAGCATATACAGGAGCTTAAAAACCTAGGCTACGATATTGTGGCGGTTCCGCATTTGGGATATAAATTACTCTCTAGTCCTGACAGGCTTTTTACCTTTGAGGTCACAAAAAACCTGAATACTGAGTTTATCGGCCGTAAGATTTATTATTTTGAGGGAGTGTCTTCAACCATGTATGTGGCCATGCAATTAGGAATAAAAGGCGCTACTGAAGGCACGCTGGTTTTAACTGAGCAGCAGACAAAAGGTAAAGGCAGGCTCGGCAGGAACTGGTTTTCGCCCAAATATAAAGGTTTATATTTATCTTTGCTTTTAAAGCCGGAAATAGCACCTATGGATACGGCGATACTTACGTTGCTAGCCGCTGTAAGTATCTGCGAAGCGGTAAAAGTGACAACCGGATTAGATACGCAGATAAAATGGCCAAACGATATCTTATTGCATAATAAAAAAGTAGGCGGGATATTAACCGAATTGAATGCTGAAATGGACGAAGTTAACTTTCTGATTATCGGAATCGGATTAAACGTTAACAATGATAAAAAAACATTGGTCAGCGGCGCCACCTCATTAAAAGAACAGAAAAAAGAAAATATCAACCGTATCAGTTTACTGCAAGAGATATTGCGTAAGATAGAGATAAACTATTTGTCTTTTAAGGAAAAAGGGGCTGGCCAGATTATCGAAAAATGGCGCGAGCATAACATTACCCTGGGTAGAAGAATAAAAGTATATAGCCATAAAGAACATATTGAGGGAGAGGCTGTTGATATTGATATGGATGGAGGGCTTCTATTGAGGAGGGATTCCGGGGTAACAGAGAAGGTTATGGCAGGAGACGTGGTACACTGCAGGTAATGTAAACTAATAAATACAATCCGGTTGACAATATCATACCGATACGTATATAATATGTATCGGGTTTTTTATAACCAGAATAGCATGTTGATTATTTTTCTGCTCCTACTTCTTATTTTTCCTTACAAAGCCTGGTCCTTGGGGTCTTACACACTAGATAAAATAGTGGTAAGGTCTGGCAGAGTTTCTTTTGACGAAGGACTACCTTCCTTGGTTTATTCTTTAGAGACATTCACTGCCGATGATATCAAGAAGAAGAATTTGGATTCCTTGGTTGATTTATTAGATTATATTTCTGGGGTAGATTTACGTTATCGGGGTGTTTCCGGGATTCAGGGTGATCTATCTTTGAGGGGTTCTACCTACGAACAGGTTGCCGTCTTTATAGATGGGGTAAGGGTAGTTGACCCACAGACAGGTCACCATAATCTAGACATACCTTTAACCGTCTTCGATATTGAAAAAGTTGAGGTAATGAAGGAAGGCTCCTCCGGTTTATATGGCGCGGGCGCTTTGGCGGGCAGCATCAACATCATTACAAAAAAACCTACAAAAAAAAGCTTAAGCCTGGATACGCTTTTTGGAGAACACGCTTTATTTGGACAGACAGTATCTTTTAGTCTTGCACCAGGAGATTTCTCGAGCAGGGTTTCGGTTGACCACAGGGTATCCAGCGGCGGCCGTACGAATACTGATTTTGATTATAAGACCTGTTCATTTTATCTCAGTAAAGATTCGGCAGATACATCGTTTGACACGTTATTTGGCTATCAAAAGAAGGATTTTGGCGCAGACAGCTTTTATTCTGACCTTTTCCCAGAAGAGGAAGAACACACCGAAACTTTATTTGCAAGGGTGGGATCGAACTCAGGGGCAAACCTTGGTTTTTTAAAGAATAATCTTTTCTTCCGTAAGCATCGAGATAAGTTTATCCTAAGAAGAAACAATCCGACATTCGTGAATTACCACACTACTTATGTCTATGGTCTGGGCTCTCAGCTTAATCTGCCCGTAAAATACGGCATTTTTTTATTAGGCATAGATACAGCTAGGGATGAGATTTATTCGACAAATCTAGGAAAACATGCCATAATGCATCAGGCGGGATTGTTAGGATTCATTCCGGAAACTGGAGACAGATTAAATGCTGATTTCAGATTCAGATTCGATATTTACGAAGGCTGGGGCTTGCAAAAGTCCTTCAACCTGGGGATAGGCTATAATTTCCCCAGGCAGAGGTTAAAAATAAAAGGGTCAGCTGCAGGTGCATTCAGAATACCAAGTTTTACCGAATTATACTATTCTGACCCCGCCAATAGAGGGAATCCGGATCTGGGGGTTGAGAAATCCGACAGTCTGAAATTAGGCCTCAATTTTATGCAGGGATTCATGGATCTGGATTTTGAGTTTTTTTACAGAAAAGGAAGAAATCTGATTGACTGGACGCGTATCTCTCCAGCTGAATCTTGGATAGCAACGAACTTAGGAGAGATTGATTTCTGCGGCATAGAGTTCAATTCTACTATAGAACATGACCTCAATTTAAAAGTTATAAATATAAATAAGTTTATATTCTCTTATAATTATACGGACGCAGATAAAAAAACCGCTGGCTTCTACTCAAAATACGCCCTGGATATACTCAAACACCAATTTCTTTTAACCACTTGCTCCTCTTCTCTGGGGATGGATTTAAGCTGGCAGTTGTCTTATAATCAAAGATACTATGGCCAGACATACTTTGTGGCTAATCTCTGCATATCAAAGAAAATAATTAAAGCAGGCTTTATTCTAGAGCCTTTCCTAAAAATAGATAATCTTAGCAATACGGAATACTCTGAGGTTGCCGGGGTACTGCAGCCCGGAAGATGGGTTAAAAGCGGTTTTAAATTTGAATGGTAGCTTTCCCGCATAGCTTATGAAGAACAAATATTATAAATTACCTGCCCTGAATGCCGACTATATCAGCAAGCAGGAATACTTTTTACTCTTTGAAACCGGCCTGTTGGATAAGGACAACTTTAAAACCTATATTTTTACAAACCCCAAAGAGATTATTAAAATAAGGGGTTATTCGGATATAGAAAAGGCGTTTGAAAAGATTGAAAAGTATTCTAAGGAATATTATCTTGCCGGTTATTTTTCCTATGAGTTGGGATATTATTTTGAGAAGGATTTCTTTAGGCCCAAAGCGAATTCCTCTTACCCTTTAATACATTTGTGCCTTTTTAAAAAAGCGTTATCCTTCAATCATAAAACCGGAAGAACAAACGTTGCTATCCCCGGTCTCTTCCGGCCCGGACAAAAAAACCAAGACTATCAGCTTAAGAACTTAAAAATAAGTCTTACAAAACAGCAATATTTAAGAAAAATCTCGCTTATAAAAGAATATATCAGGGATGGAGAAACCTATCAGGTAAATTTTACCGCTAAATATCGTTTTAACTTTTCCGGATCGACCTTTGCCTTCTACGATGATTTAAAAAATAGGCAGAACGTTGCTTACGGAGCCTTTTGCAAATTTAAAGATGAATATGTTATCTCTCTATCCCCAGAATTATACTTTAAGATAGACAGTCCAAGCATCTGTTCCAGGCCGATGAAGGGTACTATCCAGCGGGGTAAAGATATAGAAGAAGATAAGAAAATACAACTGCGATTGAAAGGGAGTATTAAGGATCTGGCAGAAAATCTTATGATCGTAGACCTGGTCCGTAATGATTTGGGAAGGGTTTCTAAATCCGGAAGCGTTAAAGTCAGCGAGTTATTCACCGTAGAAAAATACAACACCCTGTTTCAGTTGACCTCTACAGTTAGGAGCACTTTAAGAAAGAATATCACCTATTCTGATATCTTCAAAAGCATCTTCCCCGGAGGTTCGGTTACCGGCGCCCCAAAGATGAGGACAATGCAAATAATCAGGAGCCTGGAAAGCGATTGCCGGAATATCTATTGCGGAGCACTGGGTATGATTTTCCCCGGGAAGAAAGCCATTTTCAATCTTCCTATCAGGACTATTTCTATAATAAAGAATAAAGGAGAAATGGGTGTAGGCTCAGGAATAGTCAGCGATTCCAACCCCCATAAAGAATTCCAGGAGTGCCTTTTAAAGGCCAGATTTTTAACTGGTACCTATAAGAAATTTCAATTAATCGAGACTATTCTCTGGGATGGGACATACAGGTTCTTGGATGAGCACCTGAGGCGGCTAAATAGCTCCGCCAGGTATTTCGATTTTTATTATAATCCTGCACAGATAACCTCGCAGTTAAAAAAGATGGATAACAACTTTGAAATCGGCTTTCATTACAAGGTTCGCTTGCTATTGGATAAAGATGGCGGACTCAAGATAGATTATTCTAAGATAGCCCAGGATAGCTATTCTGGAGAAAAATACGTGGTCATCTCCAGATATAAAATAGATTCCGGGGAAATATTTCGCTTTCATAAAACGACCAACCGGGATTTATATGATTCAGAATATAACCATTACCGCCAGAAGGGTTATTACGAGGTAATATTTTCAAATAATAAAAATGAGTTTACAGAAGGTGCTATTTCCAATATAATTGTGGAGATAAATAAACGGCGTTACACCCCCCCGGTATCATCCGGACTCCTGCCGGGTATATTTCGCGCACATCTTATTAAGAAGCACGGGGTGCAGGAGAGAGTCATAATGCGCGATGACCTGATAAGGGCCAATAGGATATTTTTATGTAATTCCGTACGCGGACTGACTCAAGTAAAGATTAAAGATAAAGATTTTATCTAAGAAGGAGGATAGGGAGTGTTTATTCATACTGTATTGTTTGAGATTAAACCACGAGAGGTCTCTGATTATCGCAGAGACAGTAAGATGTGGGCTAATTATGCCAGGAAAGCGAAGGGTTTCATTGCCTATTTTACCATGAAGCGTCTGGGTTTTAAGCATCAATACGCTTCAGTCTATGAATGGAATACCAAACAGAACCATGACCGCTTTATGAAGAAGTATCATGATTGGTTGGTGGCTAAATCCAGTGCCCAGGTTAAGGTTTTAGGTTATTATAACCTCAAGACTATAGATAAACTAAGACAGACGCGCTAAAAGAATTAGTTGACAAATAGCTAAATTAAGTGTATACTAGCTCCTATAGTAGTAAATAAGGGAGTAGAATCTTGGGCCGTAAGGTAGAGAAGAACTCGCCTTACGGTTTTTTTCTGCCATTATTTACTATAAAAAATAGAGTAGAAAGGAGGGTAGTGGATAATGGCAAGAGGTAAAGTAAAATGGTTTTCAAACCAAAAAGGTTATGGGTTTATTACTCCTGAGTCTGGAAATGATGTATTCGTGCATCATTCTGCGATCCAGGGTGATGGCTATAAGACTTTAGAGGAAGGCCAGGAAGTTGAGTTTGAAATTGAAAAAGGTCCTAAAGGCGAACAGGCTACAAAGGTAGTAAAATTATAACCAAAAAGTAACAAGAAACAATGGGCCCGGCATCTTATGCCCGGGCCCATTATTCTTAAGGAGGAATAAAATGCATAAAGGTACAATAAAGAAGTTGGTTCGCGAAAGAGGTTTTGGTTTTATCAATGATACTGACGGCAACGAGGTATTTTTTCACCAGAGCGCGTTAATAGAGGCCAAGTTCGATCTCTTGAACGACGGTCAGGAAGTAGAGTTTGATACTGAAAAAGGCCCCAAGGGTCCACGGGCTATCAACGTGCGCATAATTAAATAATAGCTCCCGTATTAAAAGGGTCACCTATTTAATAAAATGAAAATAGTGTTTATTGAGCCGCGGGCATCAGAGGCAAATGTTTACAGTAAATTAACCATGCCTCTTTTGGGCCCGGTATATCTGGGGACTATCCTGAAGAACAGAGGGCATCAAGTTGAGATCTATAACGAAAGCATTCATGCCCCTGATTACTCAAGGCTAAAGGCGGACTGTTTCGGCATCTCTATTTTGACTTCAACCGCAAAACGCGGATATGAGATAGCGCGGAAATTTCCTCGAGAAAAAGTCATTATGGGAGGAGTTCATGCGACTCTCCTGCCGGATGAGGCAATTCAGTTTGCCAGACAGGTAGTTATCGGAGAGGCAGAAGAGGTCATTGCCGACGTTGTGGAATCGAGGTTACGCGACTCCTTTGTTTATGGAAAACCTTTGGATAATCTTGACTCTCTGCCTTACCCGGACTTCTCTTTAATCAAGGGCTTCAGATTGCCTTCCTTAATTACGCCTATTTCCACCTCCCGCGGGTGTCCTTTTGATTGCAGCTTCTGCTCAGTGACAAAAATATTCGGCAGAAAATACCGTTTTCGCAGCGCAGAAAACGTTATAGGAGAATTAACCTCTGGAAAAATAAAATCATTCTTTTTCTGCGATGATAATTTCACGGCAAACCCAGCGCGCACCCATAAATTACTGCGCCTTATGCTTAAACATAAAATACGAGATTGGTCCTGCCAGGTGCGTTGCGATGTGGCCGAAGACAAAGAATTGCTTAGCCTCATGTCTAAGGCAGGGTGTAAAGTGGTATGCATAGGCTTTGAGTCTGTCAACCAGAAGACATTGCAGGCCTACCAAAAGAAACAGACAGTGGCTCAAATTATCGAGGCCATCCGTTCTTTCCATAAAAATGGGATCAAGATTCACGGTATGTTTGTCTTAGGTTCAGAAGATGACAATAGAAAAACTATCTGGGATACCTTAAAGTTTGCCATCAGGGAAAAGATTGACACAATCCAGATGGCGGTTCTGACCCCTTTCCCGGGCACTAAAGTTCACGAGTTCTTAGAAAAAGAAAAGCGAATATTTATCAAAGACTGGAGTCTCTATGACGGCCAGCATGTTGTTTTTAAACCTAAATTGTTATCGGCAAGAGAACTCCAGCTAAACATCATTAAAGCCTATGCCAGGTTTTATTCCCTCTCCAGATCATTTTCCCTCCTTCTGAGATGGCGTTTCAGAAACGCCTTCTTCCGCTTCATGGGTCACGCAATTGTTAAAAAATGGATACAGCATAACCATGGAATGTCTTGGCTTCCCCAGTCAAACAACACCTAATCTAATAAAAATTTACGTCCCCTTAAAAGTTTTCTCTGCTATAATATAAAACTTAAGATGAAAAAACAGTGCGTGGTTGTGGCAATGAGCGGAGGCGTAGATTCCTCAGTAGCAGCCGCCTTGTTAAAGAAAAAGGGCTACGATACTGTCGGCATCACTATGTGTTTTAACCTTCCGGATGCTACAGGAAAAAGACCTATCTGTTGCGGGGCTCAGGGCATAGAGGATGCCCGCAGAGTTGCCCATAAATTAAATATCAGACATTATGTCTTAAATATGCAGAGGGTTCTTGCGCAGCGAGTCATCAAAGATTTCTGCCAGGAATATATTAAAGGCAGGACCCCAAACCCTTGTGTAAGATGCAATCAATATTTAAAGTTTGATTACCTCTTAAAAAAAGCCCTTGCCTTAGATGCACAATTCCTTGCTACCGGGCACTACGCGCGGATAGTCCACGGTCAGGACTATTTATTAAAGAAGGCAAAAGATAAAACAAAAGACCAGTCTTATTTTCTATATCGTTTGGGTCAGGAACAGTTAAAACGCGTGCTTTTTCCTTTAGGTAACTATACAAAGGAAGAGGTAAGGAATTTAGCCAGAGGATTTGGTTTGGCTGTAGCTGATAAATTAGCAAGTCAGGAGATATGTTTTTTGCCCAACGCAGATTACCGTGGATTTCTAAAGAATCAAATGCCAGAGGCTATAAAGCAGGGTTCAATCGTAGATAGGCAGGGTAATATACTGGCCAGACACAAAGGCATTGCTTTTTATACTATTGGGCAGCGGCAGGGTCTTGGTATTGCAAAAGGGCATCCTCTTTATGTAACCGAGATAGATCCTAAAAATAATCGTATTACTGTGGGCAAGAAAGAAGATGCTCAAAAACGCGAATTTCTAGTTAAAGAAGTGCATTTTATCTCCAGGCCTATAGAAAAGAAAGTTGCAGCAAAGGTAAGGATAAGGTATAATCACAGGGAAGCGCTGGCCCAATTAGAGCCGTTTAAGAATAAGATAAAAGTTAAATTTAGAGAACCGCAGTTTGCCATAACCTCCGGACAATCAGCTGTATTCTACCAGAGGGATATTGTTTTTGGCGGAGGTATCATCGAGAAAGTTTTGGGTTAAGATGATAAAAAAAGAATTCCAAGAATTAGAAGCAAAGATTAAAGAGTTAAAGAAAAAGCGCAATGCGGTGATCTTGGCGCACAACTATCAACTTCCGGAAGTGCAGGATGTAGCTGACTTTCGGGGCGATTCTCTGGAATTGAGCCGTATTGCAGCAAAGACCGATGCAAAGGTGATTGTATTCTGCGGTGTGCATTTTATGGCCGAGACAGCCTCCATATTAAGCCCTGAGAAGAAAGTGATTATGCCGGACGCAAACGCCGGCTGTCCCATGGCCAGTATGATTACTGCCCAGGATCTCAGGAAATTAAAAAAAGAACATCCTCAGGCAGCGGTGCTGGGTTACGTGAATACTTCGGCAGAGGTAAAGGCGGAGTTGGATTTTTGCTGTACCTCCACTAATGCAATAGCAGTGGTTAATGCCCTGCGTAACGTAGGAGAAATTATCTTTGTGCCGGATAAATACCTTGCGGATTATGTTTCCAGGCAGACCGGAAGAAAACTAATCTCCTGGAACGGTTTCTGTCCCACGCATGTAAAGATATTACCCGAGGATGTAAAGAGAGAAAAGAAATTTCATCCCCGGGCAAAAGTTTTAGTGCATCCTGAGTGTTTGCCTTCGGTAGTGGCCATGGCTGACGCAGCACTCTCTACCAGTCAGATGGGTAAGTTTGCCCGGGAAACTGAGGCAAAGGAAATGATTATCGGCACAGAGGTGGGGCTTATCTATCGTCTCAAAAAGGATAATCCTACGAAAGAATTCTATCCCGCCTCAGAAAGGGCGGTATGCCCTAATATGAAACGTACCACGCAGGAGAAAATACTCTGGGCCTTAGAAGAGCTGGAGGAAGAAATAAAGGTTCCCGAGGAGATTCGACAACGTGCCAGGAAGGCAATAGACAGGATGCTTGAGATAACCTAGCATGAACATCCCTGTGCTCTATGAGGATAATTGGCTATTGGTGGCAGATAAACCCTCCGGGCTTCTGGTTATACCCACGCCTCGTAATGAGAAACGCACCCTGACAAGTATTCTGAATGAGGATTTGAAACAAAGGGCCTTAGGGTATCGTCTGCATCCCTGCCATCGCTTAGATAGAGAAACCTCTGGCTTAATAATTTATGCCAAAGGCAAGTCTGTTCAACTAAAGATGATGGAGATATTTAAACATAAGAAAATCAAGAAGACCTACATTGCCTTTTTACAGGGGGTCCTGGTTGGGAATCAGGGAGAGATAAGAGATCCTATCGAAGGCTCAAGCGCGATAACCCAATACAGGGTCATCTTAAGAAGAAAAGATTTTACTGTCGCAGAAATCGCGCCTTTAACCGGACGCACCAACCAGATAAGGATACACTTTAAAAATATAGGCCACCCTGTGGTGGGAGAAACAAAATACTCCTTTCGCAGGGATTTTAAACTTAAGGCCAAGAGGCTTTGTCTTCACGCAACAAGGGTAGAGTTTGTGCATCCCCTGACCCAGAAGAATATAAAGATTGAATCCAGATTAGACGGTTATTTGGAAGAATTTCTAAATACCCACAACCATTAAAATGGAGCCCGCCTGGGTTAAAGCCCGGGGTTCCCAAGGGCGGAATACTAAAGCCGCATTTATCCCCGCCCTTAAGGGCGGGGTTTCCGAACGGCGTAGTATGAAACTATCCCTTAAAGAATTATCCCTCCTTGTATTAATCGCTGTTTTATCTATTTTCTCCTGGTATAAATTTGAATACCATCGTTATAATTTTGTGGATTTATCCCTTGATAGAAAAAAAGCCCTTGCCAGAGCCGGTAGCTATCTTGGTTCTTTGGGTCTCCCTCACGGTGGATATTCAAAGGCAATAGTGTTTACTACCGACTCTTTAGCTGATATATATTTGCAAAAGACAATCGGTCCCCAGGAGGAGGAATCCTTCTTAAAGCGGTATAATTTCGAACTTTTCTACTGGAAGGTCAGATTCTTTAAGCAGTTCCAGAAGGAGGAATTTGTTGTATGGGTCAGCGCCAAGAGCGGAGAAATCCTGGGGTTCAATCATATCATACGCGATACAGATTCAAGGCCGGATACAAGCAAAGAGGCTTCGCGCAGCATAGCAGAGCAATTCTTAAAGAATAACTATGGACTGGATTTTGGAAAGTATGAATTCCGCGAAGAGAAGGCAAGGCGCTACGAACACAGAACTGAACATAGTTTTTCCTGGCAGAAAAAGAGCGTTTCTATACCCTGGCAGTCTGGCAAAGGCAGCGCAAAACTGGTTATCGCAGCAACGGTTACCGGCAACGAAATCAAGGACTTTTCTAAAAGCAGTTTAGATATACCAGAAGATTTCTTGCGTTACCTTGAAAAACAACTTATCAATAGCGACTACCTGCACAGTCTTTCATATTTTCTGTCTCTTATTTTGCTATTCTTTGCCGTATTTGTCATACTAAAAAGAAGAAACGCCTTGGTGTTTCGCGTATGCAAAAGTACATTTATTATTCTGGCAGTCTTCTTATCTGTTATTAATTTTACGTCTGTCTTTAATAATATTCAGGAAATGATTATGTCTTTTCCTACCAGCACTGCCTTGGGGTCATTCCTGGCGCTCAACCTAGTAAAGTTTGTTATGGGCCTTATATTGTTAGGTGCTTTTTTTGTATTGCCCGGTATAGCCGGAGAATCTATGCGCCAGGAGGTCCTGCCTGAAAACAAATACAGCTCGTTTATCTATTATATAAAAACCACTTTTTATAGCAGAGCGGTTTCAAGATCAATCCTGCTGGGTTATGTTTTATTTGCTATCATGCTGGGTTTTCAGGCCCAGATATTCCATTTGGGACAGAAATACTTCGGCGTATGGAGGGAATGGCATAAGCTCAGCCAGTTTTCTTCGGCGTACCTGCCGTTTTGGAGCGTTTTTATTATAGGTATCAACGCAGCTTTTTGCGAAGAGGTAACCTATAGGGTTTTTGGAATAAGCTTTACCAAGAGATTTCTGAAGAGTACGGCTTTATCGGTAGTTTTGTTATCTTTGGTCTGGGGGCTAGGCCATTCAGGATATTCCATATCACCGTTTTGGTTCAGGACATTAGAGGTCGGCCTGCTGGGAT
>Ga0315294_10003186_pt1 | contig 17839 bp, 13 predicted proteins | sample YL17G13_40_MG_FD_203626 | JGI IMG/M metagenome (GOLD analysis project Ga0315294, IMG submission 203626) | Sediment microbial communities from Yellowstone Lake, YNP, Wyoming, USA - YL17G13_40 | ecosystem: Environmental > Aquatic > Freshwater > Lake > Sediment | place: USA: Wyoming | collected... | reverse complement strand
GCGACCGAAGGCCCAGACGGCCTCGACCACGCTGTGTTGAAGATTGGCATCCCTGAGACTTGAGTGTGAAGTCTAGTTGAGGAGATGCAGTGTCACCCCTGAGCTCCCAACATTCCGCACCCGCAGACTCCCATTATAGTCTGTGTCCTGCCTCGCTGGGGAAACGCAGTTCCGCTTTTCTGGTGCTCATGCGGTGAATGACGACCGTCCGAGCATCCGAGCCGCGAGCGGCTGGGGGGCAGCCGCCACTTGTGGCGAGCGCGTCAGGGCTGCCGGGACGGACGGAACTTTCTCTCTACCTCCTGGCCGAAGTGCTCAATGAGTCTCAGAGCCTCGCGGACGTCCTCCTTGCGAGTGCGGTGGTTCAGGACGCAGAAGCGCAGAACGTGGCGCGGGCCGAGACGCGTTGAGGACAGCATGAGCTGACGGCTGGCGATAATTCGCGCCGCCAGAGCCTCGTTCAGGCGGTTGAGGAATGCCTCGCCATTCGCGCCGGTGTTCAGCATCTCCCGGGGGACATAGCGGAAGGTAAAGACGCCGAGCGCTGGGCCGGTGATGATTTCCAGGCAGGGAGAATTCTGAAAGAGTCTGGCGGCGTACTCGGTAAGATCCAGGCACTGATCAATGACCTGGCGGATGCGTCGGGCGCCGAACGTCTTGACGGTCATCCAAACCTTCAGAGCGCGAAAGCTCCGGGTCAATTGCACACCGTAATCGCAGAAGTTCACTTCGTGCTCTTCGCGCGCCACGTCGGTCATGTATTCGGGGAGGATGCGGAAGGTCTCGCGCATCAGACGAGCTTGGCGCACGATGACGCAGCCGGCCTCGAACGGGCAATAGAACCATTTGTGCGGATCGAGGACGACCGAATCAGCATGTTCAATTCCCGCCAAAAGCTCGCGGCCTCTTTCCGTAAGGGCTGCAAATCCACCGTAGGCCGCGTCCACGTGCATCCAGAGCGAGTTCTCACGGGCAATCGCGGCGATCTCGGGCATGGGATCGATAGCGCCGGTGTTGGTGGTCCCGGCATTGGCGATCACCACAAACGGCCGCCGACCTTCCTTCCGATCCAGCCCGATGCGTTCCTCGAGTCTCCTTGCATCCAGGCGGAATCCTGCGTTATTGGGGATGCGACGCAGTTGTCGGGAGTGAATTCCCAGCAGGCGCAGCGCGCGGTCCACCGAGGCATGAGTCTGATCCGAGAGATACACGACCGCCTCGTTCGTCTCGTCGTTGAGGACAGCGCGGCGCGCCACAGCGAGAGCCGTCAGGTTGGCGACCGACCCGCCGCTCACCAGCAATCCGCCCGCTTCGGCCGGCAGTCCCAGCATCTGTTTGAACCAATCGATGACGATCAACTCCACCTGACTCGGTCCGGAAGACTCTAGCCACGTTCCGGCAAAGACGTTTGTCCCCGCCACTAGAGCGTCCGCCAGCATGCTGACGAAGTTCGGCGCGCTGGGGATGAAGGCGAAAAAGCGGGGGTGATCCAACTGGATAGTGTTCGGCGCCACATGGCGCGCGTACTCGTCAAACACACGGTCGAAATCGCTCGGCTGCTCCGGCATCGGTTCGCGCAGGAGGCGTTCGGTCTCTTCGCGGCTCAGTTCCTGGCCCAGCGTGCTCTCGCGGAGGACGGCGAGCCGCTGGACGATCCAGTCCACGACGCGATAGCCGGCGCGCCGCATCGTTTCCGGGTCAAGATCGAGAGAGACTTCCGGGATCTTTGCCTCCAGATACTCCAGCGACGACTCTGACTCCATAGATCCTCCAGGATTGCCGCACGGAAGTGAGGCGTTGAGAAACTTAGCTTTCCGCCAACTTGACAGTGGGCCGTCGGAGAAAACCGCAAGCCCGTTGCACCTTCCTCCCGTTTACAACGGATGAGTGTACTTTGCGCAAGCAGTTGAGCCTAACTGAATCTCCATGATTCGGCTCGCGCTCCAGCCATTGCGGTAGGTCATCTGAACGTAACCCGGCAGAAATTGTTTTCGCTTGGCGGGAGGTTTCGGGGGCGGCGTTTTTCGATCGGAGAGTAATCTCCTGAAGTTTTCTCACGATGGACGCTGTGGCGTATCCGTTTGTGCGGCTGGTGAATCGTGTTTACTTCTGTGGCTCAACAATCTGAATCTCTTCCTCCGTCAGCCCGTACAGGTCATAGACGAGGCGGTCGATTTGGCGGTCGAGCGCGGCGCACTTGTTTTCGTAGTAGGTCTTGTCCTTGTCGGTCTTCGCCTTCGCCAACTTGTTCTTTGCGTCCAGCATGGACTCTACCTTCGCCACCATCTCGCCGTGACGTGTCTGCTCAGCAGGATCGGAAAGGTCCATCTCATGAATTGGAACCTGTGCCAAACTGAAGATCGTCACTTGCGGGAATGATGTCTTGAAATCCGCGAACATGGTACGCCAAAAGTAACCGGTCAAGCGCGAATTGAGAATGCCGAGTACGTATAGTTCCGTTTCGATAGTCTCGGCCCGTACAGTGAAGATATTGCCGGTCACCGCCAATGGCTTTGTCAGAATGCTTGCCGTCGGCTCCTCACAGATTTGCCGCACCACGAGCTTGTGGGGCGCAAAATGCACTCCTTCGTCCCAGCATCCCCCAGCAGTCTTCGGACGCTTGAACTGGACGAACTCCGAAGACCGGTTTGTGTGATAACGGTGGACATCGCTGCCGACCAGAATTGGAACATGGTGTGGCGTCTTCTTTGTCTTGGCGAAGTACTTGTCGCGGTCGCCTGTAATCAAGCCGCGATTGATAGTGGCCACCTTCTCCAACGGTACGCAGTCCGTCCTCAAGCGGCGGATCAGCGATGAGTTCTTATCATTAACCAAGATGTTCCAGACACCACCGGGCAATGAGCCAAACGTCGCTTGGCGAGTACGGGAATGAAAACATGGAGTCGCCGCGAATTCCGGGCTGAGTTGATCGGTCGTCAGCACTTCTTGACCTTCCCGTTTCGCCTGCTTTGCCTCACGGCGCAACACGAGGACGGAAGTATGCACGTCGGCGTCGGCAAAGACACGACCCCGCGCCACGGCGATCTGCTCAATGCAGCATTCATTCATCAACCGACGCCGGAGTGTTTCGGCGTACACGTTATTCAGAATCGTCGTAGGCACGATGTAGCTGAAATCCCCGCCGTCCCTTAGCAACGAGGCAGCGCGTTGCAAGAACATGTGAAACAAATCGATCTTAAACTCAGCAGCTACGTAGTGTCTGCGCAAGTACGAAAGGACATTCGACGGCGTGTTGTGCGGCTGTAACATCCGGTATGGCGGATTTCCGACGATAGCGTCAAAACCACCGCGCTTCATCACCTCCGGGAAAGCATCTTCGAAGTTCATCGGGTTGAGTTTGCGTTCCTGCTCGCTGGCGAAAAGCTGGCCTTCCAAGATATCCGTGCCGATGAGTGAGTTGCCGCAGACGATGTTCTTGCTCAGGTCCGGGAGCAACTTCTTCATCTTTGCGGTGTGCGTGAACTCTAGCAAGTACTGGTGCGCGGTGGCGGTGGTTTCGTCCTGAAGCAGCTTGAGGTAAAGAGAGAGTTGGCAGACCTCGACGGCCTGGGTGTCGATGTCCACGCCGAATATGTTGTTGAGGAGGATTTCGCGTTTCTTACGGAGCGAGAGGTAGAGTTTGCCGTCGTGGTTGATGCAGTCGCCTTTGCGGGCTTTGATGGGGTTGTCGTTGTAGTAGTGGCCGTGATAAGTCAGCAGCAGGTCGAAGACGCCCAGCAGGAACGAGCCGCTACCGCACGCGATGTCGGCGAAGCGCATCTCCGCGATTTGGTCGGGGGTTTTGCCCGCGATGAGTTTGCCGACGGTGTTCTCGACAATGTAGCGGACGATGTATTCGGGCGTGTAGTAGACGCCGCCCGCCTTCCGAACCTCGGGCTTCGGCTCGACTTTAGCGCGTTTGTCCGTGGCGACAATGACGTTGCCGAGGAAGCGCTCATAGATCGAGCCGAGGATGTGGATGGGGATGGCGTTGAAGTCATAGGGCGAATTGATGTGCCCGAGGCTCTCGCAGATGCCGGCAAAAGCGGTGTCGTCCACGCGGAATTTTTCGCCATCGAGGATGTCGTGCTGCTTGAAGACGATGCCGTTGTAGATGTCGTCGAGGCGGCGGCTCGCGGCGATAAAATCCTCCCACGCCGTGCCTCTGTCGCCGAATCTGTCCACGATGCGCTGGGGTTCGATGCCTTTGTCTTCCAGAAAGCGGAGAAACACGAGGCGGTCGAGGGTGCGTTGGGCCAGCTCGGTGAGCGTTTCGCTGTCGAGCTTGGGGTTTTTGTTCTTGAACGTGTGGGCCAGCGACTTTCGGTATTCGTCGAGTTCGTTCAGGAATGACTCGTCAATGCTCTGGTCGCCGCCGGGGAAGAGACCCCGCTGCACGGCTTTCCCACGCAGCTTGGGTAGTTCCTTGGCCCGTTTCTCCAATGAACCGTCAGCGACGGCCTCGCGGGAGAACAGCCAGTAGATTTCGGCAAACTTCTTGCGGTCGAGGTAATCGCTGTAGCGGTACCTGGCGACATGGCGTTGTAATGCCGTGTCGATGTCAGGCTTGCCACGGCAGTCGAGCACATGGAATTGCTCGAAATCGGTGAGCACGGCCAGCGGCGTTCCGCTGCTCCAGGCGTAGCGGATGGTCTGGAAGTAGTTGTCGGCGGTGGCAATGTCAGCATAAGGTTTCTTGGCTTCGACGAAAAAGCGGACGTCGCGGTAGTTCGGGGCGATGTGGAAAGCGTAGTCAGCGCGGCGCTGACCTCCAGCCAAGACGGGCGGCTCCACTTTGACTTCCTGCTCATAGGGATTGGTTTGCTGGTCGTGGTTCACGTCCCAGCCCAAGGCGATGAAGAACTTGTCGATGAAGTCTTTGCGCGCTTCGGCCTCTTGGTATTCGGGGGATAGATACCGCGTCTCGTTGGCTTGAAACGTCGCGGCAAGTTTACTGACCTTCTCGAAAGCCTCCTCGAACGCGGGCGCGGACATAATTGCGCAGTCTAGCAAGGGGTACCAGTGCGGTCAAGCTCAGCAGAGAGTTCCGGGATCTTTGCCTCTAGCAGGATGCTGAAAAACCGCCGAATCTGTCATCCTGAGGAGCCGTAGGCGACGAAGGATCTCAGTATTTGCTTGATTCTACAAATGCCGGGATTCTTCGCTGCGCTCAGAATGACACCCCCAAGGGGTTTTTCAGCATCCTCCTGGATACTCCAGTGACGACTCTGACTCCATGGGACCTCCAGCATTGCTGGACAGAAGTGGGGCGCTGAGGGCGTTACGTTTCTACCGGTCGGACCAAGTCGCCGAGCAGCTTGCCGAGCAGGTTGTCCTGGGGGAAGCCCTGGCCCAGATGTTGTCGGAAGCCTTCCGCCAAGCGAAACCCGGAGAGTTCGCCGGCCCGCTCAGCCATCTCGCGCATGGGATGCGAGGGGCGGGGAATATCCTGTTGGGCGTGCAACCACGCCTGCTGGCTCTCGTGGCAGGCGAGCATGCGCTCCTTCAGCTCGAACGTCGGCGAGATGTCAACGAAGAGAGTGGGCCGGATTTCGTTTCCGAGAATGTCCCGGCCGCCGAAAGCCTGCGCGTAGTAAAGATGCGGCACGCGGCGCGGCGCCTTCGCCGGAGGGCGAGCGCCGGTGCGGAAATTCGGCGCCATAGCCGCAAAGCAGGCGCTCTGGCAGAGGCGGCTGGCGGTTTCGTGGTCCACCATGTAGTCGACGGGTGAGTGCGTCAGCACCAACTCTGGGTTCACCCGGCGGACAAGCTCCAGCACCTTCTTGACGGTTGGCCCGTCGTAGAAGACCAGAAGGTCCTTTTCCTCCAGGCAGGTGTACGTGGCTTTGATAAGTTTCGCCGCGCGCGCCGCCTCTCGTCGGCGGATGCGGGTGATCTTGGCGGGGGGGAGGATGGAGCTGCCGCAATCGCCCGCCGTCATGGTGACGATATGGATCCTCGCCCCACGGCTGGCCAGGTGAGCCAGCGTTCCCGCACAGAGGAACTCTGCATCGTCCGGGTGGGCAAACAACGCGAGAACGCTGACAGGTACATCCATTGCGGCGACATCCCTCCCACGTCGGTCAAGCTACTTCGCCGGGGTGAAGAAAGCAAGCAGCCGTAACTTTCCCCAGGTGACTTCGATGACGCCCTGCTTGTTGTGGTCGCCGAGCGACAGGTTAATCGTGAGCGCCTCGACCGGCTCTTTCTCTTCCTTGAGCTCCATCGGGACCTCAGCCAGCTTGGCGGTGGGCTCATACTGGAACGCGTCTTTCGCGGAGACAACCAGCGACCACTTTCCCGGCTCGGCCAGGCGGGCCAGCAGGATGTGCTTGCCTTTCGCGACACGGGTTCCGCCGAAGTCTAAGTCAACATCGGACGTGATCGTTGTAGGAGCGTTGGAGCCGATACGCCAGATGCCGCCGGGCTGAATCATCTTCAGCGGATCGCGACCTTTCAGTTGCGGCCGGCCGTACTCGATGGAGACGTTCGCACTGCCAATCGTCACCTTGGTTTCGCCCCGATCCTGCCCGAGTGCCGGACCGGTCAGAATAGTGAACGCCAGCAGGCTTACCCCTACAAGAATAAGACTGAGGCGACGGGACTTCTTCATGGTCTTGTCTCCTTCTCAAATGTGACTTGGCCGGGCGCTAAGCGCGCCACCGGCCCAAATATCGAATCCAGTGGCGAATGATGCCACCTTTTGGATCAATAAGGAACAGGGTCGGGAACATTGTGATGTCGCCGACTCAGCCTGTACCCTTCTTCCGGCTGGAGGCGGCGAGATCGCGCGCCGCCTTCTCAAACCAGCGCCAATGAAAGAGCAATGAGAATTTGAGGTATTGCGTCAAGTAGCTCCATCCGTGGCTGCCGGGACGCAAGGCAAACTCGTGGGAGAACCCCTTAGCCGTGAGTTTCTCGTGGAGGAGTTGTGCGCCCTCTTCGAACCCGTAGCGATCGTGATCGCCGCAGTCGAAGTACAGTTTCAAGTGGGAGAAGGCTTCCGGACGCTCGGCGAGCGTCAGGGGATTGTTCGCCTCGAAGTAGGGTTCGTTGAGAGGCGAGCCAAACGGCGCCTGGAGAACCCGAGCGTAGAATCCCCAACGGCCTTCATTCGGAATCGGGTTGGGAATCTTGGGAATCAAGGCCGCGCTGTGGGCGCTGGCGGAACCGAACACATCCGGATGGTTCATGGCGAGGTGCAACGCGCCATAGCCTCCCATCGACGTGCCGCTGATGCCGCGCGCCGCGGGGCTGGAAATCGTACGGTACTTCCGGTCAATGGCGGGCACCAACTCCTGGATGAAGAAATCCTCATAACGTTCGTGGCCATCGAACGAGTTCACGTAAAACGTCTTGCCGCCGTCAGGCAAGACCACCAGGAATTTTCCCATCTCGCCTTGGGCCAGGAGATCTTCCAGAACCTGCAGCCCTCCGCGTTCGCCCCAGCTTGTTTCGCTCTCAAACAGGCCATGGAGAAAGTAAAGCGTAGGATAGCGTGTGGGCGCGGAAGCGGCGTAGTCGGCAGGCAGGGCTGCGCAAACATTCACGTCCCGCTGGAGGATGGAGCTGGAGACAGGGAGACACTCCAGCGTGGTCGCCGGGACAGGCGTTGGCCCCGCGGCCCGGGCCGAAGTGACTACTGAACCAAGGATTAAGCCGGCCAAGAGGACTACTGCGTATTGCTTATTGATTGCGTGGCGGTGGAGCGTCCGGGGTTGAAGATGATCCATTAGTTAGCGGGGTGGGTTAGGTTGGGTGCGGCCCCGCTCCGTCTCGACATAGACGGCGGTCTTGCCGCTCTTCGAGCTGGCGCCCACGCTGGCGCCTGCCCGGTGGGTGCCTGTGTTCTTGGAATCGAGTGAACCGTGGACCGTCCCGTGGACGTTGCCGGGCACGGACTTCTTCGAGTCCTTGGAGGACACCACCACTCTGCCACCCGAGGACTCAGCGTTCTCTGGGGCAGGCCGGAGCTCGAGAACATCAGGCTCGGAAGGTTTCTCGGCCACTTCCTCTTCGGCCGTCTTTTTCGCTTGTTTCTGCGCCGCGCTCCGGGTGGCCTCGTCGGTGCTCACCCGCGTGACTTCGGCAAGCGCAGGTTTCCTCTCGGTCGAGGCTGAGGATTTGGGGCTTGGGGTCTCGGAACTTTTCTTGGCCGTGTCCTGCGGTGTCGATGCCACGGGCATCAAGAGACAGAGAACCACCGACAGCAGCAGAATCCTCGTCTCACCCATCATCGCAGAGTGCCCTCAAACCCGACTCCCACCATTCTGGGGCCAACCCGGCGTGCGAGTCAAGCTGCGCGGCCTGCCTCCATGCTATTGGCTCTCGGGCTGGTTCCAAAGCAGCTCGATGCTGATGCCGCCGTAAGCTTCGGTATCGTGGTATGCGAAACGTCCCTTGCTCGAGGGGCTGTCCCACCCGCCGCTCTGAGACAAGGGCGCTCCCTTAGACTTCAGGAGTTCTATGGCTTGGTCCATGTCGGTAACGTTGAACGCCAGGTGGTGAAAGCCTTCGCCGCGGGCCTTCAGGTGATCGTCGTAGACGCTGGGGCCCACGAGGGGCTGGATCCACTCGAAGGTCACATCTCCCCAATGCCACCAGCCGAGGTACATCTCGAATTTTCCCGGCTGGCCACGATAGTTCCGATCCACGCTGATGTTGCGGTCCACCGGCATGGCACCGAAGCCCAGGCGCTCGTAGAAATCGCCCACCTTCTTGACATCGCGGACGACGAGGGCGTATTGCACGATCTTGTTGAACGGGTATTCGTTTTCTGATTTCGCCGTAGTCCCGGCAGGCGGTGCGTCAGGGTTATAGACCAGTTCCATCATCACGCCGCCACCCTGCGGCGCCGTGTCGAGATAGGCGAAGAGACCTTTGCCCTTGGTGCCTTGCCAGCTCCCATATTGCAGTGTTTTGACGCCCTTGGCGTCAAAGTACTTCCGCTGCTCGTCCAGTTGCGCGGGGCTCGAGACACCGAAAGCCAGATGGTGGACGCCGTCTCCATGTTTGCGCAAATACTCGTCATAGACGCTCACACCCTTCACGGGCTGGATCCACTCGATCTCGACCCCACCGATGTCCGCAAACGCCTGCTTCATGGTGAGGGGAGTCTTCTTGCCGCGGTAAGTGACGTCCGGAAATTCCTGGACCCCGGCCCGCCTGATGTTTTTCAGTCCAAGCTTTTCCCAATAGTCCACGACGCGGTCCAAGTCCTTCACCACCCAGCCGACCTGAACGACCCGGCCATAGATCGACAGGTCCACGGTGGGTTTGGCTAGGTCGGCAGGGAATGACCAGATTGAACAGGCCAGGATGATGGCAAGCCCGCAGCCGACGCGCCCGATCCAACGACGAGTATTCTTCATTTGAACCTCCGTCACCACTCCGCTTGGAAGTGAGCCGCGAGCATACCATTTGGAGATGAGGTTGGGCAATTCTCGGCGTTGACGGCGATGACGTCGACAATGTTCAGGCTCAAACGCCGACGGACGGCGGGCTAAAGGACGGAAGCAGTGTTCCCGTCGGAGTCAAACTCCACCGTCACGGTCTGCGGCGCCAGGCGCCACGTGGCCAGCCCCGCAGCCTCGCGCGCCAGGGGCGCCGAGACGGCAATGCGATTCAACTCCTGCGTGTTGCGGATCCAGGCGATGCGCTGTTCCTCCGGCCCGGGACTGCCTAGATGACCCAGCGCCAGGTCTAGCGCTTCGCGGTCGGAGGCCAGATGGATGGGCAGGCGCGCGGCAGGTGGATTCAAGGAAACCCGAACGTTGAGGTACATCTTCCCGAAATCAATCTTTTGATACAGGCGTTCGTGGATCACGTCGGCGAAGCCCACGCCTACGGAATTGCCCTCACTTTCGTGGGTCAGATCGCGGACGTAAACTTGGCCAATCTCCGGCGCCTCGCCGGGCTGAAGTTCCACGCCCCGGCCGATAACCTTGGTGTCCATGCCCGTCCCGCTGGTATTCTTTCCCATCTCATCGACAACCAATAATTGGAGTTTGCCAAACGGGATGCGCGGAACGAGGGGCCGAGCCATCTTGAGCGCCTCTTCTTCCTGGGTGGTGATGTCCTCGGGCCGGGCGGCGCGCACCGCCGAGACCTGATGCATCTCGTTTTCGATCACTGCGAGCCCGCAGAGAATCTTACCGCTCGCCAGCGTCACCGCAGACATGGCGCGGATTACCTGCTCGAACCCATATTTCCAGCCCCAGCGGTGAGTCTCCCGCGCGCCGTCCTCCTTCCCCATGCCCACGGCCATCATCTTCAAGAGGCCGCTTTCGGTCTTGCCGGAGAAATCCGTGTGCGGCTTGATGCGGTTCAGCAGCAGGACGCCATCGGCCTCCCAGGCGTTGCGATCCATGTACACCCGGAAACCTTCGGGAGCGGCTCCAAGGCACACGGTTGCCATTGATGAGCGCACTTCCACACCGATCCGTTCCGGAGTGATGCCGTAGTGCTCAAGAATCTGGCGTTGCCCCTCAGCGGTAGCGCCTCCGTGGCTGCCCATCGCCGGAAAAACGAAGGGCTGTGCGCCCTGCGCTTTCAACCAGCCGCAAATCGTCCGCACGATCTCCGGCAGGCTGGCAATGCCGCGGCTGCCCACCGAGACGGCAATCCTCCGTCCTTGGAGTTTTTCGGAAGGCAGGCTGAGCCCCGTAAGAGCCTGCTGGATTTCGCTCTCCAGGTGAGTCAGGGCCGGAACGCTGGCGGAAATCCTCTCGAGAATGTGGAAGCTGCCCAGGGGAACGTGTCCATTCGTTGACATAATAGTTAAACCTTAATCCTGAGGAGGATGTTTCGTCAAGTGCCTGCATCAATCGAGGGCGCCAGCGCGCCCTATTCCCAGTCCAGCACCACGACCTCGAAATCGCGAAGGTTCGGCACCGTGACCGTGAGAACCTCGCCGGCCTGCTCAAACTTCGCTGCCTGGCCGGCCACCAGCAACTGCGCTCGGTGGCAGCGTGCGCCGGGACCGAGATGTATGGTCACCACCTGCGGCCCCACGGGAATGATTTCGGTGAGAGGCGGTTGCCACGCGGCCGGATTCGTGAGGTTGACGAGAAATCCTACGAGATGTTTTCCCTCCGCCTGTTCGTAGAGGGTGAAGTCAACCAGTCCTGCGCCTGCCACGCTGGCGCGCGGTTCGCCGGCCCCGGCCCAACGTACGGCGGCTTGGAGGAGCCGGCCATGGTCGGGCAGATGCGTTGCGCCGTAGGTGGCGGCAAGATCCCCGGGGAAGTAGCTCACATGGCCCTTACGTACGGCGCGAAAGTAGGCCAGCGGGACGTCCTCTTTCTGAATCTGGGTCCACGACGTCTCGGGAGGATATACAGGGTAAGGCGGGATCAGCCAGAGGGGAGTGTGGGCCGTGGCTTCGGCGCGGGCAGGCACCAGATACCGCGTATTCGGCAAGATGGCTGTGTCCTGGAAGGTGTTGCCCAGTTCTTCACTGTCCTGGAGGCGCATATAAGAATGGCCGAGTGGCCCCAGGACGTGGTCTGCGGTCGCACGGACCCCGAGTAAACTTGCCAAGCCGAAATCCGGCCGCCGCTTCCCGGTTTCGTCGTAAAGCGACGTCTCAAAGCTAGCCACCAATCCGCCGCCACGCCGGACAAACTCCTCAAGGGCTTTGATGGATTTGTCGCTCAGCATCGCCGTGTTGGCGAGCACCAGGACGCGGTAACGGTCTGGAACGGATTGCTCAAGATCTTCGGCCAGCAGCATGTCAAAGGGGATACGCGCTTCCAGGAGTGCCTGGTATGCGCCGCGTAGGCTTTCCGTGACGGTGGGTGGAGCACCCAGGGGACCGCCGTCTGAGGGGAGCCTATAGAAATCCAAGGTGGGCTGCGAGTAAACCAGCGCCACGTCAGCGAGTGACGTGAGACCCCGGAAGTAGCGGTCATTCTTCCAGTGAAACGTGAAGAAGTCTTCGAAAGCTTGGAATCCCCGGCGGTCTTCCTGTGCCGCGCCGACGACGTGGAACCACGGGCGAGCTCCACTCGCCAGCGCCTCTGCCATCCAGATCCTCTGCTCGGGTTCGGGCTTGGCGATGTGGCGCCAGCCGGGGATGTAATAACCCACCAGCAGCCAGTACGGGCGTTCCCCCCTGCTCAGTTCCCGGAGTAGTTTTCCCGTCATGCCGATTTGCCATAACGGAGTGGTGGGCCCACGGCCCTGGTTTTCGATGTGCAGCATCTCCTGGCCACGCTCGATGAAGCCGCGCATCCCCGCGATGCTGGTTTGATTCGGAACGAAGATCGCACCGGGCTTGACGCGCTTCACCGTCTTGGACCAGAACTGCCAGACGTCCGCCAGGCGGCGGTAGCGCCAGCTAACCCAGGCGCGATAGATCGGGTCAGAACGGTCTTCGCCGGCGGGCAGTGCGTTTCCGGTGTCCTTCTGGAAGCGCTCGCGGCAGTAGCGGCAGTAGCAGATGCCGCCGTAGCCCTCCCAGGCATTTCCGAAAATGCCGTCCACGTCGTAGCGGGAGAGGATTTCCTCAAAAATCCTGGGCATGTACTCCCAGAAGTACGGACTGTTCGGACAAATCTCATAAAGCTTGTCGCGCGGCTCCGGCGGCCAGTCGAGGAGATTGGGTTTGCCCTCCCGGTTCACGCTGAACCAGTCGGGATGGGCAAGGTAGAATTCCTCGCGCTGATACGAAGGGTCGAAGCGGGCCAGCACGCGGAGGTGAGCCTGCCGTGCCGCTGCCACGATTTCCCCGAAAAGGTCGCGCTGGCCGAGAAACCGGCTGCGGGGGTGGAGCGGGACTTGCGATGGGTAATACGCCACCAGGCCAGCCGCGTTGATCGTGACCCCGTCGAGGTGGCATCGCTGGAAGTAGTCCATCCACCAACGCACGTCAAACCGCTGCGCATCTAGTTCGTTGATGTTGACCTGACCCCATCGCCGGGTCTGCTGGACCCAGGCGGCTGGCGGCGCCTGCTGGGCCGGGGCCACCGAAATCGTGGCAAAGAGAGTCAACAAGAACATGCAATACGAGACAAAGTAACGCTTCATGACTGTCAACCCTCTCTCGGGGGTATTTGAAAACCTGCGCGCGGCACTCAAGTCAGTCTAAGCCACGCGAAGTTTCCGCAATTCTGCTTCGTCCACTTCAATCCCGAGGCCGGGACCGTCCGGCACCCTCAGGTAGCCGTTCTTCTGCTCCAGCGCCGGGCGGATGACTCGGTTGAGTACGATACGCTTCGCCTTGAACTCGTACTCTTGAGCGCGTTCTTCGCGGGCCAAGCAGGCGGTGAAGTGGAGGTTCGCCGCGGTGCCGAGCGCCGGCTGCGTCTGGTGTGGGACGAGCATGCGGTTGTAAGCGCTGGCGAGCGCGGCAATGCGAATCCCTTCCGTAATCCCCGCGCACTTGATCAGGTCCGGCTGGACGATATCGACATTGGCCTGGGTGATGAGGTCGCGAAACTGCCAGCGCGTGTATTCGTGCTCGCCCGCCGCTACCGGAACATCGAGCGCCGCGACCACCTGCGCGAGGCCCGCGTAATCGTACTGCGCGACGGGCTCCTCGTAATGCATCAGGCCCAGTTCGTCCTGGAAGCGCCGTCCGAGGCGAATCGCCGTCGCCACCGAGAACCCGTTGTTGGGATCGAACCCCAATTCAATCTTGTCGCCGATTGCTTTGCGCGCCTCGCTCGCCACGGCCCAGTCGTGAGCAGGGTTCGCGTCAGTGCGCCGAGTGCCCCAGTCCATGCGAATCTTGACCATCGTGTGGCCTTCTTCGACCGCCTGCGCGGCACGGTGCGCCATTTCCGCGGGCGTGGATTCCGCGCCGTCCCCGATGCTGGCATAGACCCGGACGCGGTCGCGGCGTCGCCCGCCGAAGAGCTGGGAAAGACTCAGGCCGGTGACTCTTCCGAAGATGTCCCACAGCGCGATGTCGATGCCGGCGATGGCCTCGGGTTGCGCGCCCATCACGCCCAGCTTGTAGGTGGAGAAAAACATGTTGTCCCAGAGCCGCTCTCGGTCGAGCGGGTCCTGGCCAACCACCAGCGGCTTGAGCGACTCGTTGATGAAGCCGGCGATGGCGCGCACGTTCATCGGGCTCGATTCACCGTAGCCTGTGATTCCCTGGTCGGTGCGAACCGCGATGAACAGCGAATCGCAGTTGAGGACCCACGTCTCGACGTCGGTAATCTTGAGGCGCGGCATCGTCGCGCCGGCTCCGTACCGTCCGAGGACCGCCAGCCCCGCGGCGGCCCCGGCAATTTCCAGAGGCAGCCGGAGCAACTTGCGGCGTGCAGGTGAGAAGTCATTTCCAGGCTTGCCCATGAGCACCTCACTTATGGGTCGGGGCGCGAATCTGCCGCTGTCCGACGTAGATGGGGAAAATACCACAAGTGGTGTCGGTTTTTCTGCTGTTGGGTGGAGGGCAGCAATTTCCCGGCGTGGACGGCAGGGCCGTCAAGCAAACCCCGTTGCGCCGCGCCGCGAATCTGTGTAGAGTCGCCCTAAGGTTGACGCGAGCCGCGTCGAGGGGAAGTGAGCTCTTGACGCCGGAGGGAGATGGAAACGTGGCGGTGATGAAACAGCTTTCCGTGATGCTGGAGAACAGGCGCGGGGCCCTGGCCGAGTTGTGCTCCGAACTCGCCAAGGTGGCGGTCAATATCCTTGCCCTCTCTGTGCCGGAGCAAGCTGGCGTGGCGCCCGTCCGCTTGGTCGTGAACGGCGTGGACGCCGCCAAGAAGGTCTTTGATAGCCTGGGGGCCAAGTGCACTGAGGAAGACGTGATTGCGGCGCGCGTTTCGGACCGCCCCGGAGCTCTCGGCAAGCTGACTCGCAAGCTCGCGGACCACAACATCGACGTCCGGTACGCCTACGGTAGCATCCTGAAAGGCGCAGGCGCGGCCGTAGTCATCCTCGCCGTCTCCGATGTGGCTGCAGCCGCCAAGGTGGCGAAGTAGCTCCGCGTGAGGGCACGGGCCCGGCACGGCAAGGGAACGTGGGGTGGTAGCCACGGTCAGAGTTCTTCTGACCGTGGGCTTTTCCCTTAAACGAACCCACGGTCAATTTCAACTGCAAATTGACCGTGGCGGCCTGCTGTTGTGAAAACCGCGCGATGAGACACGATCTGCGCACTTTGATCAACACACTCTTGCTGAGTTTCTTGTTGGCTGTGGCTTTCCGGGCCGAGGAACGGCAGGCGGACCCCTCATATGCGCGACAGTCGAATGTCATACTGGGTGTCTTAGAGGAGCACCCCGGCATGCACACTGGGGAGCCTAACTTCTGGAGGGTCCGTGCAGTATTTGAAAAGGAGGGCAGCGAGTGGAAGGCTTTCCCCAATCCGTGCACTGATGTGCCGTGTCTGAGAGCCCTTCCGAAGTCGTACCCGACGGAGGTGAATTGGATAATTGCCTTTGACGGAAGAAATCTGGGTCAAATAACAGCTCGAACTCCGCCCGAGTTTCGGGGCTATGATAGCGTCGGATGCCAGGAGATCACGAGTTCTGGGCCGATTCCGACCGTGGGTAACAGGTCAATAGAAAACTCCGGTTTCCTCTTTAGCCCTGCCTATCGGCCCCTGGTCGGAGTGTCAAAGCCGTACTTCAAAGATCCGCAGCATTGGAAGCCGTCTCAACTTTCAACGGAACCTGTCAGCAATATACGCGAGCAGTTCCGAAGGAAATTCCCGAAAGTTACGAATTGCAGAAACCCCTATGAGAATGCCCTGAAACCGTGGCCGTATCAGGATAAAGACATCAAGATCGGCAAAGCCTATTCATCGAATGAAGATCGGTCAGTTGCTGAATTGCACCTGTCGGGATGGGCCTGCGATGGCCCGCAAGAGGACGGCAGTCCATTTCTGACCCAATGGTATACCATTTCGCCAACGGGGGAGGTTAGGTTGTTGGGATCAGAGATGTGGCTCCTTGACGCCGGTGACTACGACGGAGACGGCAGATCCGAGGTCTTGTTTAGGATAGATGGGTACAACAAGGGTGGATATCGATTGTTCTACCGGGACTTCAGCAAGAGTGCTGAATTCCTGTTCAATTACCACTGAACATGGGCTCGTGCAGAGTGCTAACTCTCCGGGGCCCAGGGCGCAGCCACGGGCAGTCCGGCACAGCAGCATGACCGTGGCTACGGCCTCAATTCCTGACCGCCACCAGGAGCGCACGGCCTATTTCTGGTGTTGATTGACGGGGCTCAGCCCTGTGGTTGGCCAGTCAAGGTCTTTGAACTCGCCCGTGTAGTCGAACCCACCAAGAGGAATAGGCTTCGCCGGCTGAACGCTGACGCCCGCGCCCCGAATTGCGGCGAGCACCTCTGCCTCGTGAATCCGTGAGGCGTCGTACTCGACGATCAAATCCTGACCCTCAATGGCCAGGCCGCGAATGCCGTACACGGTTGAAAGCTGGCTGAGGCGCTCCAACTCTTTCGGCGTCAAGGGTTCCGTCAGGCGGTAGCGAGTGTTCAAGAACGTCATTTCACCGCACCTCTTCCCGGCCAGCAATGATAGCATGAGCGCTTAGTCCGCATCTCCGGACGCGAAACGGCAAGCGGTGATAGTGAATCCAATAGACGAGAGGGATTCTTCATTTCGAGGTCTGAAGCCTCTGATGGAACGAACTGAAGCGGCGGGAAAAATCAGTCTCGACATTACTGGCATGCACTGCGCCTCCTGTGTGATGCACATCGAGGAAGCGCTCCAGGCCGTTCCTGGAGTTCGCGCGGCTGCGGTCAACCTGGCAACAGAAAGGGCTGTGGTGGAGGTCGAGCCGGCCGAGGTCCAGCCGGAGGGGCTGATTCGCGCCGTGGAGGAAGCGGGGTACGGCGCGGCGCTGAGCAAGCCGCGGCGCGCAAGCCGCGGCGAAACTGAAGCGCGCGACCGCCAGCGGCAAGCGGAAGACCGCCGCCTGCGCCGGGATTTGTGGCTGGCGCTGATGCTGGGAATTCCCGTCGCCCTCATCAGCATGTTGATGGTGCGGTTCCCTTACGTCAATCAGATGCTGCTGGTGCTGACCTTGCCCGTCTGGGCTTACGCGGGACGCCGATTCCACCTGAACGCGCTGCGCCTGGCCCGCCACTTCTCCGCCAACATGGACACGCTGGTTTCGCTGGGCACGACGGCGGCGTTTGGTTGGAGTGTCGTGGCCATGCTGAGCGGGAAGCCGGAGCAAATCTATTTCGACTCCGCCGCGGTCATCATCCTGCTCGTCCTGGTGGGCAAGTCGTTGGAGAATCGCGCCAAGCGGCGAGCTTCCGACGCAATCCAGGCGCTGCTGGACTTGCAGCCGCCGACGGCACGCGTGGAGCGCGACGGCGCCACTCTGGACATTCCGGTCGAGGAAGTGCGCGCGGGCGACGTGGTCGTGGTCCGGCCAGGCGAAAAAATCCCGGTGGACGGAACGGTTCTCGAGGGGACGACAGGTGTCAACGAGTCGTTGCTGACGGGGGAAAGCTTGCCGGTGGAGAAGCAGCCGGGAAGCGAAGTGATTGGCGGAACCATCAACGGTACGGGAGCCATTCGCTATCGGGCGACGCGTGTGGGCGAGGATACGACGCTGGCGGAAATCATCCGCGTGGTGGAAGCGGCGCAGGGTTCCAAGGCTCCGTTGCAACGCCTGGCGGATCAGGTGGCCGGCGTTTTCGTGCCCATTGTGATCGCCATTGCCGTGGTGACGTTCGGGCTGCACTGGTGGCTCGCGCAGAATCTGGCGGCGGGCGTCATCAACGCGGTGGCCGTCCTGGTGATTGCCTGCCCGTGCGCTATGGGTCTGGCGACCCCGACCGCGATCATGGTGGGCACGGGGAAGGGTGCGGAAGTAGGTGTGCTCATCCGGGGCGGTGACAGCCTGGA
>Ga0315294_10003183_pt1 | contig 17847 bp, 19 predicted proteins | sample YL17G13_40_MG_FD_203626 | JGI IMG/M metagenome (GOLD analysis project Ga0315294, IMG submission 203626) | Sediment microbial communities from Yellowstone Lake, YNP, Wyoming, USA - YL17G13_40 | ecosystem: Environmental > Aquatic > Freshwater > Lake > Sediment | place: USA: Wyoming | collected... | reverse complement strand
CGACGATCTGCCGGATTCGCTGGTGCCGGCCAGTGCCCGGCGCACGCATCCGGCCTGGGGCGACAAGCAGATCCTCTCGACCTACGTGTTGGACAAGGTGCTCAAGCCCCGCCTGCCACCTGACGCGGCCGCCTGCATCGCTCTGACGGCCAGCGACCTCTGGCCCGGCGAGGGATGGAACTTCGTCTTCGGACAGGCGTCGCTCCAGGATCGCGTGGGGGTCTGGTCGCTGTACCGCTTCGGCGATCCCAACGTGAGCGACGAGGCCTTCCGGCTCTGCCTGAGGCGGACATTGCAGACGGCCAGTCACGAGACCGGCCACATGTTTTCGATCCTGCACTGCACGGCCTGGCAGTGCAACATGTGCGGCAGCAACAGTCTGCCGGAGTCGGACCGCCGGCCGACGTGGCTGTGCCCGCAGTGCACAGCCAAGGTGTGCTGGGCGGCCGGCTACGATCCGGGCCGGCGATTTCGCGACCTGGCGGACTTTTGTCGCAAGGCCGGCCTGAACGACGAGGTCGAGTTCTACCGCAAGTCTCTGGAGGCCATCTCGCCGGCGGGCCGCTCGCCATCGACCCGTCCAGCCTCCGCAACATCACCCTCTTCCGCAGGGCTGCGGAAATAAAGGCCTGGACTATCGCCGGCCGGTGGAGCCCGACACCCCCCCGCCGCGGGACGGGCCCATCAAGTGCCACGAGCGCCTGGGCGGCCTGCTCAAGAGCTATTATCGGGAGGTGGCATGAACGACCAGCCAGCCAATTCGAACATGCCGACGACCACCGGCCGAGATCCTGCTTACACGCCCAAGCAGGGCCAGTATCTGGCGTTCATCTACTACTATACGAAACTCAACGGCATCCCGCCGGCCGAACGCGATATGCAGCTGTACTTCAGGACATCACCGCCCTCCGTCCATCAGATGGTCGTCACTCTGGAAAAACGCCGCCTCATCGAACGAGTTCCTGGCCAGGGCCGGTCAATCCGCCTGCTCGTGACCCGGCAGGATATCCCAGACCTGGAGTAGCCGCGGTCCGTACCTGCCACGCCAGTAGAGCAGACTGCTCGGCATGGAGAGCTTGGACCACAAGACTGCCACCGTCATCATCCCGCCGGAGCATGTCTGGGGCCCGTTCCAGGCGATTCGCCAGAAGCACGACAGTAGGGTCGGCCGGTGGATGCCTCACGATCACGCTGATCTATCCGTTCCTCCCAATGCATATAGCCAGCCTCGATGTTCGCACCATCGCGCCACCCGGTTTGGTCACTCGATGGCGGGGTCTGGTGGCGGGTTGGGGAGTGCTTCGACGGCTCGGATGAATTATGAAACCCCTGCTGTTCCTCAAGGATTCCAGCGAAAAGTGCTTCCGCCGAACAATCGCGCCTTCGCGGGCCCGCTTGCGGGGCAGCAAGCCTCGTCTGATTCCAGATGGCCCGCTGGAAGAAATGCGATAAGGGACTTGCGCGGTCCCAGGAGGAGCGGTATCATGACAGGCTGATGGGTTTCGACTGTAGCTAAATGTAGCTAAATTGGTGCGCAACATGCACAGCATGCGGAGCATGCAGATGCGCGTAAGTACCCTGCATTCCTTACGTTTTCCGCGAAGTTCCGCTGGCGCAACGGGTTGAGGAAAAGCCATCTGTTGCCCTCATAACCCGGAGGTCGCAGCCCGGAGAATATGCCGCCGCGGCTTCCGAAGCCATGTTCGGTCTGTTGAGCCGCTGATAGAGGATGAGCCGCTTCCGCCCAGGAAACCACCGCGAAGATTCCGTCTTGACACGCAGGCGTTTCTCATAGGTCGCAGGCATCCTGCCGTAACTTCTTATGGCGCAATCGCTACCGGGTCACTGTGGGGAAACCCTGCGCCACGTCCCTCTATTCAAGTTCCTGGCCGCGCGAGCTTAGATGGCGCAACCAGTTTTGGGACAAAGTCTTGTATTCTTGGTCTGGTTGGCTTGCAGGGGCCTCACCTGCCAGTGACAAGGGATGACTCGCGAGAAAACGCGGAGCGCGAAGAGCCTGGCCTTGAATGTAATCACTGAAGGGCCAACGAGAGCCTACCTGTATGCGGCAGCGTTGGCCGTGTTGCGGTTCTTTGAGGAGAAAGGACATGGTTAGCATAAGGGGCCTTGTCGTTGCGATGATGGTACTTGTGTTCGCCACAGCGAAAGTACCGGCGGACATGACGGCCGAGACACGAAATGCCCTCGAGTCAGTCGAGGCTTTCGGCTTGGCGCAAATGAATCTCTACAGAGCCGCGGGACCGCGGGTGCCGGCATCGTACCGGGACGTTCCGGGGATGGAGGACATCTCCTACACGTATGACGCCGCGATTCTGCTGAAACATCTCTTGGCACGGGGTAGAATACTGGAAGCAAGAGACATCGGCGATGCACTGGTAGCTCTTCAGAAGGCGGACCCAGCCGGTGGCGGGCAATGGCGCGCGGCGTACTATGCCAGTTCTCTCTACGCGCCAGACGGACACACCGCGGCCATCAGAGATCCAGACTCCGGCACTGGCAACATCTGCCATGCTGCCGATGCACTCTTGCGACTGTACATCGCCACAGGTTATGACCCCTACATTCAAGCCGCTGTCAGAGCTGCCGAGTGGGTGGATGGCCAGACACGCAAGAAGGATGCGATGGGCGGTTTTGCGGTGGGGCTTCTGGGTTGGACACAACAGTCACAGTCCTATCGTGTCCTGGAGCATCAGGCGGCCGTGTCCTTGCTGTCCAAGAGCCTCTTCCAGATCACAGGCGAAGCCCGCTGGTCGGACATGCACAACCACGCATGGGGACTAATCAATCGCTTGTACGAGCCGTCTCAAGGGCACTACTGGACGGGTACCGCGGGCGCCGACGGCACGGTCATTAGCTACTGGCCCATCCCGGCAGATCAAGTCTTCGTCTCCTTGCTGGATGACGAGTCGCAACAGCGCCGGGATGATGTGCTGACTTGGGTCGCCTCCAACCTGGCGGTGACCGACGAGATCGGCGGCCGCACCTACTGCGGCATACGCTTTTCCTCAGCTGGCCAGGGACTTCACGTCGAGGCCAGCGGGTTTGTGCTGGCCACCCGACTGCTTGCCGGCGAGTCGCCGGACGATCTGCCCGAACTGGCCAGCTTGGAGGAGATCCGTCTTTACGCACCGAATCACGACCCAGAGGGCATTGGGCTGGTCGCAGCGGCGAATCCCAGCGGGGCAACCACAGGCTACGGCGTGACTTACCCGAACTCTCGTCATCTTGGAGCTACTGTCGCGTACGGCGATGCCCTCTTAGTGGCTGCGGGAGATTCCTACGGCAATCCGTTTCATTCAATCCCTGAGCCCTGCACAATCGGGCTGCTCCTCGCGGGCCTCCCTTTGCTGCTCATGAGGAACCACCGTCATGGGCTGCGACCTCCGCATTGTGCAGAGTCTCATGACCAAGTTTGAAACTCACGGCCCCAACAGCAGCACTGCCGATCGATCGCGCCGCAATACGACAGAAATGGGCTTCAAGTGAACTGGAAGCTTAGCATCACGGACCGCGAAGAGCCACTGAGGATCTGCCCCGGCCAGCAGGTTGAGATTCGCGACAGGAACGGCAACGGCATTCTTGTCACCGCAATCGTCCCGACAGAACACCCTGATGAGCTGGCTTTGGTGCTTGCCAATTTATCGAAGGTGTCGGTTCATGGCAGGTCCGCAATATGGCCGGTAGTCGCGGTGGACCGGAGAGGGTTGGAACTGGCGATCAAGCACGACAACCCGCCGCTTCGCCTTCGGGTCGAGCCCATCTTGTCAGAGGTACTGGACAGTGGAACTCGTCTCTGTTCCCTGTGTCGGACTCCGTTGGGCCTTGGCTCGCCCGTTCGCCGCTGCAACTGGTGTCTTAAGACATACCACCTGGAATGTCTTGCCGGGGAACCGAGATGCCCTGGCTGCGGGCGGGCTTTCGCCAGAACGCAGAGTTAGCCGTGTCTTCTACTACCGAGGCAAAACCTATGAGTGTCGCTCAGAACACGGAACGCATGCTCAAGAGCCTTGTCCGTAAGGCCCGGGTGGTGCTGGTGGGCTTGGGAAACATCGGTTCACGAATGGCAATGGAGTTGCCCTTGGCGGGGGCAAAGGAACTTCTCTTGGTGGACCCAGATCGCACCAGCGCACGTAACCTTCGGACGTGCTGGGCATTCAGTCCGAAGGATATTGGCCAGCCAAAGGTCGATGTAGTCGCCCGGCAAGTTCGGCGATCCTTCCCCGAGGTCGCAGTAGAGACTGCCCCGTGCTCCTTCAACCGCCTAGGACTCGCCCGATTGCACGACTGGTTACCGGCAGTCCTGGTGGGCGCTGTCGACTCGCGTCGTGCCCGTTACGAACTCGCAGAAGCCGCATTCTGGATGGATATGCCCTTGTTTGATCTTGGCATCCCAGCTGCCGGACCACCTGCGGCAAGGGCACAGCTCACTTGGCGGACTATACGGGCAATCGACCCGCTGAAGGCCTGGTCTGCCCAGGACTGGGACCTCCTGGAGCAAACACAACCGTGTGGGTTACCATCGTCGGACCGACAAGACAAACCTGTCGCAAGCAGTGCAAGCGGAGCAGCGGCGGCGACTCTTGGCGTTGCAGCAGTGCGCAAGCTTCTTTCCGGCGATACCTCGGACATCGGGTGGGAGCTTCGCTTGGAGATGACCCATTTCTTGACGGCTCGACGTGCTCTTCCCAGCAATGGCTTCTCGCCCTTGGATCCAAGCGATGCAATCCGCGCAAGGCCGCTGACGTGCAAGACCGCCACGCTTGGGAATCTTGTCGATGCCGCAGAGAGGCTACTCGGCTCCGGGGCTGTGCTCCTGCTCAATCGGGAGATTTCCTTTGGCTTCCTGTGTCGTCGTTGCGGGTATCGGCCAGAGGTCGGGCCCGTCGGTTGGCAGCCCTGTCCCCGGTGCGGAAGGGACATGATCCCGGTACATCCACTTACACGGCTTTGCCGCGATTCCATTCAGCACGGCGCCGACGAGCCCGTGGGCTGTCTCGGCATGGCCAGGGATCTGCTTCGGGTCCAAGGAAGCACGGAGCGCGGCCGCGTGTGGATGGAATACCGTACAGTCAGGAGACACCATGAACGGCCGACAACGACATCGTGTCCTGGAGGATTACCAGGCTCTGCAGCGGTTGGCTGCAGAGGGATTTGAGGGGTGCCGCTGCTTCAGATGCCACCGGCTGGCTACAGGATTCGTCTGGGACTACGAAGGACTCCCAGGCCCGGCACAGACCGACCACGGACTTATCTTGTGGCAATCCTGGCAAGCAGTGGTAGCACTAGGGGCAAGGTATCCGGTAGAAGCGCCTAGAATCTTTGTGTCGGCAGCAGGCTGTACCGGCGTGCCGTTCCATCCCAACATTCTACCCACTCCACCTTACCTCCTCTGCTACGGGCGCCATCAGCCTGTTTTGCTGCTAGACGGTTTGGCCCGACGAGTTGCAAGAATCTTACGACTAGATCGCGGCGCTGTCATGACGGACGAGCGCAATAGTCTTCACCCGCTGGCATGCCAGCCAGTTCGCAGGCTGCTGCAGGAAGGGGCAGCCCCGCTTCGCGCAGATGTGCCCTTCCCAGCCTGGTGCCACAACCTCATCACCAAAAGAGTAAAGATATGAGCAGCGACACTCGCCAAGTCAACTTACTGGACAGGATCGCTGAAGTGCTGGCCCATCAGGTCCCTGACCTTGAATGGCAGCCGTCCCGAGGCCTGGTCAGGAGAGGCGCAGTCCGGGGACCGCTGTACCGAATTGGGTTGGGACGGCGCGGCAACTTCGCCTGGTTCTTGTGTCACGGCCTGACACCAAGTGATCCTCGCCGGCTGCTGGAGATAACTTCCGGTCTAGTCGGTCCCAGCCGTTTAGTCCAGTCGCCTCACGTCGCGGTGGCACACCTCGAGGCCACTTGGCCTTGGCGGCTTTCACCTGAAGGACAAGCCAATCTGTTGGCTGCCGACTTACATCTGCTTCTGGGCCACGGGAACCTCCCAGCCACGCCAATCGTTGACGCTCGCATGCATCGCCCAAGGGCCACCCTGATGCCAAGCGATGGCCTTATCGAATTGCCCGCCGGAAAGGGCTGCTGGGAAGCTCGCTTAGGTCGGGGCCGCACAGCGATGCAGATGACATTCCACAGGCCTCATGCCCAAGCCATTTCCATCAGCACATTCGTGGCCAACTGGACTGCTGAAAGTGACCTCGAAGAACAGGCTGCCGCACATCTTGCGACAATGATGAATGGCCGTCTGCGCTGGGTCAGGCTCGTGCGTCGCGACACCGCCATCAACGCCGCAATTACAGTACCGGAAGCTGAGTTTGGGGAACAGGCATGGGCATTGGGCCGAGATGCGCTGGCGCAAGCAACCCAATCCTGTCGTGCCGCATTGCGGCTGGTTCAAACCCCATCGGTCGCGGCCGAGTTTATGCGTCGTTACCCCTTGAGGACAGGACACATTCGAGAAATGAGCAATAATGCTTGAACACGGCGGAGCGCACATAGGCCTGATAGCAATATAAGGCAGAGGCCTAGTGTAGAGGCAAGCCGCATCCAGGCACCACATGAAAGGGATACACATGATGCTTAGATTGAGAGTCAGCGACATGACGGGGGACCGACGCACAAGTCTACGACTTCCGGGGAACAGAACAATCGCACAGGTCCGCCCGCAAGTCCTTGAGGCCCTTTGGCCAACCGGTCCGGATTGGCTCGAAGATGATCGAGGGGAAACCACCTGGAACCTTTACAACATCTCCGCCCCGGGCGAGCCACTGCTGGCGGACTCAGACCGCGTCGCGGACGTGCTGCGCAGCGGGCAGGAAGTCAGAGTGGAACCCAACATGATCGCTGGAGACTTTCGCAGATGAGCACGCACAACGATGGCGTGGTTCTGGAGGTACGGCAATCCGGGGCACCCGTACGAGTCCTTTTGTCAACAGCGGCGTTTTCACCGCCGGCTGAGCAACTTCGATGGGATGCCTTCCGCCTGGGCCACCTTGGGGCAGCAGACTGGTCTCACGCCCACGTTCAGGTTGAGCCTGTCTGCCCCCACGGGCAGAAGTCCGGGGCTGAGTTCGCATTTGCCGTCACGCTCTTGGGCCCGGTGAGGCCGGTCCGGCGCGTCTACCGCCCAGGACAACTCCAGCTGGCCCAGCTCCTCCTGGCACCGGAATACATGGCTAGAAACACGGCACTCTCTGTGGTGGTTTACTGGGATCGGCAGGATCCCCTTCCGGTTCCCTTGGCACCGATGGCGATGCCAGTGACACCCACGAACGGGTGGCGGCCACGTCGAGAGTTATTGCCTGTATCCTTGTTCGTGCAAGACGCCGTACAGGGTTACTTGGCGGATATTGCTAACAGGAGCCTTGCCCGTGGCGCTGAACTCGGAGGGGCGCTGTTGGGCCGATTCTCTAACCCAGATGAGATGATCGTTGAATGCGCTCTTGCAGCGGCTGACGATGGCGGCTCCGCAAACGGTTTCCGATTCGACTCGCGATTCTGGGCTGGTCTTGCCAAGCTCAGCGGGCGAGGCCGGCGCATTGTCGGCTGGTTCCATTCACATCTGTGTGATCGAGGGCATCCATCGCAGCTCTCCTCTCTGGACCTTCGAATCATGCACACACACTTCGCCGCACCTTGGCTGGTAACGGCCTTGGTCTGCGCATCTAGCCAGCAGCTGGATGTGCGGTGGTATCACTGGCAAGATGGAGCAGTCGCGGAGCGTAGCGAGCTTAACGTCCCATCGAACCTGCCAGACGTACCTCATGGAGAAAACTCATGACTATCTCCGCAGCCCCAACGACACCACTCGCTCAGCAGGCCCCTCAGAACGCTCTGGAGCTGCGGAAGAGGGTGGACAGGATACTGGCGCCGCTCCAGGCACGTTCCGATGCCGGCACCATCACCGTCGCGGCCACACAACTCGTTGGCGAACTTGCCAAGCTTCCGCTCGACACACAGTGCACGATGATGTACCACGTCGTGACAGACGTGGCGAAGGGGACCAATGAGCACTCCAAGCGACTGATCGAGGAGAACCGTCGCCTCAAGGAACCGCCGCGGCGCGTGGCGGCATTGGAGGAGGTCCGGACTGATGCTGGGGGCAGGCCCGTGGCAACGGTGGGAACTCGCGACGGTATGCTTGAAGTACCCGTGTCGGTTGAGGTCAAAGTCGACGAACTCCGGCCTGGGCAACGAGTGATACTCGCCCCAAACGGGGCAGTTATTGACGGGCGGGGCGCTGCCCCGGCCAACCCGTTGTGCGAGTTCGACACGCTCTTGGCAGACGGTCGAATTATGGCTCGCCTGGAAAACGGGCATAGGCTGGTCCTTCTTCCCGGTTGGGACCTCCAGACGCAGGATTCGCTTGGAAAACTCAATCCTGGCGATCTTCTGGAATACGAGCCTGTCACTCAACAGGCACTGAGGCTGGCGCAGAGGTCCGCTCGTATTCAGGAATTCCTCGGGGAGACCCCAGACGTGGCACGGGAGGACATCGGTGGCGTGGATGAGATCTGGCCCCAGATCGAACAGAAGGTGATTTCTCCGATCCTCTTTCCGGAACTGTACGCCAAGTATGGACTCGGGACGCCGCGCGGAATGCTGTTTTACGGCCCACCTGGTGTTGGCAAGACGATGTTGATCAAAGCAGCCGCACGCGCGGTCCTGTCGGCGCTTGGGAATGACGGAAACGCACCTGTACTCTTTGCCATCCCCGGGGCAAGCCTGCTGAGACCATACGTCGGCGAGGGCAATGGCCTCCTTCGCGCAATAGCCAAAGCAGCGGAAAAGGCCGCCTCCGAGCACGGGTTCGCGGTAATCCTCCTGGATGACTTCGAGTACGCCGGTGGCCTCCACCGCGGACTTGCGGATCGCAGCACCCCAGCCCACTCCTCGCTGACGCAGTCGCTTCTGGCAGAGATGGACGGCTTGGGCAGCCGTGGGAGCCGGGTAACGTGGATGGCGACCACCAACCGCCCCGACCTTCTCGACACGGCCTTGAATAGACCGGGAAGATTCGGGATGAGAATCTCAGTGCCAAGGCCCGGGCCAGACGGCTGCCGCCAGATTGCCCGCGTGCATCTGACGGGAAGGCCGCTGGCGCGGGAGCTGTCCGCAGAACAGGCTGCGGAGGCAATGGCAGATCGCATTTTCGCCGCTACCGATGACAACCTGCTGTTACGGATTAACTATGCGGATTCCGGGCAAGAAGAGGTGTTTGCTCCCAGATTGATCAGCGGCGCAATCATTGGGGCAGCCGTCACAGACGCCGCACAACGCGCCGTAAGCCGGGAGATCGCCAAGGAACCCGGTGGATTGCGTCTGGATGACCTGCTGACGTGCCTCGACGCCCATCTCAGATCCGCGGTAGCTCACATCACACCGGCAAACGTCAGGCATTACTACCTGAACTTACCCGACGACCGCGCGGTGGCATCCGTGGAACAGGTCCAGCTTCCCTTACAGGGCTCGCAGCAGTCGTTCGTTGCGTGAGATAGTACGGTTGTGCTGACGAAGAATGAAGAAGGAGTGTAACATGCTTGAGCGGCAGCTAACAGGACCAAGCTCGGTTGGCTTCGTCCCGACAAGTTCCCTGGGTACCCACCTGGTCACGGTGGAGTCAGTTGACGGCACTGTCGTTCAGCTACGGGCCGAGGGGACGGACACGGTAGCTGAGATTCGCCACATCGCCCTGGGGCAGGTTCTGGGTAGCGGGTCCGCCAGCGTTGACTCGGCCTACACGGTCCTCGCCGGCGGTGCGGCGATCGATCCAGCGACCACAGTGGATCAGCTTTTGTCCCAAGACCTGCAACTTGAGTTGAACCTTATCAAGCCAGGAGCATGGGGGCTGGAGCCAGTCCATGCCTGATCCCCTGTTAAGCCTCTCAACGCTGGCGGATGATTTCGACCAGGCCCAGCGGGTGGCAGGATGGTTTGGCGCCTCACTGAGCCGCGTGAATGAGGTGGTCTTCTTGGAATGCTCGGGAAGCAGTGGCCAGTCCATGCTCGCCCGAATCGAGTGTTCCGGCTATCCGCAGCAACCACCGCTAGTGGAGTTCCTGGACCCGAAGGTGACCGATCGGCTTCGGATGGGCGGTTCCAGCAATCCGGCACACTGGCCTCCAGGTCATGGCCCAATGCCACAAAACGGCGGATATCACCTGTGCCTGGCTGGCACCCGATCGTACCGCCTCTTCCACCCGGATCCAGGCTATGTAATGGGGCTGGGACATCTGGTGTCGGTCCTAGCCTTGGCGTGCAAGGGTGCATCGCTAGTGCGGTAATGCCACGAGGAGAATGCCCATGCTGCAGGCACAGGTCGCTTTATCGAATCGTCCAACAATAGTCAGGCAGCGGCCACAGCGGTTCAGCGGGCTGCTGATATCCAGCGCCGTAATCCGCCCCGTCGAACAGCATCTCCAAGCTGCCGGGCGAGATGGACGTGAGCAGGCGGCGCTCTTGTCCGGCTACGTGCTAGGGGGAAAGGTGGGCATGGTCACGACTGTCCTGCTGCCGCAAACGCAGAACTACCTGGCTGGCTGCCATGTGGCCTTGGGGACGATGGCCCGCTGTTTCGAGGCCACGAAACGCCTTCGACACTTCTTTCTGGCACAGATTCACACTCACCCGGGCCTTTGGGTGGGCCACTCTCCAACCGACGACGATTGGGCAATATGCGATGCCCCCGGCTTCTTTTCCATTGTCGTGCCGTGCTTTGCTCGCCAAGGACTTGGCAACCTATTCGACGGCGGAGCTGCGGTACATGAGCGCATGCCCACGGGTCAGTGGCGGCTGCTTCCGGTCGATGAGGTTCGCCGAAGGTTCATCATCATCCCGGCAAGTCATCACGTGGAGTGACGACTTTCACAGCCGGTTCGGCAAGGGAGAACGAACATGGACAACACGAGTCGAGGCGAGATTCTTGCCCGGCAGGCGTTGGGGCGGAATGTCCAGGAAATAAAGGACGCTCTCGGGCAAGTACAGGTTGTTCTTGGCCTGCCCGATGAATTGGCCCGGACTCGGCACGGACAGATCGGCCTTCTCGCCGCGACAAATATTCTAGGTCGCCTTGGTGCGCTGGCGCCTAATCTGTCGCTCGATGTCCCATCCTCCGTCGCGGTGCTGCCGGATATCCCGCTCCTTGCCGCGGGAGAGCCCCTTGGGCCGGCACTGCTTGACTTGGCCAGGCGCCTTGTCGGTACAGCACCGCCAGGGTCACGACGTCTCGTCGATCGGGCCAAGCCATTCGACATAGGCCTGTTTGTGGGCAGGCCTACGGCCGACGCTAAAATATGCCTGACTATCGGAGCAGATCGATGGCTCGCCTCCATGCGAACCGACGGCGGTCCTGAGCCGATTGACACGTTTGACCCGAACCCCCTGGGCGTCATTATGGCGGCCTCTCTGGGAGCAGCCGAAGTAGTTAAACACATGTGGCTTCCCGTCCGGTCCTCCTCGGTAGCGATAGAGCCAGTCCGTGGCAGGATGACACTCTCGGCGTATGACCTCTCAGTCAACAACTCCAAAGCACCCAATCCTCCCATGCCCGACCAGGTAGAGTTGGGGCACGCATGTGTTTTTGGCCTTGGGGCAACAGGCAGCGGCTGCATGTTCGTCCTGGCGTGCCTGAGGGGTCTGAAGCTCAGCTTGGACATGTGCGATTTCGACCGCATTGAGGCCTCGAACCTGGAGCGCTTGTTCACGTCGCGTGAGCCTCAAACGGACGTCGGGCAATTCAAGGCAGCCCACGCCAAGACCTTCTTCGCAACCGCTGCACCGGAGATCTCGGCATTCCCCTATGCGCTGCGCTTCGAGCAGTTCGCCGATCTCGCAGGGGCAAGGGATAGGCTGGGCTACGTGTGGTCATGCCTGGACAGCGCTGCCGCGCGCAGGGACTTGGCGTTGGAATTACCCGGCGTGGTCTGCAACGCGGGCACGGACGGGGCGACCTGGACGTTTTCTACCCACGAATATGGCCGCTCTGAGCACGCGTGCCTGCGTGACTTGTATCCGCCTCCGGGCCTTCACGATTTCAATCCAGCCAAAGAGCTCGCCGAACGTCTTGGCCTGGACCTCCCGTTGATAGAGCGATGGCGACAGTCTGGCCAGCCCATCGATCCGGTGCAGTTGCAGGCGGCAGCAGCTAAACAAGCCGATCCAGCCAAGCAACGGATGATCGTCGCCTTCGCAGGGCTCCCGTTCAATCAGGCTGTCGCACGAATCTGCTCGACGATGCGGCCCCACGAGGCTGCACCGGCAGCCACCATCGGGTTTGTCGCGATCCAGCCCAGTATCGCCATGATTGCCGACCTCGTCAAACGGCGCGTGTACGGCTGGAAGCCAGGCCCCGACAGCCCTAACCTCTTTCAGTTCGACACACTGAGATGTCCGGACACTCACCGAGCCCTGACGATCCGCGCCAGCACCCAGTGCTTGTGCCAAACGCTCCGGTACATGAAGGCTTTCCAGACGCGGCAGGAGATGCGGCAATCGCAGATTGGGAGGACGTTCACCACAGCCGTACCATCGCCGCAACCGGCAGTTCAACTGATGGGTGCACGGCGCAGAATCCTCATGCATGCGCCGGTCGGCCGACACTTCCTGCCTGGCGGCAGGGCCCCCTGTCGGCCGCTCAACCCCATCCAAGCAGAACACGAGGATTGTCATCACCTCCCCGTGCCCGAGCCGCCAGTCCAGGCCCGCCCAGCTCTGCGCGGCTGGCGTGGAGCGGCATGCAGAGCAGGAGCGATTCTGACCGGGCTGCTTGCCGGGATACTTCACCTGGTTGCTATAGCTGCTCTCCTTGCGGCTCTGGGCCTCTTTGTCCATTGGCGCAGGGCTGGGGTGATATGGCAGCCGTGGCGAGTTGTTGCGGATGCTTGGAACAGCAGGATAAGCCTGACGCTCTTCGGGCTGCATGCGGGCCTCTGTGCGGGCCTCGTTGCAGGCAGCATCCTTGGAATGGGAATCAGTGCCGCCATGCTCCGTGCGATGATGGGAATGATCCGGCGGGTCAACCCAGCGCTCGCGTACAATCATCCCCGCCTTGCCGCGCGCGGGCTGGAAGCAGTGTTTGACAGCACATACATCCCGCTGGTCTGGGTCAGTGTTATCGCTCTTTGGGCGATTATCGCCAGGTCGGCCTGGCGTGGCATCCATGAGTTGCCATGCTGCGGGTTCATCCTGATCGGCTTCATCCTACTCTTCATAGCCATGTTTGCGGCATCCCTGCCGACACAAGCCATCGTGCAGGTGGCCAAACGCTTGCAGAAGTGGGTGCTACCATGATCAGTTTCAGACCATGGCGAACATGGTTACCGTCCGTCCGGGTACGGGTCTTTCCCCACCGGCGACGATCGCACTTCCCGCAACCGCACGACCGTACGCTCGACCGTCCTGACGGTCTGAAGATCGCCGAAAAGTATGTTCACGCTTCCCTTGTCCCCTCCGACGTGCCACTGCCCCTGTCGCGGATTCCATTCCTCAGGACAATCCGCCGCCAGCGAAGCCCAAAACCAAGCGTTGAAGATGTGGCTGTTTCCGCACGCGTACACAGCCCATTGGCCAGGGCATTCCGCTCGCGACATTTTGACAGGCTTCCACACCTCGCATCCTGGCGCATCGTAGTACAAGCCGCACACCGCCTGTTCAGACCACGTGTAGCTTGCCCCTATCAGTTGATGCTCGTCCCCCCAATCCTGCGGCCAAGGCCGGCCGCTGCCCTGCTTCCAGACGTACCAATCCACTCGGCCTGTATGCGCCTCAGTGCACCTGGGCAGTACCGACGCGATGTACGGCAGCAGCATTTGTTCCGGCGACTTCGGCATGCTGGCTGGATCACCCCACCTGACCTGGCCGACAAATGGCAAGACGTCGTTGTTGTCTTCAGCATAGCAGCTCATACCCATGCCGATATTGCGGAGATTCCCCATGCAGATGGTCCTCTTGGCCAGCCTATTGGCCTGACCCAGCGATGGCAGGACAAGCGCAAGCAGGAGCGAAATGATGGCCACCGCCACCAACAGTTCCAGCAATGTGAACGCCCTGGCTTTCATGGGCCACCTGGGCCGGCCGGCAGAGAACTTCTCACATGCCTGTCGGCTTCTGTCCGGCTCCGAGAAAGCGAACACTCTTGATTAACAACGTGCCCTTGTCCGCCTGGTCAAGCGCCTTGCGGGCGATGCCCAGATGGAAGGAGGCGATGTCGCCGAGGTCCATGCCTTTGGCGCCGGTCGCGCCGGCGAATGTCCAGAAGTACTTCATGTCCTGCGGGAAGACGACGATCCGCTGGAAATCCTTCGCGGGACGGACACGAACCTGCATGCCGTAAGTGTCGCCCTGGCTGCCCATCGACAGTTGCGGTTCGATGGTGATCGGCGCCTCACCGTCCCACTTCACCTCCAGTTCGATGGCTTCGAGGCTGGCGAAGGACTTGCCCTGCGGCTGAGTCCAGATGCTAGTCCAAGGCAGTTCCTTGTCCCGCTTCGCGTCGTAAGGCAGGCTCACCTTGCAGACCAGAGCATCGCCTTCCGTGGCCAAGGCAATCTCACCCTGGGCGCTCTTGGCCGTCTTCCATGAGTCCGGCTTGATGTGCAACTGCTCCAGCGGCGCGTACGAAGCAGGCGGCATCCACGCCGCCGGCAGCGGCTTAGAGCTCACCAGCGATACACTCTCGATTCGCAGGACCCCCTCGGCTGCCTGTCCGGGCGTCTTGCGTGCGAAGGTCAGCTCCACACGCCGGATGCGACTCAGGTCGACCCGCGGCACGCCGAAGTACGGCTTCATGGACCCGACGGGGATACGGACCGTTTGGACGGCCTTGCCGGTTCCAAGAAACTTGGCGATGCCGGCTATCTTGCCGAAATCATCAATCAGCTTGGTCTCCAAGGCCAGCTCGTCGGGGTTGTCCCATACGAACTGAAGTTCGACGTGAGTCAGGTCTTTCAGGGACACTGTCGGGCCTGTGGGCGAGGCCCCTGGGATCGAATGGCTCAGCGTCGCCCACTCCCCAACGTCCTTTAGGGCCAATGTCACGACCAGGCCCTTGTCCTTAACATCGCTCTTGACCATAACCGTCGCATTCGTGCTGTTGGTAAGCTCCCACCGCCCATCTGCCAGGGCAACCGGAGTCACCGTTGCCGTCGGTGCCGTTGTCGTCGTGGATACTGCGGCAACCTGGATACCGGCAGCCGAGACCTCGTACTCGGCCGACTTCTCCGTTTTGTCGGCACTGGCGTACTCTGGGAAGGCCTCCAGCACGGCCGGAATATACTGGACGCGGACCTTTGCGATTACCTCAGCCTTTCCTGCGGCAGGCGCCGCGAAGACATGCTCATCCTCCACCAGGAGGATTGGTTCGGCCGCAACTTGCTGCCCAGCCTCGTAGAGCTTCTTCCACGACACGCCCGTGTCATAACTCACCTCGGCTAGCCGTACCAGCGATGGGTCGATCCGCACGTCTACCCGGGCCTTATCCGGCTGCTCCGCCACAAAGTCCACCCCGAAAGACCTGTCCAAGCCCACCGCTTTGTGCATGGCATCCAGCCGTTGTCGAAGTTGGGCGGCCTCAAGAAGCAATGCTCGAATGCCCACCGCCGCCCATGTTCCTCCGGCCAACACGGCCACAACTAGAAGCACGATGGTTGCCCTCGATAACAGCCTCCGTACCAAGTGCTCCCGGTCGGAACACGTTAGTCGAACTGCGTTGGAGGTTGTTTGTGTAGGTTTGTGAAGATCACGCTTTTTCTGCGTTGCCCACGCTGTGAGAACGTCGTCTACGCTATCGAACTTGATCGCCATCAGAGAACTCCTTGTCGCGGCTTTTTCCGCAGCCAACCCTCGACCCAAAGGTACTCAGCGAGAGCCCGCCGTATTGGCCCGAACACCTTATACCAGGCGTTGCGAGGTTCTTGGTCCAGGCGATTACAGCAGGCCGGGGAGTGCTTTATCATCTCCCAGCACACTAGCTCGGGCACGTCGAATGCATACCGGGCAATGAAGGCCGCCTGAATTGTTCGCGGCAGCGGTTCAAGAAAGGCATCCATGCACTCTGGAAGTGAGCGACGGTCCTTGTCGGGATCCGCTGGCTCCACGCGCTCCAGACCCTCTGCGGCTGGGTCAGGGGCTCCGTTGTCGGCCCAGTCATCCAGCAGTGATGCGCCGTCTCCCTCTGTGTGAAGTAGGATTTCCCATCCTCTGCGTGGATACCAACGCTTAACGAGATGCTTGGCCACTCCAAGTGCAAGGCCGTACCCGGGCACGCGCCAGTTGCGTTCCTCGACCCGGTCCCATTTCTCTATCGCCTTCTCGCACACGAGGCCCGCAATCTCTCCTGCGTCATTGGTAATCCACACTGGGAGGCCAGGATCAAGTAATCGTGATTCGATCTTCGCAAGCACCTCGCCCCAGTCTGGAGAGGATCGCTGGAATTCGCAGAACCATTCGCGAACTTTCGCACATGAGTCAGCGTGGGTAGTGGCATCCGAGAATGGTGTCCATTGCTGGCTTTGGTCTGCGAGTGCTTCCGCAGCTTTTTGCAGCGTATCGACATAGGACTTTTCCTGACTTGGTTGCGACCTGTTCCCGCACCGAGCTTCAACCTCCTGCGCTGCAGTTTGCGCTGCTGTGTCTGCGATGCTCTGAGGATCCCAAGGCGGGAGTTGGCAGTCGTGAGCCTTGACCTGCTGTAAGAATCGGATGAAACTCTCGATGCACAGCCTGGTCTTATCTCGTGCCTTGTCCCACGGCGGCTGAAGAAGTGGCATGTTCGATTCCTCGTGAATGCCTACAAAGCCGTTGCTCGGGCCGGTGTCGCCAATCTGAGCCGGATGCTCGCATGTTAAGAGTCCGCTACTTCCCGTGTCAAGCAATTGGCGTGCGGGTGGGTCTGGCACGGGTTCACACCCCCTGTGTAGTAGGCGTCTCCCTGAGGTCAACGCCGGACCTTCGCGGGCGCAACATGACGGCGCCGATCACCGTGGCCAGGAGCGCCAGCGAAGACGGCTCCGGGATCTCCAGGATGTAGCCAGGCAGCAGGTAGTTCCCTGGCACGTCGTTCCATGTCGGCTGGCTCTGAATGCCCTTATCAAAGTAGTGCAGTCGGTCTTCAGTTCCGTGAAGGTTGTCCGGCTCTGCGGATGCCCAGCGCGTGTAGCTCCATGGCTCGCCGGTGACCCAAGTCCATCCGCCGGCCGGTTCCCCTGAGCCGGGTGGCTGAAATCCCCCCAGCCAGGGCCCGGCGGCGTTTACACCATCTGGAATCCAGAACGCCGGCACCGACTTGATCAGGTCGAAGATGAACTCGTTCTCCGCGCCCGACGTGATGGTGGCAAGGTACCCGCCGCGATCCGTCGCATCAGCCGCGGCGGTCAGCCAAGTGATCCCGCCCGTGACAAGGATGGCTTCAAAGTGGTGCCCGGTCCCACCCGCCGACACCGGCCACTCCTCAGGTGCCGCCCAACCGACCTGAGCGATGAAGGCCAGACTCGCCGTCGCTATAACCTTCCTCATGTTCATTTTTTCTCCTTTCGCTATCAATTGTCCGACCCGACGCGCCCGTGCCTTAGCATCCGCTGTTTGCCCACGGTGGGCATCGGCAAGGACTGATCGCCGCGTTCATTAGTTATTCCCCTGGCATCCTGCGGCGCTCCGCGTGCAGGAGGATTTTTCGCGCAGCGTGACCAAAGGCCCATTGTGGGCGGCGGCGATTAGGCGCGTAAGCTCATTTTTTAGAACATGTTACGCTGGGTCAGTTGTTCTGTTTTTCTACCTACGTTTGTTCGTAAGAACCTCCTCTTGAGTCAGTGCTAGCAGCGTTGGGCGTGA
>Ga0315294_10003182_pt1 | contig 17848 bp, 17 predicted proteins | sample YL17G13_40_MG_FD_203626 | JGI IMG/M metagenome (GOLD analysis project Ga0315294, IMG submission 203626) | Sediment microbial communities from Yellowstone Lake, YNP, Wyoming, USA - YL17G13_40 | ecosystem: Environmental > Aquatic > Freshwater > Lake > Sediment | place: USA: Wyoming | collected... | reverse complement strand
CATTCGCTGCGGCTGCAACTCCGCCCTCCGGAAGCTCTACCACTTCATCCCTCACTTCACTGCCGCGAATCACAGTTACCTGCCATTGTTCCGAAATTTCCGTCGCCGCCTTTTCCCCTTCGGCACCGGCTTTAAGCAAATCCGTCTCGCCGCCGGCCTGCTCCTCGCTAACAGGGTCAGCTATGCCCTCATCTGCTGCAAAAACCGTCGGCCTCAACAAAGAGCCTAACTTTGCCAACTGGTCCTGATTAAGCACCGTTGTCCCGATAGCAATAGTTTTCTTGTCCAGCGGATTGCGCATAGCCAGCGATATGCTTCCCTGAGTCATAGCCAATTGCAGAGCCTCTGCCTGTTTCGAATCCACCATAAGAGTAATCCTGACACGGTCGCCTCTGTTGCGGCCGACGACCGATGAAGAACTCTCGCCTTCCTTACTCTGTTTCGACACAACCGAAACATCTTCTACCGCAAGCACTTCTATACCGCGAAGAAGAGTAGTAGAAAGCGCCTCTCCCTTGGCCTGGCCTCGTGCAGACTGCAGCTTGAAGGAGACCAGAACATCCACCACACAACCGGGATACAGCAGTCCTTCGGCAAAAGAATTATTGGAAATAACAAGGCTGACGGCTCGCATCCCGTAAGGAAGCGCCGCAGCCAATTGCGCCGCCGTCCCTTCCGTTACAAGACAGGACTGCGTCAAGACCTGTCCCTCAACCACCGGCACGGCAAGAACTCGCCCGATAACCTGCACCGGGCTGGTAAGATAACCCGCCGGAAGCTTGTCACGCGAAACCGTGTCCTTCTTAACATGCTGGGAAATAACTACCGACATCGCGGGCAAAGACCTTGTCGCAAGCATAACGTCTGTTTCTTCGGACAGTTTCTTTTCAGGCGAGGCGCCGCTGCGCAGAGTGCCTATCAAAATAGCGGCACATACAGCCGCCACCACGCCTAACAACAATAATGCTACAATTGGCCATTTCATTCTATTTGTCCCTTAAAGTTTCTTTATTTGTGCTTTTAATAAATCGACATTCGACAATCGAAAATTATTCCTGTCCGCCATACGCTATACGCTATACGCTAATTAAGGCCCTTCTTGCGACATTGTTACGGAGGCGCCAAGTTTTGTCGGCTTCGGTACATACGGCAAGTTCATTGCATCAACCTTTGCACACAGCACTTCTACCCTCACGGTAAGAGGCTGACCTACCGCAACCGACCCAACATTTCCAAGAGGATACGTTACCGAGTATCCGCATTTTATCTTCGCCATACCCGCTGACGCCATCAAATACTCGATGCTGCTCTCAACAATAGCTGTCGTCGAACCATACCGGATGGCAACCCTCGCACCATTCCTCGCTGCATTTGTAATCTGCTGCGATTTGAGAAACAGCCATCCGTATTCAATCACGCCGAATGTAAGAGGCAACAAAATCAGCGACAATACAAGGGCGGTCTCTAAAGTCACTATTCCGCGGTGATTATTTTTCTTTCTCGCTTTCAGCATAGAAACACATACCCCGCCGCCAGGCAAACGCCTGCAAAAATCGCCACACCGTAAGGAACGGTAAGCTCATCGCTTTGCTGCGGATTTTGCGGCCTTGCCGGCTCATTTTCCGCATATTGCTTTCTCCTGCCACTGAGCATAAATACCAAAAAAGTATAAACGCTCACAAAAACGTTTGCAAGAACAAACTTCAAACGTTTATTCATCGCCGCCTTTGTTATGGCCAGAACAACACCCGCAGCAGCAACGCAGAACAGCACTACAATTCCCTGTTTATAGCCGAGCCAGGCCCCAATTGCTCCCATCAATTTCGCATCTCCTGCGCCGCCGCCGAAGAAGAGGAACAGAATGACAAAAGGAAACCCCAGCAACAGCGTTCCTCCGACAGCATCAACCAATGCGTGGATACCCCCCTGCCAGGCCGCCCATACAAAGCCGCCCACCAGCAAAGGTATCGTCAGAGCATTGGGAATAGACCTTGTTCGCACATCAGAGACCACTGCTGCCAGTGAAGCCCCGACTACCACACCCCACTGCAACAAGGCCGCTCCCTGGTCCATAACCTCCTAACATAATTTGCAGGCACTAAATTATAGCGCTCGCCGGAACAATTAACTTCACCTCGAACGGGTTTTACTGCGGCACCGTCGCACCAATTTCATTCGCAGCCGTGTTAAACTTGTCATGCACCCAGGTGCCGATGGCCGCAATTATTCCTATGGTGCCAACCACGATGATGCCCAGAATAATGGCATACTCGACTGTTTCCAGGCCGCTCTCATCTTTCAGAAATCTCTCTACTGCTTTCATTTTTCATTCTCCTTCTTTTTCTTTAACTAAACGTTAACATCACCATAGAGCGTTGACACAACGCCCTCAATTAACATAATAAAAAAACATCCTCCGTCCTTCCTTCCATGGCTAACCGAAACTTAGCTGAACAAACTTGACATCCCCTGCCTGAAATCAAGTATCAATAGTATTATTTTAGCCTTTTCCCGTGTTAAAGTCAACAATAATCCCGTCTTTTTGCACCAAATTATTTTTGAGAGAAAAAGCCCTATAATCCCCTAAAAATCAGCATTAAAACGCAATTTTAGCCCCAAAAAAGCCCCTCTAAATCAGCAAAGGAAAAAAATCTTGACTTTCCTATTGTTTTGCGATAATAATATGTGATACAAACAATGCAAGTTACTCAAGCTGACCAATTTTAACACTGGTTTTGATGTAATTGTCGCATTTGCAATAGCATAGCATAATTTGTCATTCCCGCGCAAGCGGGAATCCAGATTTGTATTTCTGCTTCTGGATACCTGCTTTCGCAGGTATGACGAACTGAATCGGTCAGTTTGAGAAGTTAATTTATGAACAATGAACTCTGAACAATGAACTCGTTATGTGAGGGGAAAAAAATGAATAAATTCAGACCAATAAAAGCTGTTGCGGCCTTCCATTGGCATCGTTACGGAATCGCACTAATCTGGACGGCGATTTTCCTGCTCCTATTCATTTTACTTGTCGGGCTGACGCTCGACACTGCAAAGGTATACCTCGCCTCCCACCAGTTGCAGAACGCCACCGACGCCGCCGCCCTTGCTGGCGCTCGCATTGTACGAATCAACCAGTCCGCGGCACGCCAACAAACCCAATTTATTGGCGGCCAGAACTCCACTCAAGGCGATTCCGTCATTCTGGACCTGAACACTGACAACGCCGACCCGAACGGCGACATCATCCTCGGTCACTATTACCCCAGCATAGGGTCTTTTGTGCCTACGAAACCTACGGATAAATACGGCTACCCCAGGCCTAACGCAGTCAAGGTTGTGGCCAAACGCACTGAAGCAACACACGGGCCGATTCCTCTGGTTTTCGGACCTCTGGTCAAGGTTAATGCGGCCAATGTCTCACGTGATGCAATCGCACTGGCAACGGGGGGCCTAGGGGCAGGATTGATTATACTCTCGGAAGACCCGGGGGAGAAGCCGGCAGCATTGACGTTCGGCGGAAACCCTGAAGTCTATATAAATTCAGGGTCAATCCAAGTAAACAACCCTTGGCAAGACTGGGACAATCCGATAAATCTGGGGGGCAGTGGGGTGATAGTCCACGCTGATGAGATAAACGTAGTCAACAAAAGAGACTCCACAAACGGCTATATTTTTGACTCCGCAACCGGCTTGAAAGTAACCACAGACCAACCAAGGATTCCAGACCCATACGCCAATTTGCCCGCCCCTTATCCAAGCCCAGGTCAACTCCCAAATTATGGGAGTGTCGAGACACATATCACCGGCAACACTGTAGTAACGTTCCAACCGGGTTACTATCCGCAAGGTTTCCAGATTGCGGGCGGCAATGTGACATTTAAACCCGGGGTATACGCCGTTGGCGGAGGACATAACTGTCAAAGCGGACTGGTAATTAACGGCGGGAGGGTCTGCGCAAAGCGAGTAATGTTCTACATCACCGAGTGTGGAAAAGTAAAAATTACGGGAAGCGACTCGGACCCTATTATAATCACCGAGATAGACTCTAATGACCCCGGGACCGACTGCAATGACAATCCTCTGACCTATACACAGGACCTTTCTTATCTTGAGCAATACAATGGCATGGCTATCTTCCAGGACCGCACAAACACGGCCGATGCAGATATCATAGGGGGCAATGCGTTAAATATAAAGGGTACGATTTATTTCCCAAATAACCACGTAAAGCTCAGCGGGAGTTCGGGTAGTTTCGGAATACAAGTTATTGCCCATACAATGACCATAGGCAGCACGGGATCCAATACCAAACTGATAATCAACTACGATGGTCGCAACCGCACCCCGGCCAGCAGGTCTTACCTTGTAAAGTAACCTTGCTAAATCCGACCGCACTGCGATACACGAAGCACTAACCGCGAAAACGTCATTCTGAGCGCAGCGAAGAATCTCTCTTTTACAAGGCCGGATGCTTCGCCTTCCGCTCAGCATGACAACCCCTCAATCATACGTGATAAAACACTACTCCGCTTTTGCAACCGGCCCGTAAGTAACCTGTCTGTGCAGAGTAATTTCATCCATTCGCTTTACCACTCTTTCTGCCTCTGCTGCGTTGCCGGTCTGCTGATAAACCTGCGCCAGCGTATTCAGCACCTCTGCAATATCGGGATGATTGGGATTAAAAGCGTTCTCCAGCGAGGTCAACGCCCTTTGACACAAATCCTGAGCCTGGGCGTATTTGGCCTGCCGGATATACAGCTTTGCCAGATTATTGTAAGCCATTGCGGTAGCGTCATTTTCGGGGCCTAATGAATTTTCCAGCACTTGCGCCGCCTGGCGGCAGGCGCTTTCAGCCTCGGTGAATCTGCCCTGAGCAAAATACAATTCGCCCAGCGCATTTAGAATCCGTCCTGCAAGCGGATGCGTCATACCCTGCTTTTTTTCCACGGCGGCCAGAGCCTTTTGCAGCAGTTTTTCCGCCCCGTCAAAATCCATCCTGGCCCTGCTGATTCTGGCCATTGTCAGCCAGGCCGGCACCAGCAGATAATGGTCTGCGCCGTAAATCCTCTCCTGTATCGCAAGCGTCCGGCCAATCAGCGATTCAGCCTCGGCGTATCTTGCCTCCTGCACATAAAGCCCCGCGACATCGCCAAGCACGCTGGCGGTGTATAAATGCTCAGGGCCGTAACTGTTATTGACCAACTGCATCGCCTGCAAATAGCGGGTTTCAGCCTCCGAAAAATCGCCCTGTGCGGCCATCAGCTTCCCGATGTCCACATAGAACGGCGCCATAACCTGGTCGTCTGCGGGGTGACACTTTAGCATAATCTCCATCGCACGGTCCAGGGCGGCCTTTGCCTGTTTGTATTTGCCCTGTCCCTGATAAACGGAGCTTAACAGCCTTAATGTATACGCTATATAGGGGTGTTCCTTATAATAAGCCTTTTCCTGCAGCTTCCAGCCCAGCTCGCACATTTTTTCGGCGTCAGCAAGCTTTCCTTCACTGTTATACAGCCACGCCAGGTCTATCAGGCACGAGCAAACCTCGGTATCGGCGGCGTTGGCTTTCGTCGCCGTGTCCAGCGCCTGCTCCAAAAAAGGCCGGGCCTTTGCGTAGTCCCCATAAGCCATATATATCCTGCCCATCGACCGCAGCGTCCTGCTGGATGGAATACCCCTTGCAAACTGCGTTCCTCCGCCGACCACGCCGCACATCAACAGAACCAAAGCAACAGCCGCAGTCAGGCATAGATTTTCCGCCCTGGAGTGTTTAAAAACGAATGGTATTTTCCGAGTCATCGCCCTGCCCCTTAAATTCTCTCAAATTTACGGCCACATAAGCAACTGTGGTTTATTTAAAACATAGGAAATGATTGGCGGATAACAAAGTGGACCAACCCCCTTCAGGCAGGATTTCCCCCGGGGCCGAAAAACTCCTCAAATTCACGTCACTCGGCCAAACATTTCCGGACGCCGCCTTTCGGAAAATTCAAAAAATCGGATGAACTGCACGCCTGATTGCAAAATCCGCAGAATAACTCATAATGGTTATATCCTTTTTAATGACTGTATCGAGTATACCGCTTTTGTGGAGATGACGTAAAATGAAGTTTCAGGCGATTATATTTGACCTCGATGGCACGCTGCTCGACACCCTTACCGACATTGCCGACTCGATGAACGCCGTTCTCGCCAGGTTGGGCTTGCCCACACATCCTGTCGATGCGTATCGATATTTCACAGGCGGCGGCACCGAACACCTTGTTAAACTCAGCCTGCCGGAAAATCACCGCGATAACCAAACCGTCAGCAAGTGCCTCGCTCTTGACAAAAAAGAATATCAAAAACGCTGGGCCAATAACACGAAACCTTATACCGGCATCCCCGAATTGCTCGATGAACTGGAAAGACTCGGCCTGCCCAAAACCGTCCTTTCCAACAAACCAGATGAGTTTACGCAGATTATGGTCAAAACGCTCCTGCCTCGCTGGTCGTTTTCCATTATTTGCGGCGAGCAGCCTGAAATCCCCAAAAAACCCGACCCCTCTTCCGCTCTTGAAATCGCCCGCCGACTTAAAATACTGCCGGAGAAGATTCTTTATCTCGGCGACTCAAGTACCGATATGCAGACTGCCAATTCAGCCGGTATGTATGCGGTAGGCGTGTTGTGGGGTTTTCGCACCGCAGAAGAACTTCTCGCAAACGGCGCCAAAATACTTGTCAAAACCCCGGGGGACGTCCTGCCTCTTATCAACGCATAACCCTAAAGGGGACATAGTGAAATTTTATGCACGCCCCCCTGCTGCTCTATGCGGAAATTGACAGGCAGAAATTTCTTAATCACCCCCATATTTGTTACAAGATGAGCGGAAAGCTTATTTGTCGTATAACAGCCGTCCCCTGCTATTGCCATATAAACCAAAAGCTGGTCTGCCAGGAAACTATCGATGGCCGCCCCGCTGCTAATAAAATCCTCCGCCAGACTCACAACCTCACCAACCACCTCTTCCGATGGTTTGCCTCGCATCCCAAAGGCTGTAAATACACTCACCCGCCCGCCGCCGCAGACCCTAATCATCACGCAGTTGCCGGGACCGTCGGAATCCTTTGCCTCGATACTCTCTATGTCCCCAACAGCAAGTCTGCTTTTTCGCAATAATTGTTCCTGCCGGCGGGCAATATTTGCGCTAAGTTTGGCTGTATATATCCTGCCGCTGATTTGCAGTTGCCTGCAAGGCTCGCAAAGATTGATTATCTGATTTGAATTTTTCTGACGGGGCCGGACCTTAAAAATTATTTTGCCTCCGCCGGCAGGGTAAAAACCATACTTTAACAGCTCACAATCACAGAGGAAACCGCCCATACTAATGGCCGGCAAAAAGGTCTCGCGAACAAAATCAAACGGCGGAGCCAGCGGGTTATGAGTGCCGCCGGCAATAGTAACCGCAGACGGTTTGTCCGCCAAAAATAAGACCGGCAAAACGGTCTGCATCACCAGAGACGCCGCTCCTGCAGAACCGATATCGAAATTAAAATCCCCACCCGCCACCTTGCCGGGCTGAAAATCCAGCGTTTTCGAGCCTTGTTCAGCCCCTTTACACTGGCCGTTGGATATACGACAAGCTGCCTGCACACAACTTATGTGCTGCTTTGCCAGCCCCGGTTTGGGACGACCGGAACGGATGTTCTCAATATGTACCCCCCTGCCTGTTATGCACGAGAGCGTCAGGCTTGTCCGCAATATCTGTCCCCCGCCCTCGCCCTCGCTGCCGTCAATAAAAACTGTTTCCACGATATTCCACACCTTACTTACTATAATGGCCAACCACAACCATATAGACTGGCTCCAGATAATCAGGCAGGGACAAAAGCCTGCTTACGGATGTATCGTCAAAAGCACCGACCGCAACAGAGCCAAGCCCCATAGCCTCCGCCTGAAGCCCAACATTCTGGGCGGCGTGACCGGCCTCCATATAAACATAACGAATCCCTCGCTGCCCATAACGGCCGGTCGTTCTGCTGAACTGCGCCGTAAAAACTATGGTCAAAGGCGCCGCCTCAATAAACTCCTGTCCCCAGGCAGCCCCGGCCAGTCCGCTTCGCAGGTCTTTTTCAACCAATACTTCAAGAATATGTTTCTGCGGCAAATAGTGAAACAAGTCGTCACTGGTGACCACAAAAACCTCCAAAGGATACGTCGCTCCAGCTGAAGGTGTGGTGCGATACCTGCTGCCTGTATCCTGACCCTGCGCAGCCCAGACAAGCTGCCCGATTTGTTCGAGAGTCAAAGTCTCCCTCAAAAAATTCCGTCTCGACCTTCGACCCGCTATGACTTTCTCCAGCGAAATTGAGCCGTCCATATTCGGTTGAGGAAGCTCTATTATTTTATCCATATTTAATCCGCTCTTTATGCCGATACTTGCTACAATTCCTGCTTCAAAAATGAAAGATTTTGCAGGATTTCTTCTGCTATTTTATCTCTGTTTTGGGTGGTCATATCAAACAATTTTGCCTCCCGATAATTTTTGACTTCAGCAATAAACCCAGCCCCCTTCTTTGCAACGGTGGCCAATATCGACACATCAGATTTGAAAAGCCGCCGCACCGCACCGACAAATCTCTCGGATAAACATTCCATTTTGCCGATTTCATCGATAATAAACAGTCCTGAACCGCTCCGGCCAGCTTCCAAAACAGGCACCACAAGCCTCTCAAAACCCGCTACATCAACGCCATATCTGCCCACCCGGCAACGCCCCTTAATGTCAATATGAGACAGTATTCCCTCAATCCCATCCAACCGCTTCCAGCAAAAACCTTTACGTACGCCGCTTTCACGAATTTCCTGTGTGTAAAAACCTTTTACATTTTCGCATCCGAGGTCGGCCACAATCCGCATAATCGCGGTCGTTTTCCCACAGCCGGGCAGTCCCGTCAACAAAATTTTTGCACACTTTGATGCCATATTGCCATATTGCAAAAATTGTCTCAACTAACATCATTTTTGCAGATATACGGAATCGTCTGAGGTCCTTCCGGCAGAATACAAATCGAGGCTCCCCGCCCGTATTTCGCAAGCAGTTTATCTACGGTCGATTCGATGTCCCGGCAGGGCTTGAGTAAAGCGCTTTTAATCTGCTCATCGCTCAAATTGTCACTATAAAAATATACGTCTGCCTTTTTACAAATCAATGCGTGAATCTGCGCCTGCCACATATCCTGTTTCTGAAAACCAGGTGTGAGAATGGTTTCCAGCAAAGATTCTGCATCATTTGCCCCGCATAATAATTTTCTGTATTCGCCGTGGTCAGGTATGCCTTCACAGCAATCCGCAGCGACTATTATACTACCCCCCTCTTTGACTATTTGAGAAGCTGCGCTCATTCCCTTTACCGACTGATACAAATTCATATCCAGCGGATAGCCGGAATTACTGCTTATTACGATATCGAAAGGCTCCTTCACGGCAATCATCGCGTTTTTTTTGACAAACTCGCAGCCTTTAGCGTGTGCTTTCTCCAGATTACCCCCAAAAACGCCGGTAATCTGTTTGTCCCGATTAAGTGTCACGTTCAGCAGAAAAACAGACGACACCAAAGCCGCCGCCTGGCAAATCTCTTCCCATACAGGGTTCCCCTCTGTTATACCCCAGCTTGCCGCAGGATTGCCTATATTCGCCGGACTGTGATTGGCAAGTATGGTCTCCAGTAAAGCCAGGCCCGGCATACAGGCCTTGCCTCCGCCTGAAAAACCGGCGCACCAATGCGGTTCTATAAACCCGGTAAGTATTTTTACATCACATTCGACAAATTCCCGGTGAATCCAGATTTCATTGCCGCTCTTTGTTTTTCCCACCATTACGTGCGAGTTCCTGTCTCCGGAATCATTTTGCACAATCCTAAACCTGCTCACAACCTTGTCGCCAAGCATTCCCCGCAGCTCGGCTTCAGTATTGGGCCTGTGCGTCCCCACCGCATTAAAAAGCGTTATCTGCTTATCAGGCACATCGCTGATTTCCTCCAGTAAAACCGGCAAAATAACATTATAAGGCGTAGGGCGGGTAATATCGTTAAACACTATGCCCACCTTGTCAGAAGGTTTTACCAGTTTTCGCAACGGTTGCGTCCCTATAGGTCTCCGCAGCGCATCCCGCACCGCACCGGCCTGGTCGGCCAGCCCCTTTACATACTCAGGCTCCACAACCTTCACATTCAAACCGTCAGGCAGCCTTATTTCCAGACCCGTTTTGCCGTATGCTATTTTTATCTTCACAGTTTAATATGACCTCTACACATTTTTTATAATCGTAAGGTCCCCGACTCTGGCCGCTTCCAATATCGGCCCCATATATTCATCCACCGTATCCGCTGTAAGCGGCACGGGCATATTTTGCAGCTTCGTTCTAAGCGCTGGGTCTTTGGCAGCCGCCAGCGCACGCCTTATATGCTCCTGGCTAAACCCCTTCACATCACCAAGCCTTGTCGGGAAACCAATCTTCTTTGCAAACTCAAACATTGCTTCGGCAACGGCGATACTCAATTCCAGCCCTTTCAGTTTGCTTATATCGGTTTTAATCAACCCTGCATCCTTATATATTTTCCCAAGTAACCGCAGAGGCCCTTCGATGACCGGTGCGAAGAAAACAGTATAATAAGGCTCCATAATTGTACAGGCCCTGCCGTGACTCAATATATCCACAAGCGAGAAACTGGTCAGGTGTGCGCCGTTTGTTCCGCCTATCATTATCGAATATCCGCCGAGGTCGGTCGCCAGGCACAGAGCCTCCCTGGCCTTTACATCTCTCGGTTTTTTCAGAACAGCCGGCAGGTAATCCAATACCAATTTAATCCCAGTTTTTGCTATCTCCTCCATTTTGCCGTAGTATGGTTTTCCGACAGCGCTGTAAAGCACCTCGATAATATGGGCGATACCATCCAGAGCGCCTTCGCAGGTAAGGCCAGGCGGGGCATCATAAGTTACGGTATAATCGAAAACCGCATACTGAGGTGTCACCGCCATATCGATAATCAGCTTCTTCTGGCCGGTAGCAACATCGGTTATGTTCGAGTATTTTGTAAAATGCGCCCCTGAGCTGGCCGCCGTCTGGATTGCTATATGCGGAGTCAGTTTCCTGCCGCCTTTATTCAGGGCTTCTGTAACAAACCCCACTCCAAAGTAGTCGTCTAATTTACCGCCGAGCGTGTGAAGCACTTCAGCCGCTTTTACTGCGTCGATGGTGCTGCCCCCTCCGAAACTTATGATAACTTCAGGATTGGCTTTTTTCAATTCGTCCGCTATCCGGAAAACATCTTCACGCGGTGCATTGGCTTCTGCGCCTTTAATTTCAGCAATTATTTTTACGCCCGATTCGGACAGTGAACTTTTGATTTTCCCTACATAACCTTCCACGCCGGGGAACTGTGTAAAAATAAGAGCGGCCTTTTTGCCGACAGAAGCTGCGACCTTCCCCACACCGGATAAAACACCATTGCCGAACAGGTATGAATCTCCCTTAAATTCCTTCAATAAACTGCGTGCCTTGTCAAAATCGGTCATTTTCATCTCCTTCTGAGTTTATTTCAATTATCAATAAGCGATTTCAGATGTTCTATTGCCTGGCGTGCCGCCGTATCAGGGTCAGGTTCGGGTAAAATCTCAACCGACACCCACCCGTCATATTTTACTCGTTTTAAGTGTCTCACAATATCATTAAAATCAATATGTCCCTGTCCCGGCGCCAGCCGGTTTGAATCGGCAAAATGAATATACGCAACATAATCGATATGTCTGGCCAATTCCCCGCCTATCGTCCTGTCCTCAATATTCATATGAAAAGTGTCCGGCATAAGCTTCATATTGGGCATATCGACCTTTTTCATCAATTCAACACCTTCTTCAACACTGTTGACAAAATCCAGTTCGTAACGATTCACCGGCTCCAGTACCAGCGTAACATTTCGTGGCGCAGCATACAAACAAAGCTCTCTCGCCATTTCTATAAAAAGCCGTTCCGCCTCTTCTCGTCCCTGCGACCCAATTCGTCCCCGCACTCGGCCGATATTTACCATTTGCCCGAAATCAGCAGCAAGGTCAATCAGGGCTTTGAAAATATTGCAAACCTCCGACCGTTTTTGCGGATTAGAATCCGTGAACATAAGCCCCAAATCCGCAAACACCTGGCCGGTAGATATACAGGAAACCTCCATATCCGACTTGTCCAGCCATTTTGCTAGCGCCCCCTTATCAACCTCCCCCGCATACTTCAAGGCTAACTCAACACCATCATACCCTAATTCAGCCGCTCTTTTTATGGATTTCTCGATGCCCCGAAACACTACAAAAGCGCTGGGAATAGCATTGGCCTCCGCTATCGCCACCGATATTTTCATAATTCCTCTTTTACTCTGCCAGCAGTGTTCTTGCCTTCCGCATTATGGCTTCCTGTGAAATTCCATATTTGGCCAACAAAGGAATATATGGGCCGGATTCGGCAAACCTGTCCTCAATACCAACAAAATCCATCCTGACAGGGCAATGCCTGCCGAGCATTTCAGCCACCGCGCCGCCCAGCCCGCCTATGATACTATGCTCCTCAACCGTAAGCACCCTGCCGGTCTTCGATGCAGATGTCACCAGCGTTTCAACATCCATCGGCTTGAGCGTTGAAACCTCCAGCAGGTCGACCGAAATACCCTCTTTCGCCAATTGTTCCGCCGCCTCGACCGCCATAAACGTCGGCACTCCGCATACGCAAATAGTCAGGTCGCTGCCGCTGCGAACTTTGCGAATCTTTCCTATTTCCAGCGGCGGCCCATTTTCAAAAAGCACAGGTGTCGGATTGCGGCAGGCACGTATAAATGTCGGCCCGTTATGACAAAGCGACTGCTCCAAAGCCTGCTTCAATTCAACCGCATCGGCAGGAACTATAACAGTCATATTCGGCATCGCACGCATAATAGCCAAATCTATTACCGACTGATGACTCGCCCCGTCAAATGAATCTGAAAGTCCCGCATAACCGCCCACAAACACAACGGGCAGATTATTATAACAAGCCACATTCCTAATCTGGTCTGTGCATTTTATGGAAACGAAAATCGCAAAGGTGCTGACCACAGGTCGCAACCCGCACGTTGCCATACCGCCGGCAATGTCCGCCATATTGGCCTCAGCCACACCGACGTTGAAAAAACGCTGCGGGTAAGCCTTTCCGAATACAAGCGTCTGCGTGCTGGTCGACACATCGGCGTCCAGAACAACCATTTGCGGAAATCTGTCCGCCAGCTCGACCAGCGACTGGCCAAACACTATTCGCATTGAAGCTTCTTTCATCGTCAAATCTCCGCCTCCAGCTTTTTCAACCTGTCCACAAGCTCAGGCCGGCCTTTTGCGTATGACTGGTCGTCTATGGGCGAGCCGTGCCATTTGCTGTCGTCTTCCATAAATGATACGCCTTTTCCCTTGTGCGTTTTGTAGATTACTGCTACCGGCCAATTGTTTTGCTTTTGAATCCATTGCCACGAATCGAGAATTGCCTGCACACAGTGACCGTCATAAATTTCCGGCGCAACATTCCAGTTGAATGCACGAATCTTGTCCGGCAGCGGGTCCATTGGCATAATAACATCGGACGGTCCATCCAACTGCACCTTATTATAATCAACAAGCAGCACTAATTTCTCCGGCTTAAACTTGGCGGCAGCCATAATTGCTTCCCACGTCTGTCCCTCATTGAGACAGCCGTCACCCACCAGAACAAAACTCCAGTAATTCTTTTTCATTACCCTCGCCGCCAGAGCCATCCCAAGCGCAACCGAAACACCGTGCCCCAGCGCACCGGTCGACATTTCCACGCCCGGCGTAGTATTCATACAAGGGTGTCCCTGTAACCGGCTGTCAAGGTCGCGGAAAGTCTGCAATTCCTCTATTGAGAAATAACCCCTGTAAGCCAAAACGGCATAAAGCACACTGGATGCGTGACCTTTACTGACAACCAGGCGGTCTCTGTCGGGCCAGTCAGGCTGGTCAGGCCAGACGTTCATTATATGAAAATACAAAGCGGTAAGCAGTTCTGCCGCCGATGCCGCACCGCCCCAGTGTCCTGTGCCTTTTCGGTGCAGAACGTCAAAAGCATCAAGCCGGCATTTCTGCGCCAGATATTGCATCATCGCCGCTTTTTTCTGCAGATTTTTCTCGCGAACTATTGAGTCCGCTTTATTCATGTTTTGACAACCTCCATTACTTCAATTTTTCTGACAATGCTCAATAACATTATGAATGATAATGGATGCATAATTCCTGCAATAATAAATACAGGCGCATAACCGTGTTTGGTTACCAGGTATCCTGCCAACAGGCTGAATAACATACCCCCGAAGCTGCCTACGGCGCCCATAAGGCCCGCTACCGAACCGACAATGGATGAGTCGCAAATATCAGCGGGAAGCGTTTGAACAATGGTCGACCAGAACTGATGTGCGAACATCGCCATACTGAAGAAAACTATGGCAAGACTCAGCGGCGCATTTGAAATAAAAAGGGAAACCGGCATCATCGCCGCAGGAATGAAAAGACAAATTTTACGGCTCATATCGAGCGACAATTTTTTTTGCATCAGGAAGCTGCTCAGCCATCCCCCAATCATACTGCCGCCCCCGGCAAACGCGTATGGTATCCATGCGTAATATCCAATCTCTTTGATGTTCAATCCTCGAACGTCTGCCAGGTATTTAGGCAGCCAGAAAATGAAGAAATACCACGCGGCGTCCGACAAAATTTTCATCATCAGTAATCCGATAATTTTTCGGTATTTAAAAAGGTCTAACCAGCGTATCGGAACCGTTACAGCCTGTATCCTGCTTGCTTCGATATAGTGTTTTTCATCTTCGGTTATATACTTATTTTTTGAAGGATGACTATACAGCAATAACCACAGGGCGGCCCATATCAAACCGAAAGCTCCGGTTATAATAAATACCCATCGCCAGTTGAGTTTTAATACGATGTAGGCTATCAGCGGAGGAGCAATGACGGCGCCGACGCTTGAGCCGGTGTTGAAAATGCCGAATGCCAGCGAACGCTCTTTCGCCGGGACCCATTCTGATACCGCCTTGGCTGAAGCCGGAAATCCGCCGCCTTCACCGGCCCCAAGAAGAAACCTGGCGATTCCAAGACCGGCCACGCTGCTGACAAGTCCCTGCAGCATATTAGCAATCGACCACCACGTAATCGTAATGACATATCCGAGCCTTGTCCCCAGAACGTCCATTATTTTCCCCCCAGCGGCGTACATCAATCCATAAGCAAGCAGGAACAAAAACTGTATGTGTGAATATTGGATGTCCGTTACGGGAATCGATTTCCGTAATTCCGTGATGACCACGGGCAGGTTTTGCCTGTCGAGGTAATTTATGGCTGATGCCAATGCCAGCAACCCGGCTATCCACCAGCGAAAATGAGGTATTTTAGGCAGTCTGCTCATACTTCTCCGCAAGTTCAGACAGAAAATTCATTTACCTCCTCAAGCATTACCTTAAGGTTCTCTATCGGCGTATCAGGTGAGACCCCTCCGCCCGCAGAAACCAGAATCGGGCCGTATGCCGGCAGTTTACCGAGCACCTCACGGGTAGCTTCTCGCACCTGGTCAGCAGAACCGCGAGCAAGCACATCAAGCGGAGGAATATTACCCATCAGTATTACATCCGGGCCGACCTTCTCGCGCGCCTTCTCAATAGAGCATTCATAACTGAAATTAAACACATCAATCCCTGCCGTGGCCAAAACCGGATAAATCTCCGCATTCGGCATATCATCGTGGAAAATGTGAATCTTACCGGGAAAGCTCTCAAAAATCCTTTTCAGATACGGCAGCACAATCTCTCTCACATCGGCAGGACTAAACATACCCGCCACATCATCGAGAACCATTATACCCGCAGGCTTTTCCATTCTTTCAAGCTGGGCTTTCAGCCATCGAATGCACAGTTCGGTAGTATTGTCCAGCAGCTTTCTACATTTGTCCCGTTCGATTTGGCTTGCCATAAGCAATTCCGTCACCCCAAGCAGATGTGATGCAACGCACAGAGGCCCGCGGGTCGCCGCAATTCTGGGTGACATATTTCGCTCCGCAAGCAGCGGGTTCATACGTTCTCGATAGTTCAGCGCTATCGCCATCAAACCGTCGGTTTCAGGGTCAGGCACTTTTTCTTCTATCAGCGCCGAAAGACCGCCGGGAAAAGGAAAAACCGCCGATGGGTTTTCTTTGTCCAGCTTTATTTTGGTCCCCCACCCGCTCGGCTCCATCGCCATCCCAAATTCTATCCAGTTTCCCGGCAGAAACACTACTCCCGGCAAATCCTGCACAAGTCTGGTATACACATCAAGCCATATCGAAGAATCAAAATAAAAATCGAGCATAGTTATACCTGCATAGTCAGGCAGCCACGTCGAATCCACCAGCACGGCAATCATCGTCTCATCTTTTGGCTTTCTGTCTACAAAAGAGCAGAATCTCTGAAATGTCTGGACGTAATTAGACTTCACGGTTTCTATCTGAATTCCTACTTGAAGTTTTTACTTTCTAATTGTTTCAATTTCTCAAACCCGTCCGCCTGCACTTTTCGCCGGACGTCATTGAAGCCTTCGCCGATTTTCGCATTCAGCCAGCCGTCCACTATATCAATAGCCACCTTCTGCCCTACCACCCAGGCACCAATACACAGCACGTTGCAGCGATTGATAACCCAGTGCAGCCGAGCCGTAGTGGCCGATTCCGCAAGGCCTGCATAAATCCCCTTGAATTTATTTGCGAACTGGCAGACGCCGTTGCCCGTCCCGCACATAAGAATACCTCTTTCAGCCTTGCCCTCCTGAATATACCTGGCCACCGCCGGTGCTGTGTCGTAAAACAGCATCGGCTTGTCCGCCTCCTGCATTCCGAGGTCGACAACCTCATGCCCCTGCTCAATCAGGTGCTGCTTGACTATCTTCATAAGCTCAAAAGAACATACTTCCGCCGCTACTACTATCTTCATCTTTCAACCCTTTCCATTTCCTGCTAATCGTTCTAACACAATATTTATCAACTGATTAAAGGAGTTAAATATAATCAAAAGAATGCCCTAAAGCAACCCAAAAGCCTGGCAGGCAGATAGTTAGGCGGGAATACGCCCGACAGGATTCGAACCTGTGACCTTCGGTTTAGGAAACCGACGCTCTATCCGTCTGAGCTACGGGCGCAGAAATATTGTAACTCTTTCTAATATAACGGCTTCCATCGCATAGTGTCAAGTACATTGCCATCGAGAAAGGTAAAAACCTTGTTTGCAAAAACCAGGTCTTCGGGCTGTCCCTTACTTTTTCTGGCAAAATAGGCAAAGTTTAATGATTATAACGAGGAGAAAAAGTGAGAAAAATTGCGAAAAATAGAACGGTTCTGACGAAAAATAGTATGGTTTTGACAACTTGATGGTTAGTAATTCCTTCGACTTCGCTCAAGACCAGAACTAATTATTTAGTGAAAAAACCGATGAAAATTTTTGGCAGGAGAATGAGTATCGAGCGGGATGAGTTAGATTTGGGCTTCCTGCAATCAAAATTCGACAAAGCCTTCCGATTTCTGATTAAATATTGCCGTTGGCGTGCTAATCGAGGTATAATAAATATCGTTATGTCCAAGTATCCCATATTTCTTGAATTAGCCGGTCGTCGTGCGGTTGTGATAGGAGCCGGGCCGGTAGCCGTGCGCAAGGCCCAATCGCTGCTGGAGGCGGGAGCCAGGCTTGTCGTGATAGCCGAACATATCGATGAGACGCTGGTAGACCTCTGCAAAGGCACAACAACCGAG
>Ga0315294_10003181_pt1 | contig 17851 bp, 14 predicted proteins | sample YL17G13_40_MG_FD_203626 | JGI IMG/M metagenome (GOLD analysis project Ga0315294, IMG submission 203626) | Sediment microbial communities from Yellowstone Lake, YNP, Wyoming, USA - YL17G13_40 | ecosystem: Environmental > Aquatic > Freshwater > Lake > Sediment | place: USA: Wyoming | collected... | reverse complement strand
CCATGTTTGGCATACTTTATGTTGCCTGGTTTTTTAGCTTCTTAATTAAAATAAGATATCTGACTAATGGCCTAGGGCTTTTAGTCAGCGTATTGATGATTACAAAATTAGGTGATATTGGTGCTTATCTAATTGGTAGCCGCTTTGGTAAAACCCCTTTAATACCCCGTATCAGTCCCAAGAAATCGGTGGAAGGTGCAATTGGAGGATTGATTTTTAGTATATTAGGTGCCTTAGCCAGCAGGGCGTTTCTAAATTTTCCTTATTCACACCTTATATTTACGGGTATCCTCTTGGGTATTTTGGGTCAATTGGGAGACCTGTCTGAATCTTTAATGAAGCGCGACTGCCAGGTAAAAGATTCAGGCAGTTTTGCTCCGGGCATAGGCGGGGTTTTGGATTTAATTGATAGTTTGCTTTTTACAGGCCCGGTGTTTTATTTTTATATGAGCATCGTCTTGAAGTGATTACATAGATTTCCACCGAAGGCGGATCCGCCTACGGTGGAAAAATGCAGATTTCACAGATTATTAGATTAAGGCCTTAATCTAATAATCTGTTTTTTCCCGCAAAGCGGGATCCCGGCTTTTTTGTCGGGAAAAAATCTGTGCAATCAATTTTATAATATGAAAAACATCGCTATATTAGGCTCCACGGGTTCGATAGGCCGAAGTGCGCTGGATGTGGTAAGGAATCTACCGGGTGAATTCCGTATTGTTGGCTTAAGCACAAATTCTAATACAGATATTTTATATCCCCAAATAAAGGAATTCCATCCCGCCTTGGTTTGTGTTAGAGATACAACAACAGGTTTAGATTTAAAATCCCGGCTCAATTCCCAGATCAAGGTATATATAGGAGAAGATGGCTTAGAGGAAATGATTCGGGACAGGCGGATAGATCAAATTGTCTTGGCTATAAGCGGATCAGCTGCGCTGATACCTTTATTAAAGGCTATAGATAGTGGTAAGGAAATAGCTTTAGCGAATAAAGAGGCATTGGTAATGGCGGGTCCGATTATTATGCGTAAAGCAAGAGAACGAAAAGTAAAAATTATACCCGTAGATAGTGAGCAGTCAGCCATCTGGCAATGCCTTAATGGTCAGGACCTAAATAAATTAAAAAATATTTATCTGACCGCCTCGGGAGGGCCCTTTAGGAAAACTTCTAAAAAAGACCTTAAAGGTATCTCTGTAAGACAGGTATTAAAACACCCGCGTTGGAGGATGGGTAGGAAAGTCACGGTTGATTCCGCGACCTTAATGAATAAGGGCCTGGAGGTTTTAGAAGCTATGTTTTTATTTAATATGGGTGTAGATAAAATAAAAGTCCTTATCCATCCTGAGGCGATAATTCATTCCATGGTTGAATTTATAGATGGAGTAATTCTGGCGCAGTTATCAATTACGGATATGCGTATTCCTATACAATATGCCCTTTCTTATCCGGAAAGATTATCTAATAGGTTTCCCAATATAGACTTCTACAAATTACAGAAGTTAAATTTTCAAAAGCCAGATTTTAAGCGATTCCCTTGTTTGGAATTAGCTTATCGGGTAGCCAATGTTATAGGGACTATGCCCGCAGTTTTAAATGCCGCTAATGAAGCAAGCGTAGAGGAATTCTTAAAAAGCAAATTAGATTTCGTTTCTATACCCAAAGTCGTCGCAAAGGTTCTCGACAGGCACAAGAATATAAGACAGCCAAATTTAGATGATATTTTAGAAGCAGATGCCTGGGCAAGAAGAGAGGCCTATAAAGTCATAGATAAATTAAATTAGTTAAGGACCGAGCGTATGATTTCTTTACTTATTTTCCTATTTATTTTAGGCATATTGATCATTGTTCATGAATTCGGGCATTTTATCGCTGCCAAAAAAATGGGCGTTAAAGTGGAAAAATTTTCTTTAGGTTTTGGCCCGCAAATAGTGGCCAAGAAAAAAAATGATACACAATATAGCATAGCGGCAATACCCCTAGGCGGATATGTGAAGCTTGCCGGTGATAATTTAGAAGAATACAAGGGTAATAGTTACGAATATTTTGCCCAAGCGCCGGGTAAACGTTTTTGGATAATCTTTTTCGGGCCTTTACTGAACTATATATTGGGATTATTGTTTTTCTGGTTCATCTTTTTTGTGGGGTACCCCACGCTTACTACTAAAGTAGGCGGTTTAATTGATGGTTTGGGTGCAAAGGAGGCGGGGATACAAGTTGGAGATAAGATTATTGCTGTGGATGGTAAGAAGGTAGATTACTGGGAAGATCTGCAGAAGATTATCCAGGCCAAAAAAGAAGCGACCAAGGTTGGACTTTCTATTTTACGCAATAATCAAGAGCTTAAGATAGCTGTCAATATCAGAGAAAAAAAGGTCGATGATTTATTAGGTCAGAAGCGCAGCGTGGGCTTACTGGGCATCAACGCCTCTGATGAAATTGTAAAACTAAGACACGGCTTCTTTGCCTCTTTTCTTTTAGGCCTAAATAAAACCTGGGGCCTGACGACGTTGACCTATAAGGCCATCTGGAGAATGATTACCGGTCAACTCTCTATGCGCGAGTCAGTGACTGGGCCTTTGGGTATATTTTATATTACTTCTCAGGCCGCCAGCTTGGGGATAATTGCCGTTTTACATTTGATAGCGGTATTGAGTGTTAGTTTAGCCATATTTAATCTTTTACCATTACCGATATTAGACGGTGGCCATATTTTATTTTTAGGTATAGAAAAAATCAGAAAGAGAACTTTGGGCATTAAGACCGAACGTATTATTACCCAAATAGGCCTTACTGTAATTGTGTCCTTGGCAATATTGGTAACTTATAATGATATATTAAGATTTTTTGGAGATAAGATTTCTAAGTTATTTAGATGAGGAATCTGAAAAATTGTTTTTTTAACGCAGATTTACGCAAATCCAACGCAGATTTACCCCGTTAGATAGTAAACATCTAACGGGGTTTACGCAGATTTATCAGCAACCATATCTGCGAATATCTGCGTTTCCGCCGAAGGCGGATCCGCCTATGGCGGAACATCTGCGACTATCTGCGTTCAAGAGGGTTTTTAGTACTCTCTAGATAGACATGAAAATAATAAGACGTAAGACCAAAACTATAAAAATCGGCAGTGTCTATATTGGCGGCACAAATCCCATTGCCATACAGTCAATGACTAAAGCAAAAACCTCTGACATAGAAAAAACTATTCGTCAAATAAAAGAGCTGGAAAAGGCGGATTGCCAGATTGTACGCTTAGCCGTAAAAGATAGTGATGACGCAAGGGCAATAAAAAAGATTAAGCCAAGGGTAAATATCCCGTTAGTAGCAGATATACACTTTAACTGGCGCCTCGCTTTAGAAGCCATTGATAGCGGCATAGATAAAATCAGACTCAATCCGGGTAATATTTATAAAAAAGAGCAAATCCGGGAAATAGCCGGGGCAGCAAAACTTAATCGCATTCCTATAAGGGTGGGAGTAAATTCAGGATCTTTAAAAAGTCACAAGTCAGGCGTCACAGGTCAGGCGTCACAAGCAGATAAAATGGTCAAAAGTACTTTAGATTATATAAAAATTTTAGAAGGGTTTAAATTTTATGATATTGTTGTTTCTTTAAAGGCTTCTAATATTCTGGATACTGTAGAGGCATACCGGAAGATGGCTAAGCTTTGTGAATATCCTTTTCACTTAGGTGTTACGGCAACAGGGTTACCTCAGCGGGGCGCAATAAAATCGAGCATTGCGATAGGTGCTTTACTATTGGAAGGAATCGGCGATACAATAAGAGTTTCGCTTACAGATAAACCTGAACCAGAGGTTTATACTGCCAGAGGTATTTTGGAATCTTTAGGATTACGTTATTTTGGCCCAGAAATCATCAGTTGTCCTACCTGTGGCCGCTGCGAAGTGGATTTGGTAAGTATAGTTAAAAAAATGGAAAATTTGTTATCCCGTTATCCCGTTATCCCGTTATCCCGTTTAACGGGCAAACGGGCAAATGGTTCGACAGGCTCTGGTTCGACAGGCTCACCATTTGCCCTGAGCGAGCAAAGCGAGTCGAAGGGTTCACCATCCCTCGAACCATCCCGAGCGAAGTCGAGGGACGGGCAAACGGGTAAACCTTTTAAGGTGGCCATAATGGGCTGCGTAGTCAACGGCCCAGGTGAAGCAAGAGAAGCAGATATAGGGGTGGCTTTTGGTAGAAAAGAAGGATTGTTATTTAGAAATGGCCAGGCAATAAAAAAAGTATCTTTTTCTAATTGTATAGCCACCCTATTAAAAGAGCTAAGACATCTTAAAAATCATATTTAAGATTACACAGATTTAGATGGAAAACAGAGCCCCTTTAACCGAAAAAATAATTGCCTACTGTTTTAAAGTTCATTCTGGATTAGGTCCAGACTTTAATCAGGTATAATCAATAGTTATACCTGAAAATTATACCAGGAGAACAAATGTCTAAGATATTGAAAGATAAAATAAGAAAGAAGATCGTTTCTGAATATAGCGGTTTATTATCTAAAGATACAATTGATATGGAAGAATTGAAGGAAGTAATTATACGCGTAGTAGATGATATCATCCATCGCGAACATACGAGCTTATCAGAACAGGACAAAGGAAGAATAATTAGCGATATGGTTGATGAAATCGCAGGTCTTGGGCCGATAGAGAACCTCATAAAAGACCCTTATGTAACCGAAATTATGATTAATGGCCCCAAAAGAGTTTATGCGGAGAGTCATGGTAAGACTCAAGTTACAAATATTACCTTTGATGATGAGCAACAACTTATGTATTTAGTATATAAAATACTTGCACCTACCCGCCGCCGCGTTGACGAATCTTATCCCTATACAGAGGTTTCCCTAAAAGATGGTTCAAGGGTGAATATTATTATACCGCCTCTTGCTTTGAATGGGCCAATTTTAACCATAAGGAAATTTTTAAAAGAGATAAGGACTATGGATGATTTGGTCCGGCGGGGTACCCTGGATGAGCGGATGAGCAATTTTTTAGTTGCTGCCATAAAAGCCAAAGTTAATATTATATTTTCTGGGGCAACCGGAGCTGGAAAGACTACCACCTTAAATGTGCTCTCTTCTTATATATCTAACGAAGAGAGAATCATTACCATTGAAGACACAGCAGAATTAAACCTTGGGCAGGACCATGTGGTCAGGCTTGAGACAAGACAGCCGAATATCGAAGGTAAGGGAGAGGTAAGCATAAGAAATCTTTTTAAAAATTCTTTGCGTATGCGTCCGGATAGAATTATCGTGGGCGAAATAAGAGGCGCTGAGGCATTAGATATGCTGCAGGCGATTTGTTCGGGGCACACCGGTTCTTTAGCGATTCTCCATGCCAACTCTCCTCAAGATGTTATATCTCGACTGGAAACCATGATTTTAACTTCCGGGACGCCGATTAGCTTGGAAATAATTCACCGCCAAATTGCTCATACGCTTAATCTTATTGTCCAGCAAGAACAGTTATTAGACGGTTCAAGAAAAATTACGCACATTACACAGGTAAGCGGTTTAAAAGACGACCAGATTATTTTGGATGATATCTTTGCATATGAGCTGGATGTTATTGATTCAGAAGGCACGGTCAAAGGTAGATGGAAGGCCACCGGAATTACGCCGATATTTTATGAAAGCTTTAAAAAAGCAGGCATAGATTTACCCAAAGAGATGTTTAATAAAGATTAGACGATGTTGTGGTCAAAAACTTTTATACCAACTCTCAAAGAAACACCCCAAGAGGCAGAATCAGTTAGTCATCAATTGATGTTGCGTGCAGGGCTTGTACGTATGCTTATGGCAGGTATATATTCATACCTACCTTTAGGATTAAAGGTATTAAATAATATCCAGAAGATAATCCGCCAGGAGATGGATTCTTGTCAAGCAGCCGAAGTTTTACTTCCTGCATTACAGCCTTTAGAATTATGGCAGAAGTCAAGCCGTGATAAAGATATGGGAGAGGTAATGATTAGGTTTGTGGACCGAAGAGGAAGGAATGTCTGTTTAGGGCCGACGCATGAAGAGGTTATTACAGACTTAATTAAGAATCACATATCATCTTACAAGCAGTTACCCTTGGTTCTATATCAGATTCAGACAAAATTCCGCGATGAAATTCGTCCGCGCTTTGGCTTAGTCAGGGCGTGCGAATTTATGATGAAGGATGCCTATAGTTTTGATAAAGACGAAACCGGATTAGATAAGAATTATCAGGCGATGCATGCGGCTTATAAGCGGATATTTAAAAGATGCGGTTTGAAATTTCTTACTACCGAGGCAGACCCCGGCGTGATGGGTGGAAATGCCTCGCATGAATTTATGGTTCCTGCCAAAGACGGAGAGGATATCGTTTTATTTTGCCCTGAATGTAAATCCGCCGAGACAATTAAAGAGCCAGAAAAAGAGAACTGTGTTAAATGCGGCGTAAGGCTAAAGAAGATAAGCTGTAGTGAAGTCGGGCACATTTTTAAATTAGGCACAAAATATAGCGTAGCATTAGGAGCAAATTTTCTGGATGCCCATGGAAAACTTTGGCCAATCATTATGGGTTGTTACGGTATCGGTGTGTCCAGATTAATCTCAGCCATAATTGAGCAGAACTGTGACTCTGAAGGAATTATCTGGCCAGATGAGATAAGCCCCTATAAAATCGTTATTTTGCCTTTAGATGTCACGGATAAAAAGATCATGAAAATGGCGCTGAGTATTTACCGGGAATTGGAGCAAGGTGGTATAGAAACGCTCTTGGATGACCGTAATGAACGCGCCGGAGTAAAGTTTAAGGACGCAGACTTAATAGGTATGCCTATAAGTATAATTATAGGCCAGAAGACCTTAAGCCAAAACAAGATTGAGATAAAGGTGCGCCGGGATGGTAAAATTATTTTGTTAGATATAAAAAGTGCCCTTAAGAAATTACAACAAGTTCTAAAAGATATTAGTTGAAGGAGAATCAGATATGGAAGAACATTTAAGTAGACTAAAAGAAAACATCTTACAAAAATTAAAAGAAAAATCCGAGCAATTAAAAATTGATTTTACAAACCTTGATGAGTCCCATTTTCGTAGAAGAGCCGAGGCAATGTTTAAATCTATTTTAAAAGAAAATAGAATTTCTCTTAGTTCTGGCGAACAAGAGGAAGTTTTAAGCGAGATAATCTCCTATCTTTTGGGTTTAGGACCAATCGATAAATTATTAAAAGACTCTAACATCTCTGAAATTATGGTCAACGGCCCTAGAGAGGTCTATATTGAAAAAAACGGGCTCCTTGAGCTTACCGAGATAACTTTTAAAGACGAAGAACACCTGGCGTATTTTGTAGAGAAGATTATTTCTCCTTTGGGCAGGCGGGTTTCAGAGTTTGAGCCTTATGTTGACGCCAGGCTTAAAGATGGCTCCAGGGTCAATATAGTTAGGTCGCCGGTTTCATCAGGGGGTACTATTTTGACCATTAGGAAATTCTCTCATCGGATATTAAATATGAACGACCTGATTAACTTAGGAACTTTGGATGATTTGACCGCGGCGTTCTTAAGGGCCTGCGTAGTTGCCAGGCTCAATATATTAATCTCCGGTGGTGCCAGTTCTGGTAAGACCACACTATTAAATGTCTTAGGTTCTTTTATACCCAAGGGGGAAAGGGTTATAACTATAGAAGATACGCGAGAATTGCATTTTCCTCGAGAACACACTATTTATTTGGAAACACGTCCGCCCAACATCGAAGGTAAAGGTGAGGTTACCATAAGAGACTTAGTGAGGAATTCGCTGCATATGCGGCCGGACCGTATTATTGTGGGAGAGGTAAGGTCGGGTGAAGTATTAGATATGATTCAGGCGATGAATACCGGCCATGATGGTTCAATGACGACTTTGCATGCGAATTCTCCTTTAGAGGTTCTGGATCGTTTAGAAATGTTAACTCTTATGGGTAGTCTTAATATATCCAGCGAAGTAGCCAAAAGGCAGATTATAAGCGCCATCGACCTTATAATTCACGTGTCCCGATTTCCCGATGGTTCCCGAGAGGTTACCCAGGTCAGCCAAATACTAAAATTCCAGGAATACTCGCTGCAGGATATTTTTATATTTGAAGAAAATATGGGAAAATTGCGGCCTACGGGCAATTTACCTATATTTTATCTAAAACTTAAAAATAAGGCAGATTATGTTTGCAAGGAATTTGAGCCAGGGCAATAAAAATGGATTATCCAGCGTTTATTGAAGAATTAAAAGAGATAATTTTGCCTGTTTTAACAGAAGAGGACATAGAGCTTGTAGAATTGCATTTTGTAAAGGCAAGGCGCAAGCCAATATTAAAGCTCTTGGTGGATAAAGAGCAGGGTGGCATCAGCCTTGGTGAATGTGCCCGATTAAATGAAAAGATCGGTAGTGTTTTAGACGCGCAAAATATAATAGAAAGCGGGTATATCATGGAAGTATCCTCTCCGGGGTTGGATAGGCCATTAAAGACAAAGAATGATTACTTGCGTTGCATAGATAGAAAAGTAAGGTTTTTTCTTAGCGAGTCCATAAAAGGCAAAATTGAGCTGGAAGGATTAATAAAAGAGGTAAAAGAGGACTCTGTATATATCGAGATAGAAGATGGGACTATTGAGATACCTTTATTTAAGGTAATGAAGGCAAAACAGGCATTGGATGGTATTTAACGGGAGAGATTAATATGAGTCAGGAATTATTAGCGATAATAGAGCAGATAGAGAGAGAAAAAGGTATAAAGAAGGAGATTTTGCTTGAGGCGGTCGAGAGCGCCCTGTTGAGTGCGGCCAGGAAAGTGGTTGACCTGAAGCCGGAAGAGGAACTCAGGGTAGAAATTGACCCGGCTACCGGAAAAATCAAGGCCTTTAAAAATAAAGAAGAGATTACCACTATCGATTTCGGCCGCATTGCTGCTTCTACGGCCCGGCAGGTAATCATCCAGAAGATGCGTGAGGCAGAGAAAGACGTTGTCTTTGCTGAATTTCAAGATAAAGTCGGTGAAATTGTCAGTGGTACGGTATATCGATTTGATAAAGGTAATATCGTCGTTGACCTTTTAGGTAAGACAGAAGGCATTATCCTGAAACGCGAGCAGTCTCCCCAGGAAGAATTTAAACAAGGTCAACGCATCCGGGCATACGTGGTGGAGGTAAGAAAGGAAGTCAAGGGGCCCCAGATTATTTTATCCCGTACCCACCCCAACTTAGTAAAGAAACTATTTGAGTTAGAAGTCCCGGAGATTTATGAGGGTATTGTAGAGATAAAGTCAATTTCGCGCCAGCCCGGCGAACGTACTAAAATTGCGGTCTGGTCTAAAAATGAGAAAGTGGATTCGGTGGGTGCATGTGTGGGGATGCGGGGTAATCGCGTAAGAAACATTGTTAATGAAGTGCAGGGCGAAAAGATTGATATCGTGCGTTATAATGACGATATCAGGGAATATATCAAGGCTGCACTTTCACCGGCAAAAGTATCTGAGATAAAATTAGATAAAGAGAAGCTGAGGGCGGAAGTGATTGTAGATGATGACCAGTTATCTTTGGCGATTGGTAAGCACGGCCAGAATGTCCGCTTGGCCAGCCGGCTTCTTGGCTGGGAATTGGATATACGCACCAAGGCTACCGTTGCTATAGAAGCCTCCAAAGAAAAGGAGGCGGTTGTGGAGAAAGAAGTTGCTGCAGAAAAAGAGGAAAAAAAGAAGAAAATAGAGGTTTCCTTAGAGCAGTTGCCGGGCGTGGGAGAAAAAATCTTAGCCGGCCTAGAAGCTGCAGGTTTAAATAGCTTGGAGGATATCGCAAAGGCAAAATTAGAAGATTTAACTAAAGTGAAAGGCGTTGGTAATAAGAAGGCACAAAAGTTAATTGAGGAAGCCAGGAAGTTAATGCGGAAATAAAAATACTATGGTAAAGAAATTGATAAAAGAAAAAGGTATCCGGAAGAAAGGGCGAGTTATAAAGGTCAAAAAAGCAGTGGCTAAGCCAATCAAACCCAAACCGGTTAAGAAAACCGTGGCGGCCATTAAGCGTAAAGCCAAAGAAGTAACGCCGGTTAAGCATAAAAAAATTATCAAAAAGGCCATACCGGAAATGGTTGCGCCTTTTGCAGAAACCGTATTGTCTAAAGCAGCCATTAAAGAAGAAACAAAAGAAGTATCTAAAGGCGTACTTTTAGAAGAAGCGCGAAAAATTAAGGTAGAGATCCCGCCGATTAAGAAAGAAATTCCACCGGTTAAGAGAGTGGTTCCCGAAGTCAAAAGAGAAATCCCGGAGGTTAAAGCACCTGCCGTTCCAGAATTAAAAGAATTAGAACTAAAACTTCCCATTAACGTAAAAGATTTAGCCATAAAATTGCAAGAGAAACCATCCATATTGATTAAGATTTTGATGGACATGAAAATGATGGTAGGTATAAATCAGGTTTTAGATGAAAAAATAGTAGCTGCTATTTGCGAAAAGTTTGGTTTTAGGATTAAAAAAGCACCGGATGAGGAGGAGCTGGCTTTACAGATACACCAAAGAATAGATGAACCTCGGGAATTACAACCGCGGCCGCCCATAGTCACGCTTATGGGGCATGTTGACCACGGCAAAACCTCACTTTTGGATGTCATAAGAAAAAGCAAGGTTGCGGAATCCGAACATGGTGGAATCACCCAGCACATTGGTGCCTATAGAGTGGTTCTACCGAATGGCGAGATTACCTTTTTGGATACGCCTGGTCATGAGGCCTTTACCGCGATGCGCGCGCGGGGAGCTAGTATTACGGATATCGTGGTTTTGGTAGTCGCAGCAGATGACGGAATTATGCCTCAGACCCAGGAGGCAATAGATCACGCCCGTGCTGCCGGAGTTTCTATAGTGGTAGCGGTAAATAAAATTGATAAGCCTCAGGCAAATATTGATCGGGTTAAAAAGCAACTTTCTGAGTTTAATCTTACGTCGGAAGATTGGGGTGGCAAGACCATTGTTGTGCCGGTTTCGGCAAAAAATGGACAGGGAATCGATACATTATTGGAGATGATACTCTTGGAAGCCCAGATGCTGGAATTAAAGGCCAGCCCTAAGCGGCTAGCGCGCGGTGTGGTCATCGAAGCCAAAATGAGTAAAGGAAGAGGCCCGGTATCGACCTTGCTCATTCAAAGCGGAACGCTTAGACTAAATGACAATATAATCGTAGGTTTATACTACGGTAAGATAAGGGCGATGTTTAATGATCACGGTCAATCTGTAACCCAGGCCCCGCCATCTTTTCCGGTTGAGATCATAGGTATATCTGGCGTTCCCCAGGCAGGCGATCCGTTCTTTGCACTCGAAGATGAGAAGGTTGCCCGGGAGTTAGCGCTGAGGCGGCAGGAGAAAGAAAGACAGGAACAGATAAAAACCGTAAAAAGAATAAGCCTGGAAGATTTGCATGCCCAAATCCAAGAAGGAAAACTTAAAGAGCTAAAACTGATCATTAAAACCGATGTGCAAGGTTCGTTGGAAGCGATAAACGAGACATTAAACAAGCTGAATGTCTCCGAAATAAAACTGGATATAATTCATGAGGCAGTAGGCAATATTAATACCTCAGATGTAATATTAGCAGTGGCCTCGAATGCTTTAATCTTGGGATTTAATATTATTGCGGATGAGCGGGCTAAAGAATTAGTCAGTAAAGAGGGTATTGATGTTAGGACCTACAATATTATTTATGAATTAGGCAATGATATTAAAGCGGCAATAGAGGGAATGCTGGAGCCGAAATTAAAAAAGGTCTTTTTAGGCCGGGCAGAGGTAAGAAAGGTTTTTAAGTTAACCCGCGCAGGAAACGTAGCCGGTTGCTTTGTTACCAAGGGCAAGATTAATCGCAGCTGCTCTATAGATTTATTGAGAAATGGCGAGGCGGTATTTGAGGGGAAGATTTCTTCTTTAAAGCGTTTTAAAGACGATGTAAAAGAGGTCTTAGAGGGATTTGAGTGTGGTATATCTTTAATTAGTTTTGAAGATGTAAGAGAAGGCGATATAATTGAGGCTTATGATATCGAAAAAATAGCCAGGAAGCTATAATATAATTTCCAATGTCCAATAAATACCAATGAATTTCCAATGACCAATTCCCAATTAACCAATTGGATATTGGAAATTGGCATTTGGCCTGCCTGCCGGCAGGCAGGGATTTCATTGGGATTTGGGACTTATTGGTAATTATTGGGATTTAAACAAACATGAAGAAACGAATCTTAAGCGGGATGCGGCCAACTGGAAAACTGCATTTAGGACACCTCGTGGGTGCTTTGGATAACTGGGTAAAATTGCAGGATGAATACGATTGTTTCTTTATGGTTGCTGACTGGCATGCGCTGATGAGCGAGTATGAAAATACCGCTGACTTATCAGCATGCGCCGTTGATAATGTTATCGACTGGGTAAGCGCCGGTTTAGACCCGGATAAATCTACATTATTTATTCAGTCTGAAGTCACCCCACATTTAGATTTATATATGATATTTTCCTGTTTTACGCCTTTGGGGTGGTTAGAGAGATGCCCGACCTATAAAGAGCAGTTGAGAGAGATTAAAACGCGCAATTTAAATACCTATGGTTTCTTGGGTTATCCGGTACTACAGGCAGCGGATATTTTACTTTATAAAGCCGAGAAAGTACCGGTAGGCGAAGACCAATTGCCCCATTTGGAACTTACGCGGGAGATCGCCCGTCGCTTTAACAGTCTTTACCCCGTTAGAAAAAATACTTCAGGGGATATAAAATTTTCTAACGGGGTTTATAAAAAAGAAATATTCCCCGATCCTAGCGCAATATTAACCGAGACTCCACGACTCTTAGGTTTAGATGGTAGAAAGATGAGTAAGAGTTATGATAATACCATTAACCTTGGTGACTGCGAAGAGACAATTAAAAAGAAAATTTCCAACATGTTTACCGACCCTAAGAGGATTAAGTTAACTGATAAAGGCCATCCCAATGTTTGCAATGTTTTTTCTTATTATTCTGTATTTATCCCCGAGATCAAAGAGGAAGCTTATGACTCCTGCACAAATGCGAAATTAGGATGTACGCAATGTAAGCAAAGACTCAGCCTTGGCCTAATTGAAAGACTAAAGCCATTCCATAAAAGACGTCAGGAATTACTTAAAGACAAGCCAAAGATTAAAAAAATATTAGAAGAAGGAAAACAAAAGGCCCTCTTTATTGCCACAAATACACTTAAGGAAGTTAGAGAGGCAATGGGGTTATGAGTTATAAGGTAAAATTAGAATTATTTGAAGGCCCCCTAGATTTACTCTTATATCTGGTAAAAAAAGACCACCTCAATATTTATGACATACCCATCGCTCAGGTAACTGAGCAATATCTGCAATATCTTAATCTCATGCAGCTTTTGGATTTAAATATCGCCGGTGAATTTTTAGTCATGGCCGCGACGTTGCTGCAGATTAAATCCCGCATGCTCTTACCGGCACAGGAAACCCCGGAGGCAGAGGAAGTACAAGAAGACCCCCGCGCAGAACTGGTTAAGCGGTTATTGGAATATGAAAAGTTTAAAGAGATAGCGGAGTCTCTGCGCCAGAAAGAGGCTGACCAAAGAGAGGTATTCAAGCGGCCGCGGTCAGAAATAGATAAAGAACTTAGCCCTGGTACTGAGGTTTATTTTGAGGCCAGTATATTTGATTTGATTACCGCTTTTTCCAAGGCATTAGAAGACGTGCCCAAGGAAATATTTTATGAGGTGATCAAAGACGAATTTACGATTGAAGGAAAAATTCATGAGCTTCTCCATCTTTTGCTGGTTGTGTCATCAATACGTATCTCTGAGTTATTTGGCAAGGCAAAAAATAAGATAGAAATAATTGTAGTTTTCTTGGCCATATTAGAGCTGATTCGTTTAAAAGAGATTGTCGCCCGGCAGAAAGATTCATTTAGTGAGATAGAGATTACCCGGAATAAGGAAAACATTATACCCTATGGTAGAAGAGACCAGACAGAAACTAATTAAGGGTAATGCGAAAACCGCACCAAGCGCAGCTTTACGGGAAGACCAGATAATAGGTAATATTCAGGAGTCAGAAGAAGACGTTGTTCTGAACCTATCCTTAAGGCCTCATCGACTCCCAGATTTTATAGGCCAGAAGGACATGGTGGATAATCTTAAGATTTGTTTAACCGCCGCAAAACAGAGAAAGGAGCCTTTAGAGCACATCCTTCTCTCTGGCCCGCCGGGATTAGGTAAGACTTCTTTGGCCCATATCATTGCTCACGAGATGAATACCAAGATCACCGCTACTTCTGGACCAGCCATTGAACGGGCAGGCGACCTTATCGGTATACTGACCAATTTAGAAAAAGGAGATATTCTTTTTATTGATGAGATACATCGGCTCTCCAAGGTGGTAGAGGAGTTTCTTTACCCGGCAATGGAGAGTTTTCAGATTGATTTCGTGATTGATAAAGGCCCGTATGCCAAAACTATAAAGTTCAACCTCAAGCCCTTTACTCTGGTGGGGGCTACGACGCGAACCGGACTTTTGGCTGCACCTTTAAGAAGTAGATTTGGCATATTCCATAATTTAGATTTTTATAAAGTCGAAGATTTAGCCAAGATTATCAAACACTCGGCTAAAATTTTAGGTATGAATATTGATGTTGAGGCGGCACTGGAGATTGGCCGGCGTGCGCGCGGCACACCGCGGATAGCCAATAGGTTATTGCGCCGGATTAGAGATTATGCGCAGGTGGCCAAGATAAATCAGGTTGATGCTAAAATCGCTAGCCAGACCTTGGATAATTTGGGTATTGATAAGGCAGGGTTTGATGATTTAGACCGTAAGGTCCTAAAATTAATCTTAGAGACTTATAATGGCGGGCCAGTTGGTGTAGAATCTTTAGCTGCCAGTTTAAACGAGGAAGTGGACACCATCGCCGATACAGTAGAGCCATATTTACTAAAAGCTGGATACCTGAAGCGGACTTCGCGGGGAAGACTTGCCACAAAGATAGCTTTCGAGCACTTCGGCATAAAATACGAAAAACAAACCGAACTCTTTTAGGGACACCCTTTCATTCAATCGAGGGACACCCTTTGAGCTAATCGGCAGGGTGTCCCCATTAGTACTTAGTTTAATGAACCTGTCGATTTTCTCTGCTTTAGTCGATTTTGCCCCTTTGGGGCCGGCAAAGGTCTTTCGCGTTTTCGGCGGCTGCGGAACTCGGAGCATTTGTTCTAGCAAATGCTCCTCAAACATCCTCGCCGTCCCAGTGTTGTCGTTAGCGCTCCACTGGGATTCCCGAAAATGCTCAAGCTGCTTTGTCTAAAATCTCCGTTCGCTCGAAAACCGCCAGATTCATTATAGTAAGCAAGCCAAGGCAGGACCCGTAAAAACTGCTACTATATAAAATTATGAAACTATTATTACATACCTGCTGTGCGCCGTGTTTGATTTATCCGGTGAAAAAATTGAAAAAAGATGGCTTTGAGGTAGCTGGATTCTTTTATAATCCCAATATTTACTCTTTAGAGGAGTATCAGAGAAGAAGAATGGCAGTAGTGAAGTTTAGCGGTACGAGTAAAATCGAAATTATTTACCCTGAATATATTCCTTCGGAGTTCTTAAGTGCCGTGAAAGAAAAACAAGAGAAACCAGAAAGGTGTGTGATGTGCTGGTCTCTGCGGCTGGAGAAAACAGCCCAAGTTGCTAAATTAAATGGATTTTATACCTTTTCTACTACCTTGTTAGTTAGTCCTTATCAAGATCAAAAATTACTTAAAAAAATTGGCAATGAAATTTCACAAGAAGAAGGCGTATTTTTTCATTATGAAGATTTCCGACCGGGTTTTAGAAAAGCCCATGATGAAGCAAAAGCAAAAGGAATATATTGTCAGAAGTATTGCGGATGTATTTATTCAATGAGCAGACAGCTTGCGGAGTCCGAAGAACGACGCAAGCTGTAGCGAAGCGTCTGCGAATTGAACCCAGCACCAATTTTTGATAAAGCACTTGTCTAAAAGCAAAAAGGTATTCTCGGTATAATCCCTAAGTCTATAAAAGCAGTACATCTACAAAAATTAGTGCTGGGTCAAATTCAGGCATACAACTTACGTCCTTCGACTGCGCTCAGGACGTAATCCTCAAGTGAAATCGAAGGATTACGTTCACTCGCCTTGCTCGTTCCGTAAGTTGTGCCTTCATTTGATGCAAGAAATCGGTAAAACCTTAATCATTTTTGGGGCTATTTTAATTGGCCTTGGCCTATTATTAACTTTTGTCAATAAAATACCCTTTATTGGCAGGTTGCCCGGGGATATATACATTCAAAAGAAGAATTTTACTTTTTATTTTCCTGTAATGACATCTATATTAATCAGTATTTTCCTTTCCCTAATATTTTGGCTATGGTCTCGCCGTTAAGTCGAGCGTTTAAACCAGTTATTATACTCGTAAGCATTGTAGCTGTCAGCTGTCAGCTGTCAGCTGTCAGCTGCTTTGCCCAGCCGCCTAATTGTGTTCGGGTTGCTGTTTTACAAAACGTCGCCTCTTTAAGACTTAAGATAAATGGATTTTACGAAGTAATTGATTCAGTAACTAATAAATCTTTATACCGCGGGAATCGTCTAAATACAACAGTTGCGGCGTATAAATACGGCATTTTACTCGGGCAGATAAAGGCCAATACAGATAAGTTGCTGATTAAGTCCGAAGGACCCGAGGCAGTGATTATCAATGGCCGTAAGTTTCGGGGCAATGTTCAGTTTATCAAAAATAATTCTGAAAAATTTTCGGTTATTAACCATATTGAATTAGAAGATTACATTAAAGGCATTTTATATCACGAGGCTTCGCATTTTTGGCCGATGGAAGCATTGAAGGCGCAGGCAATAGTATGCCGCACTTATGCGGTTTATCAGATGCAAGAGAATAAGCTTAAAGACTACGATGTCACTTCTGACATATATTCTCAGGTCTACGGCGGCAGAACATCCGAGCGTTATCGTACTAATAAAGCCGTCGAAGAAACAAAGGGGTACTTACTGGCTTATCAAGGTAAAGTTTTTCTTGCTTATTACCACGCTACTTGTGCTGGCTACACCGAGGATGCCTCTTTACTTTGGAATACAGATATCGCGCCCCTAAAAGGGGTGGCTTGTGATTTTTGTAAAGATTCTCCGCATTTTAGCTGGCATTATGTATTAGGATTAGAAGAGCTCAAAGATAAATTGGCAGGCACCGGTTATAAAATAAAAGGCGAGATAAAAGATATAGTAATAATGGGCAAGGATAAATCCAGCCGGGTTACAAACTTGAGAATAATAACCCCGGAAAAAGAAGTAGATATTTCGGCCAAAGATTTCAGGAATATAATTGGGCCCAACATCATAAGAAGTACTAATTTTACGCTAAATGTGGTTAACCATGATGTGGTATTCGAAGGTTTTGGCTGGGGCCATGGCGTAGGTTTATGCCAGTGGGGCGCCTATTTTATGGCCAAAACAGGCTATAATGCTGAACAGATTCTTAAATATTATTATCCTGGCTCGGAAATCATGCATTAATTAAGGCATTGAGAATAATATGAAACTTGCAGATTTTGATTACACCTTACCTAAGGAATTAATCGCCCAGTACCCCTTGAGAGAGCGCGATACCGCTAGGCTTCTGGTTTTAAACCGCCATCACGGCACAATAGAGCATTATAGCTTTAGGGATATCATCAAATACTTGCACAAAGACGACCTCTTAGTCTTGAATAATACCAAAGTTTTACCCAGCCGCCTGAAAGGTCAGCGGTTAACCGGAGGTCAAGTCGAGCTTTTGCTCTTAAAT
>Ga0315294_10003178_pt1 | contig 17862 bp, 16 predicted proteins | sample YL17G13_40_MG_FD_203626 | JGI IMG/M metagenome (GOLD analysis project Ga0315294, IMG submission 203626) | Sediment microbial communities from Yellowstone Lake, YNP, Wyoming, USA - YL17G13_40 | ecosystem: Environmental > Aquatic > Freshwater > Lake > Sediment | place: USA: Wyoming | collected... | reverse complement strand
TGTTGCCGCCCCAAACGCCCCCCGCCGGGTGGCATGCCCACGGCATCTGTTCCGTGGGCATGCTGCTTGTTCCTGCGCACGGCCATGCCCACGCAACAGCGGCGTGGGCATGCCACCCGGGTTGCAAGGAGGCCCAGGAGTGACCCAGGACCTCCTCATCGTGGCCGCGTGGATCGTCGGGGCATACCTGGCGGGCTCGATCCCGTTCGGGTGGCTCATCGGCAAGGCGCGCGGCGTGGATATCCGCGAGCACGGCTCAAAGAACATCGGGGCCACCAACTGCGGGCGCGTGTGCGGCTGGCCGTGCGGCATCGCGGCGTTCGTCCTGGACGTGGCGAAAGGTTACGGCCCGGGCGCGGCGGCCGTGGCTCTGCTGCCGGGGATGATCGAGTTTTCGGACGAGCACCTCCGCTGGCTGGCGATTGTCCTGGTGGCCGCACAGCCCATCATCGGGCACCTCTTCCCCGTGTGGCTGGGCTTCAAGGGCGGCAAGGCCGTGGCGACGAGCCTGGGCGTGCTCCTCGCGCTGCCGATGCTGCGGTGGGTGGCCCTTGCGGCGTTCGGCGTGTGGATCGTCGTGACCGGCGCGACGCGGTACGTCTCGGTCGGCTCGACCGTGGCGGCCCTGGTCTTCATGGGCATCTACCTGTGGGTGGACCGCGGCAAGGCTTGGGGCGATTACCTGGCCGTGACCGTGTTCGTCTTTCACGTCGTGGGACTGGTGATCATCCGGCACCGGTCCAACTACACGCGGCTGCTGAAGGGCACCGAGAATAAGTTGTGGGGCGGCACAAAGAAGCCATGAATGACCACACTTAGCCGACGGGCTTGCCCGTCGCGTTGTCTTGGTGCAACGGATTCGTTGGGCCACGGCACGTGAAGGAGTGCATCACCCGCCCAGTTTCTTCAGCAGTATCTCTTTGACCACCTGGGGGTTGGCCTTGCCGCCGGAGGCCTTCATCGCTTCGCCCATGAGGCGGCCGAAGGATGCCTTCTTGCCGCCGCGATAGTCCTCGACGGCCTTGGCGTTGGCGGCGATGGCCTGGTCGACGAACGCCTCGATCGCGCCGGAATCCGCAACTTGAACAAGGCCCTTCTCCTCCACAATCTTCGAGGCCGGCTTGTTGGCCGCGTACATCTCATTGAAGACTTCCACGCCGGTGTTGCGATTGATTTTGCCTTCCTCAACCAGTTGGATGAGTTCGGCCAGCCTTTCCGCAGGCATCTTGCTGCGAAACTCGCCCATGTCGTCCTTCTTCTCATTGAGCGTGCGCCGGACGTGCTGCAATATCCAATCGTGGCATACCTTGTTGCCGCGCGTTGAAACCCAATCACCGGAGGTCTTACTAAGCCGAGCAACGGCCTTCGTAAGGTCGTCAAAGTACTGGCCAATCAGATTCTCGTCCGCAAGCGCCTGAGCGATTTCTGCCGACAAGCCCATTGCTATGTAACGGGCAATGCGTTGCGCGGGAAGTTCAGGAAGACTGGCCCGCAACTCATCCACCCACTTGCGGTCGGGCATGAACGGCACGAGGTCCGGCTCCGGCAGGTAGCGGTAATCGTGGGCCTCTTCCTTCGAGCGCTGGAGAAACGATAGCCCAGAGTCGTCGCGCCAGCCGCGCGTTGTTTTGCCGAGTTTTTCGAGCGTGTAACCTTCGGGGTCGGCCTCGTACTCCTCGCGGTGCCGGGCGATCTCGAACGCGACAGCCCGCTCGAGGCTCCGGAACGAGTTCAGGTTCTTGATCTCCGAGATGGGCGTATAGCGCGGCCGGCCGGCGGCGTCCGAGCCGATGCGGAGGCTGACGTTCGGCTCGAACCGCATCTGCCCGAGTTGCATGTCGCCGCGGCTGATGCCGAGATAGACCGCCAGTTGCCGCAGGGCTTCACCGTAGGCCCGGGCTTCCTCGGCGCTATGGATATCAGGTTGGCTGACGATCTCGAGGAGCGGCGTGCCGGTGCGGTTCAAGTCCACAACGGAGTAGTTTCCGCCGCCCTCGGCGTGCATCAACTTGCCGGCGTCCTCTTCGAGGTGGACGCGGATGATGCCGACGCGGACGGTGCGGCCGGCCACGTCCACGTCGAGCCACCCGCCGACGCCCAGCGGCTGGTCGTATTCAGATATCTGGTAATTCTTGGGAAGGTCGGGATAGTAATAGTGCTTGCGGTCCCACTTGGCGAGGTCCGGGATCTCGCAGTTCAGCGCGAGGGCCATCCGCACCGCGAGTTCCACGGCCTTTTCGTTCATCACAGGCAGGACGCCCGGCATTCCGAGGCAGACCGGGCAGACGCGCGAGTTGGGCGGCGCATCGTACTCGACCGCGCACGGGCAGAAAAGTTTCGTGCGGGTCGCGAGGTGCATGTGGACCTCGAGGCCGATCGTCGGGGCGAGTTGCGGCTCGCTCATGCCGCACCTCCCCTACGGGCCGTAGGGCCTGCCGCGAGGGGCGGCGCGCGGCCGGACCAATCGGTTTCGCGCTCGTACATCCGCGCGATCCGAAGGAGCCGGTCCTCGGTGAACACGTCCGAGAGAATCTGGAGGCCGACCGGCAGGCCCGCGCGCGTGAAGCCGCACGGAAGGCTCGCGCCGGGGATGGCGGCGAGGTTCGCGCTCACGGTGTAAACGTCGGAGAGGTACATGGCCAGCGGGTCGGCGGCGCGTTCGCCGATGCGGAACGCGGCGGTGGGGCTCGTGGGCCCCATGATGCAGTCCACCCGGCGGAACGCCTCCTCGAAGTCGCGGCGGATGAGGCGGCGGACCCGGAGGGCCTTCTTGTAGTAGGCGTCGTAATAGCCGGCGCTCAGGGCGTACGTGCCGAGCATGATGCGGCGCTTGACCTCGTCGCCGAAACCCTGGGCACGGCTGCGCATGTACATATCAATCATATCCGCGTGGTCGCTCGAGCGGCGGCCGTAATGGACGCCGTCGTAGCGGGCGAGGTTCGACGACGCCTCGCTCGTCGCGACGATGTAATACGTCGCGATGGCGAACTCGGTCGAGTGCGGCAGGCTGACCTCCACCAGCCTGGCCCCAAGCCGCTCGTACACCGCCAGCGCCGCGCGCACGACCGCTTCCACCTCCGGGTCGAGGCCCGCGCCGAAGAACTCGCGGGGCACGCCGATCCGAAGCGGCAGGACCGGCTCGTCGAGGGCCGCGAGGTAATCCGGCACCGGCTGGTCTTTCTCGGAGACCGAGGTCGAGTCGCGGGGATCGTGGCCGGCGGTCGCCTGGAGGAGGAGCGCCGCGTCGGCCACCGTCCGGCCGAACGGGCCGATCTGGTCGAGGCTCGATGCGAACGCCACGAGCCCGTAGCGGCTGACGCGGCCGTAGGTGGGCTTGAGGCCCACGACGCCGCAGAGGGCCGCCGGCTGGCGGATCGAGCCGCCCGTGTCGGACCCGAGGGCGAAGGGCACCATCCGCGCGGCGACGGCCGCAGCGCTCCCGCCGCTCGAACCGCCGGGCACGCGCTCCGTATCCCACGGGTTGCGAGTCGTGCCGAAAGCGGAGTTCTCGGTCGAAGACCCCATGGCGAACTCATCGAGGTTGGTCTTGCCGACGATGACGGCCCCTTCCGCCCGGAGCCGCTCGACGACGTGGGCGTCATAGGGCGCCCGCCACGAGCCGAGGATGCGGCTGGCGCAGGTGGTGGGTTGGCCGTCGGCCGTGCACATGTTGTCCTTGACGGCCACGGGGATGCCCGCGAGGAGGCCGAGCGGTTCACGGGCGGCCCGGCGCCGGTCCACCTCGTCAGCGCAGCGGCGAGCGCCATCGGCGTCCACGGAGAGGAACGCTCTCAGGATGGGATTCAGGCGCTCGATGGCGGCCAGGCACGCGTCGGTCGCCTCGCGGGAGGACGTGCGTCCCTCGCGGAGGGCGTCGCGCCACTGGCAGGCTGTCAGGTCGGTGAGGTTCATCACTCGCTATCCGAGCCGCGACCGGAAGGTCGCGGTTGCATGGCCTGGTGTGGATCTCCGCGACCTCCCGGTCGCGGCTCAATCATGCGCCGGCGTCCTCGTCGAGGACTCGCGGCACCTTGAAGCAGTCGCCGGCCCGTTCGGGCGCGCCGCCGAGGGCCTGGTCCGGCGCGAGGCTCGGCCGCGGCTCGTCCGGCCTGAGGACGTTATGGATCGGAAGCGCGTGGGCCAACGGCTCGACGGCCTCGGTGTCGAGCCCGCGCAGTTTATCCACGTACTCGAGGATGGCCGACAATTGGGTGGCGAACCGCTCCTCCTCGCCGCCGGTCAGACGGATGCGGCTCAAGGTGGCGACCTTCAGGACTTCTTCCCTGGAGAGGGCCATACGGTTTCCTGCTCTGACAGGGCGACGCGCGGCAGGTCCGGAGGCCCACCGCGCCAAACGCTTGTTGGGCGGTTACGACTGGGCCGGCTGCGGCACCAGGCGCTTGATGCGTTTCTGAACCCGGCCGGACCGCAGGCACTGGACGCAGACCCGGACGCGGGCGGGCGTCCCGTTGGGCAGCGTCACGCGCATGGACTGAAGGTTCACGTGGAACCGGCGCTTGGTGATGCCGGTGATCTTCCGGCCGACGCCGCCGAGGTACTTCGCTTTGCCGCGGCGTTTGATGCTGTTGCCCTTGGCGGACGTCTTGCCGCAGATATCGCATTTGGCTGGCACGGGTTTCCTCCGTACGGTGACTCTTTCGACACGCAAGACACACAGTATAGGGGATTTCCGGCGTGCATCAAGCCCTTTTGAGGAAAAACCTTGACGGGCGGCCGCGCGCGGCATACCATCCGCGACTCGGCCCGGCAAGAATCGCGGCGAGTGCTCCAGACCCGCCGCGCAGCCACTTTACGTCGGACCGCTTGGCAGAAACCCGTGAACCAGGGGGTCCGGACAGGAAGGCGGAGCATGAAGATCGTGCGTACAGGCAGGCATTGGATGCCGGCGGTGGTCGCGGCGGCGATGGGCGCATGGGGTCTTGCGGCCGGCCAGGCGGCGGCCGGCGAGGCCGACATCCGGTTACCCGACTTGACTCAGGTACAGTTTCAGATCGCCGGTGCGACCGTACGCGGCGTTGATCTGATGTACGCCGGCCTGGCGGTCTGCGTCGTCGGCCTGCTCTTTGGCCTCGTCCAATACAAGCAGGTCAAGGCCCTGCCCGTGCACCAGAGCATGAGCGACGTCTCCAACACCATCTGGGAAACCTGCAAGACCTACCTCCTCCAGCAAGGCAAGTTTCTGGCGATCCTCTGGGTCCTTATCGGGGGCTGCGTCACCTACTACTTCGGATTCCTCGAGAAGTTCTTCGCCGACGGCAAGACCGGGGCCCTCATCCTGATCCTGCTGAGTTCGATCCTCGGCATCCTGGGCTCGTACGGCGTCGCGTGGTTCGGCATCCGGATCAACACGCGGGCCAACAGCCGCGCGGCGTTTGCGGCCCTCAAGGGCTTCCCGATCGGCGCGATGACGGTTCCGATGCGGTCGGGCATGAGCGTGGGGCTGCTCTTGGTCAGCGTGGAACTGTTCTTCATGATCTGCATCCTCGTCTTCCTGCCGATGGTCGGCGACGGCCTCGTGGGTCCCTGCTTCATCGGGTTCGCGATCGGCGAGTCGCTGGGCGCGTCGGCGCTCAGGATCGGCGGCGGCATTTTCACGAAGATCGCCGACATCGGCTCGGACCTGATGAAAATCATCTTCAAACTCCCGGAGGACGATCCGAAGAACCCCGGCGTCATCGCCGACTGCACCGGCGACAACGCCGGCGACAGCGTCGGCCCCACGGCCGACGGCTTCGAGACCTACGGCGTCACGGGCGTCGCCCTCATCACCTTCCTGGCGGTGGCCCTGGGCGCCACGGGCGCGACCGCGGCCATGGGCGCCACGCTCATCATCTGGATCTTTGTCATGCGCATCCTGATGATCCTGACGTCGCTCATCGCTTACTACATCAACGAGCGGGTCACGATCGCCCGGTACGGCCGGTCGAAGCATTTCGACCCGGAGCATCCGCTGACGGCGCTGGTGTGGCTCACGTCGCTCATCTCCATCGGCGTCACGTTCGGCGCCTCGTACCTTCTGCTGGGCGACGACCCCGTCCATCCGAAGATCTGGTGGGTGCTGTCGATCATCATCTCGTGCGGCACGGCGGCGGGGGCGCTCATCCCCGAGTTCACGAAGATCTTCACGAGCACCAAGTCCAAGCACGTCAGGGAAGTCGTGACGAGCGCCAACCAGGGCGGTGCGTCGCTGGGCATCCTCTCGGGATTCGTCGCCGGCAACATGTCGGCCTTCTGGACCGGCTTGCTCATCCTGGGCCTGATGTTCGTGGCCTACCTCCTGTCGGGCGAGGTCAACAACCTCATGCCCGAGACCCTGCGGCAGTTCGGCTTCGCCGGACCGGTCTTCGCCTTCGGACTCGTGGCCTTCGGATTCCTGGGCATGGGGCCGGTGACGATCGCCGTGGACAGTTTCGGCCCCGTGACGGACAACGCCCAGTCGGTCTATGAACTGTCGCAGATTGAAGGCCAGCCCGGCATCCGCGAGGACATCCAGAAGACCTTCGGCTTCGACCCTGATTTCGAGAACGCCAAGCACTTCCTGGAGTCCAACGACGGCGCCGGCAACACCTTCAAGGCCACGGCCAAGCCGGTGCTCATCGGCACGGCGGTCGTCGGCGCCACGACGATGATCTTCGGCATCATCCTGCTGCTGGGCCACAACCTGCCCGGCGGCCTCCAGGAGGTCATGTCGAAGTTGAGCCTCGTGCAGCCCGAGATCGCCTTCGGCCTCCTCATGGGCGGCGCCACCATCTACTGGTTTACCGGCGCCTCCTGCCAGGCCGTCGTCACGGGCTCGTTCCGCGCCGTCGTTTACATCAAGGAGCACATGGACCTCACGAAGCACACCGCCGACGTGAAGGATTCCAAGGAAGTGGTCAAGATCTGCACGATTTACGCCCAGAAGGGCCTCATCAACATCTTCATCGTCGTCTTCTGCCTGGCGCTGGCCCTCTCGTTCTTCAACCCGTACTTCTTCATCGGGTACCTCATTGCGATTGCGTTCTTCGGACTCTTCCAGGCGATCTTCATGGCCAACGCCGGCGCCGCGTGGGACAACGCCAAGAAGATCGTCGAGGTGGACCTGAGGATGAAGGGCACCGACCTCCACGCCGCCACCGTCATCGGCGACACCGTCGGCGACCCGTTCAAGGACACGTCGAGCGTCGCGATGAACCCGGTCATCAAGTTCACCACCCTGTTCGGCGTCCTGGCGACCCAGATCGCCCTGACCATTCCGGCCGACCAGGTCCATGTGAAGTGGATCATCGGCGGCGTGCTGTTCGCCGTCGCCCTGGTCTTCGTTTACCGGTCGTTCTACGGCATGCGGATCCCCCAGGAAGAGGGCCTTGCCTTCAAGAAGGGGTAGCGGCTTCGTGGCCAAGGCGAAACTGACCGCGCGTCGGCTGGCTGTGGCGATGGCGCGCTCTTGCGCCGAGAACCGCTGCCGCGAGGTCACCGTCCTCGATCTCCGGGGCCTCTCGCCCGTCACCGACTTCTTCGTCCTCGCGACCGGCACATCGGGTCGCCAGATGCGCGCCGCCGCTGACCGCGCCGAGCAGGCCGGCCGCGACCTCCGCCAGAAGCCGTTCGGCGTCGAAGGCACCGAGACCACCGAGGGCGCTGAGGCCTCCCGATGGGTCCTCATTGACTACGTGGACGTCGTCGTCCACGTCTTCACCCCGGAATCGCGCGGCTACTACGACCTGGAACTCCTCTGGGGCGACGCCCCGCGCGTCAACTGGCAGCGCGGCTGGAAACCCCGGCCCGACGAACCGATGCCTGTTTAGCCGTCGCCGGGATCGTTTAGCCGTCGCCGCCGTAATGTTTAGCCGTCGCCGGCACGGCGACGGGAGAAGTCCCATGCCGAACGTCCAACACATTCTCGATGAGCGCGTTGCGGCAGCCATGCGAGCCGCATACCCGGAGGCTGCGGACTCGCCCGCCATCGTCATGCCCTGCCCCGAGCGAAGTCGAGGGGCCGCCCAGGACGCGCGCTTCGGCGACTACCAGGCCAACGGCGCGATGGCCCTCGCGAAACGCCTGAAGGCCAAGCCGCGCGACGTGGCCGAGCGGGTCCTCGAGCACCTCGACGTCACAGACCTCTGCGAGAAGCCCGAGATCGCCGGACCCGGCTTCATCAACCTGCGCCTGCGCCCCGATTGGGTCGGTCGCCAAATCGGCTTGATCAACGTGCCCGTTTCGGCGCCCCTGAACGCTGAGCCCGCCGCGGAAGCGGCGGGGTACCTCGACCGTCTCGGAGTTGACCAGGTCGCCAACCCGGAAACCGTCGTCATAGACTACTCCGCCCCGAACCTCGCCAAAGAGATGCACGTCGGCCACCTCCGCTCGACCATCATCGGTGATGCCCTCGTCCGCATGCTCGACTTCGCCGGCCACACGGTGATAAAGCAAAACCACGTCGGCGACTGGGGGACGCAGTTTGGGATGCTGATTGCCTATGTCAAGGCCGAGCTCAGGATGCAGCCAACGCATGAAATAGACCTCAGTGATCTCGAACTCTTTTACAGGTTGGCAAAGGCTAGATTCGACTCCGATGGGCCGTTTGCACGTCTGGCCAGAGAATGCGTCGTGAATCTCCAAACAGGCGATTCCGAAATAAAGCAGAAATGGCACTTCATACTGAGGGAGTCGCTTTGGCACTGTAAGCAGGTCTACGAGCGCCTGGGCGTACTTCTTACCGATGCCGATATCCGCGGCGAGAGCGCATATAACGACGATCTGCCGAAGGTCATCGAGGCGCTCACGGCCAAGGGCATGCTCGTCGAATCGGAAGGCGCTCAGTGCGTTTTCGTGAAGGACGCCTCCGGCAAGCCACGCTTCGTCGCCAAGGACGGAACGCCCCTGCCCCTCATCGTCCAGAAGTCCGACGAAGGGTACCTCTACTCGACGACCGACCTTGCAGCCATCCGGTATCGCGTCGGGGAACTCAAGGCCGGCCGCATCCTTTATGTCGTTGATGCGCGGCAGGCGCTGCATTTTGCGATGGTCTTTGCCGTGGCGCGGGCGGCCGGTTTCGCCCCGGCCGATGTCGCCCTGGAGCACGTCGCATTCGGCACGATGATGGGCGCCGACGGCCGCCCCTTCAAGACCCGCGAAGGCGGCACCGTCAAACTCATGGACCTCCTCGATGAGGCCGAGAAGCGGGCCTATGACCTTGTGAGCGAAAAGAGTGCGGACGTTCCGGAAGCCGAGCGGCGCCGGATCGCTCGCATCGTCGGCATCGGTGCCGTCAAGTACGCCGACCTCGCCCAGAACCGCACCAGCGATTACGTCTTCTCGTGGGAGAAGATGCTCGCCCTCGACGGCAACACCGCCCCATACATGCAGTACGCCTACGCCCGCATCCGGAGCATCTTCCGCAAGGGAGAACATGCGGCGGAGTCGCTTCGCCAGGAGGCCGCACCGATCGCCCTGGCGGCTCCGCAGGAACTCGCCCTCGGAAAGGCGATCCTCAGGTTCCCCGAGGTGCTTGACCGCGCGCTCGAAGACTGCCGGCCGAACATCCTGGCGGCGTACCTCTACGACCTCGCGGGAGCGTTCACGGCGTTCTACGATGCCTGCCCCGTCATCCAGAGCCCGGAACCGCTGCGGTCGGAGCGGCTGAAACTCTGCGACCTGACGGCCCGCGTCATCGAGCGCGGCCTGGGCCTCCTGGGCATCGAGACGGCCGAGCGCATGTGACCCGCTTTTTGGCGGGTCATCCTGAGCGAGCGTAGCGAGTCGAAGGATCTCGTGGTGCGTGTATTCGAGATATTCCGAAGCATCCAGGGCGAGACCACGCGCGTCGGCCTCCCGATGCACTTCGTGAGACTCGCGGGGTGCGACCTTGAGTGCGCCTACTGCGACACCGTCCCCGCCCGCGACCCGGCCGCCGGCCGCGAGATGTCGGTGGCCGAGGTCCTCGCGGCGGTCTCCTCGCCCGCCCTCCCCTGGGTGGCGATTACGGGCGGCGAACCCTTGCTCCAGGTCGCCGAGGTCAACGCCCTCATCGCGGCGCTGCTTGAGGCAAAGGGGTCAGTGAGGCAAAGGGGTCAGGCCCCCTACGCCTTAAGGGGCCTGACCCCTTCCGCGGCTGACCCCTTCCGCGGCCGCAAGGTCCTCGTTGAAACGTCCGGCTCCCACTCGATTGATACGCTCGACCCGCGGGCCATCCGCATCGTGGACGTGAAGACGCCCGGCTCCGGCATGAGCGATCGCATGTGCTGGCGGAACCTGGACCTTGTGCGGCCCGAGGACGAGGTGAAGTTCGTCCTCACCGGCCGCGAGGATTACGAGTGGGCCAAGGGCGTCGCCGCACGGCACGCGCTCCCGGGGCGGACCCCGGTCCTTTTCGGGGCCGCCGAGCCTTCGCTTTCGGCCGCGGAACTGGCCCGGTGGATCCTCGATGACGGCCTGGCGGTCCGCCTTAACCTTCAGATTCATAAGTACTTGCACTTGCCGTAAGGCGCTTGCGGCCGACGCGCCGCCCTAGGCGCTCGGCGGCGAAAACGGTTGACGCCGCGCGCCGGCGAGGATATAAAGGGCAGTCCTGTCCGGGAGGCGCGCCTCAGGCTTGGCGCGCCTTTTTTCCAGACAGCCGGTGCGCGGGGAATGAACCCTGGCGCCCAGCAGGAGCGAGGAGACGGGAAATGGCTAAGGCAAGAAAGTATGTCTATTTCTTCGGCGCCGGAAAGGCCGACGGCCGGGCCGACATGAAGGAACTCCTGGGCGGCAAGGGCGCCAACCTCGCCGAGATGGTCCACCTCAAGATCCCGGTTCCGGCGGGCTTCACGATCACGACTGAAGTATGCACCTATTATTATCAGAACGGCCGGAAGTATCCGAAGGAACTGAAAGCCGCCGTGGCGAAGGCCCTCGCGGGCGTCGAGAAGGTCATGGGCAAGCGGTTCGGCGACGCGGCCGATCCCCTGCTCGTCAGTTGCCGCTCGGGCGCCCGGGCCTCGATGCCCGGCATGATGGAAACGGTCCTCAACATCGGCCTCACGACCGCGACGATCCCCGGGATGATCCGCTTGACCGGCAACCCGCGGTTCGTCTGGGACGCCTACCGGCGGCTGATGATGATGTATAGCGATGTGGTGATGGAAAAGGCCGCCGGCCGCGAACCCAAAGAGGGCCAGGGCATCCGCACCCAACTCGAACACCTGATGGACGAGATGAAACGCCGGACCGACGCGAAGTCCGACACCGACCTCTCGGCCGAGCACATGGAGGCGCTTTGCGGCCAGTTCCGCGCGAAGGTCAAGGAAGTGATCGGCAAGCCCTTCCCGGACGACGCCCAGGAGCAACTCTGGGGCGCCATCGGCGCGGTCTTCCAGTCGTGGAACGGCCGGCGGGCCATTTCGTACCGCCGCATCGAAGGCATCCCCGACGAGTGGGGCACCGCCACGAGCGTCCAGGCGATGGTCTTCGGCAACATGGGGAGCGACTCCGCCACGGGCGTCGCGTTCACGCGGAACCCGGCCACCGGCGAAAACAAGTTCTTCGGCGAATGGCTCGCCAACGCCCAGGGCGAGGACGTCGTGGCCGGCATCCGGACGCCCAATCCCCTCAACATCGCCACCAAGGGCGAACAGACCCAGCACCTGAAGAGCCTCGAAGAGACGATGCCGCCGGTTTACAAGCAACTCGTCGCCATCCGCAACAAACTCGAGCGGCATTACCGCGACATGCAGGACATCGAGTTCACGATCGAGCGCGGCAAACTGTGGATGCTCCAGACGCGCACGGGCAAGCGGACCGGCACGGCCGCCATCCGCATGGCCGTCGAGATGCTGCGCGAGCGGCTCATCACGAAGGAAGCGGCCGTCGCGCGCGTGACGCCCGCCCAACTCGACGAACTCCTGCACCGCATCCTCGACCCGAAGGCCGAGCAGAAGGCCGCGCCGCTGGCGAAGGGCCTCCCGGCGGGTCCCGGCGGCGCGACCGGTCGCGTGGTCTTCACGGCCGCCGACGCGGTTGCCTGGACCGAGCGCGGCGAAAAGGTCGTCCTCTGCCGCAAGGAAACCAACCCGGAGGACGTCGAGGGGATGCGGGCGGCGGGGGGCATCCTGACAGCCCTCGGCGGCATGACGAGCCACGCGGCCCTGGTGGCTCGCGGCTGGGGCAAGTGCTGCATCGTCGGCGCGGGGACGCTCGCGATTGACGCCCACGCCAAGACCATCACCGCCGGCTCGAAGACGCTCCGCGAGGGCGACTGGATTTCCCTCAACGGGTCGCGCGGCATCGTCTATGCAGGTCAACTGCCGACCGTGGACCCGGATCCCGAGAACCCGCTGCTGGTGGAGTTCCTGGGGGCGTGCGACAAGGTGCGGCGTCTGGGCGTCCGGGCCAACGCCGACAATCCGAAGGACGCGGCCACGGCCCGCCAGTTCGGCGCCGAGGGCATCGGCCTCGTGCGGACCGAGCACATGTTTTACGGCGAAGGGGCCGACCAGCCGCTCTTCCTCCTCCGGAAGATGATCCTCTCGAAGACGCCGGAAGAACGCCGCGCCGCCTGCGACGAACTATATCCATATGTCAAGAGCGACATCAAGGGGACCCTGGAGGCGATGGACGGCCTCCCCGTGACGATCCGCCTCTTGGACCCGCCGCTGCACGAGTTCGTCCCGCAGGGCGAGGCCAAGCAGAGGGAACTCGCCGAGTCGCTCGGCATCACGCTCGAAGACGTCCGCCGGCGCGCCGAGGCCCTCCACGAGGCCAACCCGATGATGGGACACCGCGGCGTCCGCCTCGGCATCACCTATCCCGAGGTCAGCGAGATGCAGATCCGCGCCATCCTCGAGGCGGCGGCCGAACTGCGGGCCGCCGGCAAGCGCGCCATCCCCGAGATCATGATCCCCGTCACCTGCTCGGTCAACGAACTCAAGGACCAGCAGGTCCTGATTGAGAAGGTGAAGAAGGAGGTCCTCGCCAGGTTCAACCTGAAGAAACTGGACTTCCTCGTCGGGACGATGATCGAGATTCCGCGGGCGGCCCTGACGGCCGGACGGATGGCCGAGGCGGCCGAGTTCTTCTCCTTCGGCACGAACGACCTGACGCAGATGGGTTTCGGGTTTTCGCGCGACGACATCGGCTCCTTCATGCCCGATTATCTCAATAAGAAAATCCTTGCGGCCGACCCGTTCCAGACGCTCGACCAGGAAGGCATCGGCGAACTCATCCGGATGGGCATCGAGCGCGGCCGGGCGACGCGGCCGGACCTCAAGGTCGGCATCTGCGGCGAACACGGCGGCGACCCGGCTTCCATCGCCTTCTGCCACAAGGCCGGGATGAACTACGTCTCGTGCTCGCCGTTCCGCGTGCCGATCGCGCGCCTGGCCGCGGCCCAGGCGGCCGCCAAGGACACCGCAGGGGCCAAGCCGGCGAAAAAAAGCACGCCGCGCAAGCGCGGCGGCTAACCAGGCCACCCGCCGCGATGGCTTTTACATAGGCCCTACGCCGCGCGGCGCCGCCACCGCAGGGGCACTATCCCCGCGCCGCCGAGCGCCGCCGAAGCAAGCACCCTTGGCCTCCGCACCGCCAGGTCCTGCGATGCGTTGAAGGTCGAGCCCGGGATCGGCCCGAGGCCGAGCCACTGGAGTGCGAGGTTCCCGGCTTCGCCGTTTCGGATCGGCTGAATCGCGTCCGTGATGGGCGGACGGCCCGTGCCGGGGTCCTGCCGCACGCCCGAGTTCAGGGTATAGAGGTCCGCGCCGGCCTTGACGCCCGGTCCCCAGACGTAGAGGGGCACCCGGTAGTTGTTCACCTGGGTCGCGTCGCTGTGGTCGGCGCCGTAATGGTCGCTGCCGCCGCCGTGGTCCGCCGTCAGGATGATGGCCGTCTTCCCCTTCAGGGCCGGCGTTTTATCAATCATGTCAAAGAGGCTGCCGAGGCGGCCGTCCATCGCCCGGATGGTTTGGCTGTAAGCGCTTCCGACGCGAGGGTCCCATCCTTTCGCGTGGCCGGTCGTGTCCGGGTCCGTCAGGTGGAGGAACACATAGTTGAAAGGCGCGGCCTTCATGTCGGCGACCAGCGTGTTCACGAGGGTCGCCGTATTGCTGTTATTGACATAGGTGTCAATTTTATTCTTGCCATTGTCCGGGCCGGTGGCGTCGTCGGCGCCGTGGGTCGCATCCCAACTGTCGCGGAACAGGCTGAACTTGGTCTTGCTGGCGTAGAGGCCGGTCCGAAGGGCGTTATCGTGGGCCACGTCATAGACGCCCGCCACGTAGGACCCTTGGCCGGTCGCCAGCGTCTGTCCCGGCGAGGGGTCGCCGTTGCCCGTCCAGTGGTGGCCCGCGGCGCCGCTTACGGGGCGGCTGGTCAACTGGGTCGTGTGGCTCGGCAGCGTGATGGTGTAATCATAGTCGGTCCGCGCGTTGTCCGTGAAGGCGCCCTCGGTCCGCATCCTGTAGAATCTGGGCAGGTTGGCCTGGCCGAGGTTCGTGATGGCGTCGGGCCGGAGTCCGTCCACGCTGATGTGAATGACGTACTGGATCGTCCCGGCCGGCGCCGCTCCGGCCGGCGCCGCTCCGGCCAGTCCGACCACGACGAGCACGGCGGCCGCCAGGATGAACAGGTTCCTGCGCATGATCCTTCTCTCCCCTGTGGCCCGTGAACCCCCAGGCGCAGACACTCTCTGCTATCAGAGATGATAACGGTTGGCCGCGTCTTCTGCCGCCTTTTCTTTTAGCCGTCCACCCCGCGCGGGGCCAGGGAGAGCGGCAGTTCCAGCCCATGCGATTCCATGAGGCCGCGGTCGCACAGGATCTCGGCAGCGGGGCCATCGGCTACAACGCGGCCGGCGTCAATGACGACCGTCCGGCTGCACACGTCAAGAATGAGGTCCAGGTCGTGGCCGACCACGAGGATCGTTCCGGGCAAGCCCTTGAGGAGGCCAATCAGACGCCGCCGGCCGCGGGGGTCGAGGTTCGCGCTGGGCTCGTCCATCGCCAGGACCTGCGGCCGCATCGCGAGGACCGTGGCGAGGGCCGCCCGGCGCTTCTCGCCGACCGAGAGGTGATAGGGGGCCCTCTCCTCATAGCCCTCCAGTTGGACGGCCTCGAGGGCCTCGTGGACGCGGGCGTGGACCTCCTCGGCCGCCAAGCCCATCGTGGCGGGGCCGAAAGCCACGTCGTCGCCGACCCGCGGCATGAAAAGTTGGTCGTCGGGGTCCTGGAAGACGAGGCCCAGGTGCCGCCGCACATCGCGGACGGTCCGGCGGCTGAGCGTATGGCCCGCGAGGCGAATCGTGCCGGCGGCCGCGACGAACCCCGCGATGGCCAGCAGCAGGGTGCTCTTGCCGGCCCCGTTCGGCCCGACGAGGCCCACCCGTTCGCCGGCGGCCACGGAAAAGGTCACGCCGCGAAGGGCTTCCGGCCCCGTCGGGTAACGGTAGCGGACGTCGGCGAGTTCGAGTATCGGTTCAGCCATAAGTCAACCTGTCCCAGAGGCAGATCGCGGCGCCGCCGGCGACGACCGCCGCCGCGAAGAGTCCGTCCGCCAGTCGCATGGGGGCGGTTGCGGCCGAGCGGACGGTTCCGTCGAAGCCGCGGGCCACCATGGCCCAGTAGATTCGCTCGGCCCGGTCGTAGGTGCGAAGGAACAGGACGCCCACGAGGCCGGTCCGGCTGTGGAAACGGAGCCGCCACGGCCCTGCTCCGCCGTCGCGGGCGGCCCGGGCCATCTTCAGACGCATCATTTCGTCCGAGAGGACCCACAAGTACCGGTACATGAACGCCAGTTGCGTCACGAGGAGCCTCGGCACGCGGAGCCGCTGGAAAGCCTGGAGGAGGTCCTGGAACCGCGTGGTCGAAACCAGCAGGAGGGCCGCCCAGGCGCTCAGGAGGAACTTCGCCAGGAGGTTCGCCGCACGGACACAGCCGGCGTCGGTCACCTGGATGACCCATCCGCCCACCGAGAGCGACCCGATCGCGCCGCCGGGTTCCAGAAACGGGAAGAGGATCGCCACGGCGACCGCCAGCGGCGAGACAATCAGCAGGCGCTTGGCGGCGTAACCGAGGGGGATCCGCCCCAGGGCATGATACGCCGCCAGGGCGGCCGCCAGCGGCACGAGGGGGAGGAAATGGTCGCGGCCGACAAGGACGGTGGCCAGGATGACGGCCATCGCGGCCACCAGTTTCGCCGCCGGGTCGAGGCGGTGGACCGGCGTCCGTCCGGAGGCAAAATGATCGAGCATGACGTGGTGCACGGTGCGGCCTCCGCGCAGGCCAGTCTCACGGCCGGGTGGCGGCGCGATCGTCGCCGACCGGCGCCACAGGGCAGCGGCGCCTCAGCAGGCGGCCCACGCCGAGCAGAATCCCAAGGACGAGGCCGATGCCGACCACGCCGGCCACGGCGTTCGCCCAGAACCCCTCGCCCAGCCCATTGAAGTTATATTCCTGGAAGGCGATCGGCGGCGCCTCGACGGTCGGATAAGCCGGCGCGGCGGCGCCTTGGTCCTCCTGGAACTTTTCGAGGCCGTCCGGCGCCGACGAGGCGAAATAGGAGACCACGCCCGCGATCACTGCGGCGACGGCCACACCGACGATGAGCGTCCGGCGGTTATAGGCGGTCATGCGGCCACCTCCCCTGCTCCGAGCGGCTCGACTGTGCCCAAGACGGCCTCGCGGCGGGTGGCCAGAACAAATCGCACCACCAGCACCGAGACAACGCCCTCGACCATCCCGATGAGCAGGTGAACGGAATCCATCACGAGGACGGCCTTGGCCAGGGAGACCGCGCTCGGCAGCGCCCCGGACAGCCAGAGCATCAGGATCACGCCGGTCGCGCTGACCACAAGCCCCAGCGCACCGCACGCAAAGGTGAGGATATCGGCCAGACGTCCGGGCTGCGGCCGCAGCCACAGGCCGCGGACGGACGCGCCGAGGAGGCACGGCACCACGCCCATCACGAAGATGTTGGCGCCGAGGGCCTCCAGGCCGCCGTCCTGAAACACCAGGGCTTGTACAACCAGAACCGAGGTCATCGCCACCATGCTGAGCGGCGCGCCCAAAAGAATGGCGAGAAGGAACCCTCCGCCGAGGTGGCCGCTCGTGCCCGGCACCAGCAGGATCGGAAAGTTGACCATCTGGGCGGCAAAGATGAAAGCGCCCATGACGCCCATCAGCGGCACGCGGCGCTCGTCCAGGTGCCGCCGGGCGACGACCAGCGAACCGGCCAAGGCCGCACCGGAAACGGCGGCCATCGTCCCCCAGACGGGCGGCGAAAGAAATCCGGATGCGATGTGCATGACTCCTCCTTTTGCCCCCCCCGGTGTATTCACCGGGGGCTAACTAAATGGGGGCTAACTAAACGAGGTCTTCGCCCACGGTCGCGACCAGCCGGCCGTGCTTGACGCCGCGCGCCGCGATCAGCCGGTCCGCCAGTTCCTGGACCTCGTGCGCCTTGCCCTTCAGGACAACCACTTCCAGGCACATCCGGTGCGACAGGTGGACGTGCATGGATGAATGAACCAGGTCCTCGTGGTCGTGCTGGAGGTTGACGAGTCGCTCGTTGACCTCGCGGACGTGGTGGTCGTAGACGAGGGTCAGCGTGCCGACGACGATGCCTTCGGCCTTCTCCCAGGCCTCGCGGACCTGCTCGGCCCGGACGAGGTCGCGGATCGCCTCGCTGCGGTTGGTGTAGTGCCGCCGGGCGACGACCGCATCGAGCGCCTTGAGGACCCGCGCGTCCATCGAAACGCCGAACCGGACCAGTTTGCCCATGCGAAGTCTCCGTGCAATAACACATCTTACAGAAACGTGCTACGCGGATCAACACCAATTGTCAATCACCCCCGCTTCGCCGTCGCAGCGGTCGCCCTCCGACTCACTCAGG
>Ga0315294_10003176_pt1 | contig 17865 bp, 11 predicted proteins | sample YL17G13_40_MG_FD_203626 | JGI IMG/M metagenome (GOLD analysis project Ga0315294, IMG submission 203626) | Sediment microbial communities from Yellowstone Lake, YNP, Wyoming, USA - YL17G13_40 | ecosystem: Environmental > Aquatic > Freshwater > Lake > Sediment | place: USA: Wyoming | collected... | reverse complement strand
CGCAATGGTCAGGCTGGGATCCGGAAACAGGAACAAGCAATTCGCCCCTGATGAGAAATATAACCGCAGGTTTCAGGGTTACATTTTAAATTTATTTATTAAAATTTAAAGAGGAATAATTATGAAACCTAAATATTATAATACGATGAAAAGATACTTTAAAATTATTAGCATGAAGGTTCTATTGTTTTTAGGGATTCTTATAATGATCCTTCCTTCATGCAGTGAATCCATACTTGATGAAACACCTCTTGATTTTCTTGCCCCCGAGAATGCTTATAAGACTCTCCCGGGCATAAGGCAGGGTATAACAGGGTTACATTTCTCAGTGCGTCAGAGGTGGTTTTATGGAACCGACCAGGATGCAGGAGCCATAATAAAAGGCCTTGGTTCTGATATTGCCTACCATGGTGAGGACCCGAACAGTACACGATTCATGTGCAATTATGTAAACTACGTTACCTCTGAGAATACCTATCTAAGGAATTTCTGGACATGGAATTATGAACTGATTCAGAGAGTCAATGTTCTGATTGAGGGTATCAACGCAGCCGATGCTGCCATATGGTCAAATGAAGCACAGAAGAATGCATATCTTGCTGAAGCCAGGTTTTTCAGGGCATTTGCATATCGTATCCTGGTTTCGACTTATGGTGACGTACCACTTGTTACTGAGGTAATAAAATCTGCGAAAACTGATTTTGTAAGAACCCCCAAGGCTGAAGTGTATAAATTAATGGAAGAGGATCTTCTTTTCGGCACGACTAATCTTCCATTACCCGGGAAGGAAGAAGCTGCCGGAAGGATTACACAGGGAGCTGCCTGGCATATGCTTAGCGAATGTTATCTTGTCCAGGGTAAAAACCAGCTTGCTGTTGATGCGGCAACAAAAGTCATAACAGGATATAGCTATGCACTTATGACCACCCGGTTTGGAGACAGGCAAAATGTAGTTTTTGGGAAAGGGGATGTATATTATGATCTTTTTGCATTCGGAAATCAGACCCTGGGGATAAACAAAGAAGCTATCTGGGTAATCCAGATCGAACCGCCACCAACAATCGGAGGGGGATCAGTAGAAGGTAACAGGACATTCGGACCCGCATATTTCAGGATTGGAAATACTCCTGACGGAAAAGTTGCTTTCCGGGGTCAGTTTTATAATGGAACCTATACAGGTTATTCAGATACTCTGGGTCGTCCTGTATCATGGGTACATCCGACAAATTACGCAGCCTATGATATCTGGAGAAGTGATTGGAATAAGGATATCAGAAATGCCAAGTATAATATTAAGAGGGATTTCTACTATGACAATCCTGCTTCTACATTTAACAAAAAGAAAATAAACCTTAAAGTCGATTATGCTGCACAATATGCTGCCGGAACCAGGGATGCCATGAGGGATTCCACACAGTACATTTATCCCTACTGGATGAAATTTGCTGACCCGTGCCACTATTTTACTGATCCTGCAAGGTCGGGTGGAGGTGCCGATCATAAAGACCGTTATGCAATCCGCCTTGCTGAAACAATTCTTCTCCGGGCTGAAGCATATATCAATTTAGGGATGAAGGATCTGGCAGCTGCTGATATCAATTTAATAAGGAACCGTGCACAGGCGACACCAGTCCTTCCTGCAAATGTAACAATTGAATATTTGCTTGATGAACGTGCCAGGGAGCTTTATGGTGAAGAGTGGCGGCATATCACTCTCCGGCGCGTCGGAAAATTATATGATAGAGTAAAACAATATAATAACAATCCTAAAAATCCGGGATTGAATATTCAACCCTATCATATTCTCTGGCCAATACCTCAAAGCCAGATAGATCTTAATATCGATGCGGAGATGCCTCAGAATCCTGGGTATCCGACGCATTAGAAGTGATGTAAAAAGAAACTATTAAAATCAATTTAAACTGAATAAAATCAGCGGGTGAATAAAATACCCGCTGATTTTATTACTTTATTGCTTCACACATCGCAATAATATTTTCAGGGGGCACCTCTGACTGGATATTATGAACTGCTGCAAAAACGAAACCGCCCCCAGGTGCAAGAGCATCGATGTTTTTCTTTACATCCGTCTTTACCTCACTAACTGTTCCGTATGGAAGTATTTTCTGGGTATCGACACCTCCACCCCAGAAAACGATGTCCTTTCCAAAATCCTTTTTCAACTGATATGGTTCCATCCCGAATGCGTTAATATGCACCGGATTTATTATATCTATCCCCATCTCAATAAAGTCAGGTATCATGGAACGGACATTTCCGCAGGAATGGAACATTATTTTTGCCCCGTGAGCCGCTTTCTTCATCGATGTTATTATTCTTGCAATATGTGGTTTATAGTATTGTCTGAAGTGATCAGGATCAATTAATTGGGAGTCCTGGGTGCCGTAATCGTCAGCTTCGGCAATGACATCCGCAACATCACCAAGTTCTTCAAGCGCCATTCTCCAGAATTCAATTTTCAGATCAGCCAGCTTTCCGATCAGAAGATCTGAAAATTCAGGGTATAAAAAAGAATCAACAAGTGCATTGCTCATTCCCCTGAACCGCTGCTGCATTTCAAAAATCCCTGCGCAAAGGCCTTTTAGCATTACCAGCTTTCCCTGTTCCCTGAATCTGAGAGCCTTTTCCCTTAATCCTTTTATCCGCTCCCTGTCTGAAGGATCAGGCCAGTTATATCCGTTAATTTCACTTATATCGGGTGAAATATTTTCCATCGGGTGTTTTACCAGGGAGAACCAATGTCCGGTCTCTTTCGGAAAATGGTGCGTAAAACCCCATTCATCAAAATATTCCCAGCGGTCACCCAGGTCGGAAAGCTTGTCATAAACATCCCAGTTATGGCTGGTCAGCGGGAATAATCCGCGTGTATCGACCTCGAGCATTTCCAGAATATCATCTAATGGGATTACGATCTGCTGTACAACATCCGACCAGATCGGTTTGTCTGCGTCCTTTCCAAGAAAGAGCCGCAGATTCTGATATGCACCATTTGTAATTCCTGTCCATGTTGAACCAGCCAGGTCGAATGGCACTTTATCAGGTTCCTTATGGTTAAGGGCGGTCAGAATTCTTTCCCTGCCGTTCATTCAATATTTTATATTTCGATTGTTTTAATTTTCGGGACAAGCAAATGTATAATCAGCAGGGCAAGCAGGTAGCCGGTTCCTGCAACTGCAAAGGGGATAGTATAACCATTGGTTCCGGTTTCCTGGAGTATCTTTCCTACAGCATAAGCTACCAGCGCTCCTCCAACAGCTCCTGAAAATCCACCAAATCCGGCAATGGTTGCAGTTGCTTTTTTTGGAAAAATGTCTGACATCAGGCTGAAAATGTTTGCCGACCAGCCGCAGTGTCCTCCGGCTGCAAGAGCTATCAGCCCTACTGAGATCCATAGGTTTCCGGTATGCGGAACCATTATCACCGGAACGGCGAACAACCCACAGGCAAGCAAACCGAGTTTCCGTCCTTTATTTATGCCAAAACCCATCTTTAGGAATTTCGATGACAGCCAGCCAAGGAAGATTCCTATACACCACGAAACAAGATAAATGGTAAAAAACGGCAGACCTATGTCCTTAAGGTTTACATCATACTTCGCGTTGAGGAATTTGGCACCCCAGAAAAGGTAGAACCACCAGATGGGATCAGCCATAAATTTCCCCACAGCAATTGCCCAGGCTCCTCTGTGAATCAAGATGTCACTCCATTTTACTTTTTCGGATATCGTTTCATTACTACTGTCACTTGTAATATGTTCCAGCTCGGATGCTGACACTCTGGGATGATCTGCGGGCAGTCTGAAATATTTTAACCACAGCATTATCCATATCATCGAAAGAGGGAATGTCCATAGGAATCCGGCTTTCCAGCTGCCAAACGACAGGACCAGTGCAGGGATTATCAGCGGAGAGAGGATTGTCCCCACATTTGATCCTCCGTTAAAAATTCCGATTGCCAGTGCTCTTTCTTTTTTTGGAAACCATTCAGCGACAACTTTAATTGCTGAAGGGAAATTGCCCGACTGGCCAATAGCCAGAGTAAACCTTGCAAAAGCAAAGCCGATCCACGAGCGGGCAAGTGAATGGCCAACCGCGGCTATACTCCAGATAAGAATGGAAATGAGATATCCTTTTTTTGTGCCAATACGGTCTATTATCCTGCCCATAAGCAGAAAGCAGACCGCATAAGCCACCATGAACGCACTGTTTATCAGACCGTACTGTTCTTCGTTCCACCCGATTTCATCCTGAAGATGAGGTGCGAGGATGCCCAGAGCAGATCTGTCAATATACAGGATAGTAGTTGCTATGAACAGAAGGCTGAGGATAACCCAGCGGAAACCGGTCTTTCTTTTTTCAGACATCTATTTAAGTCCTGCAAGAACACCTCTGAAATACCCGGTCGATTCTGCAATACCAGGCAAAGGATCAGCCATATCCTTGCCATATTCCAGACTGCAGGTGCCGGCATATTTATAATTCCGGAGAGTTTTGAAAAACTTCGGGAAATCGATGATCCCTCTTCCGCCTTCGACACACCAGCCTGCTTTTTCAGGTTTGTCCACATCCCAGATGTGGAAATCATAAATCCTGTCCCTGTATTTAATATAAGTTGAAATAGGATCGAGACCAAGACGGACAGTATGAGCTATATCAAGGCAAAAGCCTATTCTCGGATCGAGGTTCTTTATTTCTTTCCATACATCTTCAGCACTGGAATAGAGTGTAAGATCAGGTCCGTGATTATGAATCGCCAGACGGAAATTATATTCCTTTACCTTTTTGTCGACATATGGTAAGAACTGAACATCAGGAACACCGATGACCAGATTAACTCCCACCAGCCTGGCGTATGCAAAGGCCTGATCAACAGCTGCTTCCGATTTCATGTAGATAGGACCGACACCATATGGTTCGACTCCAAATGATTTCATTTTTGCAAGTGTCTGGTCAATAACATCTTTTGTGCTGTTCAGAGGCAGATGGAAATCTTTTACGCCCAGTAAATTTACCCCGACTCTTTTCATCATTGCCAGAGAATCATTGAGGTTGATTTTTGCAAAAGTGTAACCGGCTATAGCAAGCCTGAAAAGATCCTTTGAGGCAGGAGGATTTACTGGTGCCGGACCGGATGCTACTGCCGGAATCCCTGCTGCAATTAAACCAGCTCCGGAAGTTTTGATAAAGTTGCGTCTGGAAAAATTCATGGTAAATAGTTATTAGTGAATGGTGATTGGTGATTAGTGATTAGTTACTGGTTGCGTGTTGCCGGATGCATGTTAACTCATCTCCCTTCCCTTAATTTTAAGTGAAGGGTCGGGGATGGGTTTAAAATCATTGTTAAAATTTAAAGTACTTTTCACGTATTGGAATATTTAGTAAGGCTGAGGCGGCATTGTTGCCGACGAATTCTTCTGTTTCCGGGTTCCATGTTAAGGCCGAACCGGTTTTAATTGCGATTAACCCAAGCTGGCACATGGAAATGGTTCGATGCGCCGTTTCGAGCGGCTCAGCGGACTGTTTCCCGTTCTTAATTGCAAGAAGAAAATCTTCCTTATCGGAAGGTAGATCCATAAATGACACTTCTCCTGCTCTTATCGGGGAATCAATTATTGACTGGGAACTTGCAGTCAGTTTATCCTGATATTCTACTTCAATCCACCCTTCAGTACCTTCGAAGCGTACATATGGACGTTCAATTTTGAAGTAAACCTCCACACCGCTTGCATAGCGGTATTTAATATCGAATTTATTAAGTGTGTTCCATAGTCCCATGTCAAATTCACCTGTCCCTTCAATGTTTACGGGTCCGGAATATTCAGTATTGTTTCCCCACTGCACTATTCCCATCAGATGGGCACCCCAGTTGGATATCATGCCGTTGCAGTAGGTGTCGACACGCATCCATCCGGGACGGCGATTATTGACTTTAATGTCGTGGACCCTTTTTTCAGTATAAGGTGCTTCAAATGCCGGTCCGAGCCAGAAGTCGTAATTAAGCTCAGGTGGTACCGGCATAGTTGGTTGTACAGGCAACGGGGGTCCGTCGGAAGGGACAGCCGTAAAGATCCTCTGAAGCTTGCCGATACGGCCATTTCTGACAAGCTCGACAGCCCTGGCAAACTTTGGCAATGTCCTGAACTCGCTGTCGTTGCGGGTTATGACGCCGTATTTTTTTATAGCTTTTACCAGCTGACGACCGTGTTCAATACATGTTGAGATAGGTTTTTCGAGTGAAATATGCTTACCTGCCCGGGCAGCTTCGATTGCAATAGGGACATGCCAGTGATCGGGGGTTGCAATCATGACTGCATCGACATCCTTCCGAAGCAATACATCACGGAAATCACCGTAAGCATCACAACCTTTATAGGCAAATCCTTTTTGTTGTGAATAATAATCGTTTACCTGTTTTTGCCCGTTAGTCAGACGCCATGAATCAACATCGCAAACAGCAACTATCTGGGCATTGTCTGATTTAAGGAATTGAGGGATATTTGGACTGATTGTTTGTCTGCCTATCCCGATAATTGCAACATTAATCCTGTTACCTGGAGCTTTTTGGCCAAGTAAATAAGAAGGAACAATATTTGGTACTGCAAACGCACCAATAGTTCCAATGGCACTTTCCTTTATAAAATCTCTTCTTTTAATCCTCATAAAAGGTAGTTTTTCTGATTTAAGCAATATGCATTAACAGAGAATCATTCTTCAATAAAGATAAATCAATATTGTTGTATGATGAAGATATTGGCTGAAAAAACTATACAAAAATTACTTGCCTCACATGTTGCAACGGAGTACATACGATTCAGTTTTACAGCAAATGAAAGAGCTTGATTTTACCGTAATAAGTTATTATCTTTAAAAACTGTAGAAATGCAAAATTACTTTCCGGATTATTAACCTTATTCATATGAAAAACAATTCAATTTCAAGACGCAGGTTTTTAGGCACAGCTGCTGCAGCAACTGTACTAAGCGCTGTTCCTTTCAATTTTTCTTTTGCATCAGACATGAAGAACAAAAAGCCCAATTCCAAAGTCGGCGGTGTTCAGCTGGGTGTGACAACCTACAGTTACGGGAGCATGCCTCACAAAGTGGATGATGTTATACAGTATCTCCTGATTGCAGGTGTTAATTCCATTGAGCTCAGGAATGTTGCGGAGGAAGACCTTGGCATTCCTCAGGTGCAAAGGCCTCAACCCGGAGTTGAATTAACTGAAAAGGACAGGGCAGATCTTGCCAAAGTTGCAGGATCTCTTAAAGAGGAACAGCGTAAATGGAGATTATCACTTCCAATGCAGAGATATGCCGATATGCGTAAAAAGTTCAATAAAGCAGGGATCGATGTGTATATCACAAAATTTGCACCCTCAGCCTGGTCGGATGAAGAAATAGATTATGCATACAATGCTGCAAAAGTGCTGGGATCAATTGGCATTACCGATGAGCTAAGCGAAGCAGCCTGTAAGCGTCTTGGCAAATTTGCCGAAAAGCATAACAGCCTTGCAATGTTCCATACCCACGGCCAGGTTGCCGATCCGGGCTTTTCATTCGATAAGTACCTTGCATACTCACCCGCAAACATGCTCAACCTCGATGCCGGTCATTATTACGGAGCTACCGGATTGCATCCAAATGAAGTGATCCTGAAATATCATGACAGGATGCGGAGCATACATATTAAAGATAAGACCGGCCCCAAACATGCAACTCCCAATACGAACAAGCCTTTTGGTGAAGGCGAAACCCCGATCGCTGATGTTCTGTTATTGCTTAAAAAGGAGAAATGGCCAATACATGTCGACGTCGAACTGGAGTACCGAATACCGGAAGGCTCTGATGCAGCAAAAGAGACTAAAAAATGCATTGACTATATGAGAAATATTCTGGAATAAAGCTATATCTGACATAATGAGATCAGTTCTTTTGATTTTATTAACACTCATTCTTAGTGTTCCGGGAATCGCATACGGACAGAAGGGAAAGAAGATCACCATTACAGGAAAGGTTGTTGATATCAGCAATAAGCCGGTGGCCGGTGCGACCATCTTTATTGACAAGAAAAAGACTGACGTTGTAACTGATCAGAATGGATCTTACTCGATAAAAGTAAAACCGGGTGCGAGTGACATATTGGTTTTCTCACTTTTGAGCGGCGCAACGGAAGAAAAAATTAATGGAAGGGCGGAGATTAATTTTGTCCTGAAAGATCATTCCGGCTCCGGAAATATCAGCAAAAATGTTTCTTCTATCAGCGGTGTTGTAAATATTAAGGACTCAGCAATTCCTGTATACCAGGATATCTACGATATGATCCGGGGCAGGGTGCCTGGCGTTGAAGTGTCAGGAAAGTCAATTAAGATCAGGGGCACCAATTCACTGAATGTAAGCACTGAACCTCTTTTTGTAGTCGACGGAGTGATAACAAAAGAGATTGATGATATTTCACCTGAAACTGTAAAATCAATCGAGGTGCTGAAAGGCCCGGATGCCTCAATATACGGAACCAGGGGTTCCAATGGAGTTATCGTGATAACCCGTAAAACAGGGAAGGATTAAGAGAAAGAAGTTCCGTTTTCTCCGTAAATAAATCACACTTAGCTACAGCTTCGGCACGATAGTTGTGCCAAATTGTCATAACCTTACTAACCTTTTTTACCTGATGAAAAAGCTTAAAACCTTTTTAATTTTCATCTTTCTGATAATATATTGTTCTCCCGGCTGGTCGCAGGTGCTTACTGCCGGATACTATGGCGGCGTAAATTTCTCTGACATTCATGGAGGCAGCGGTGAAGGAAAGTGGAAATTCAAACCGGGTCCTGTCCAGGGTCTTTACGTGGATTATTCCTTTAACAGGATTTTGGGATTCCGGACTGGAATTAATTATTCGACTCTAAACTACGAACGTGTCAACATCTATCAGGGCTCTGAGTATTATCCGTTCGGCTACAGTTCGTCATTCTGGCCGGGGCCATATTATTCTGGCAATGAATTATCAGATTTCAGTTTTTTAACCATTCCGGCACAGATAAGGCTATCTGTTCCATCAGTCCCGCGACTGGATCTTATGGCCGGGATTTATGATGCATTTCTGATCGATCACAGCGGGAGTTATTACCATGGAGCCGATCAACCTTCAAAGGAGGATTTTGGTTATATTTATTCCATGGGATTATCCTTTCCTCTGGCAGATAAGCTGGAAGCCACAATAAATGCCAGATATATTACCGGCCGCAACAGGATGGATAATTACGATTATACATGGCACGGCTCAATGGATTTCACCTTTGGTGTTGCCTGGACCGGGATCCTGAAAGATAAAAATGGTACAGCACGTTATCAGGATCAGGATAGTGTGTCAGAGAAAATTTATCTGATTTATAAAGGAGGAGTTAATGCCTCATGGAATTCTGGCGAAAAGGATAATGAAAAGTACTCACTGAATTTCGGACCTTCCTTTGGATTACTTGTTAATTTCAGGCTTTCCCGGATCGCATCATTTCGGACCGGAGTCTCATTTGACCGTACCGGGTATTCCCTTAAAGATTCAAGTGACTCATTTCACAGGTATTTAATAACTGATGATGCTTACTATTATGTGGACACCAAAACCAGCGTTGATTATCTGACCATACCACTTCTCATTAATTTTCAGATAGGGGATCAGGGCAGGTTCTACATAAATACCGGGCCCTATGCAGGGATAAAACTGAACGCCAGATGCAAGGGGACAGTATTCTATAACACCGAGGGACAGGGGTCATACAGCAGGTATAAGAGGACGATTAATGATGATCTGGAAGGTGCAATAAAGGATAATGATTTCGGATGGTTAATCGGGGGAGGAATATCCATTCCTGCCTTCAAACGGTTTACGGTTGATCTGGGCTTGCATTACTGCAGAGGTTTCGGAGAGGTTTTTGACAGGTCGTACCTGCCGGAATACGATGCATATTTAAGCCGGGAGACTGTTTTTGAAAACAGCTCTGTCTCATTTCAAATTGGATTGAGAGTACCGGTTTTAAGGTAATAATCTGAATGCATTAAATCAATATAAGATGCTTATTCTTAAGATAAAAAACAAAATTGCAACAAAGGGAATAAAAAGATCCCAGATCCTGATCATGGCCGCAATTCTTTTTTTTGTTCCCTTCTGTGGCCCTGATCCCTCGATCGAATTGCTTGAAAGTTATTCCTTCAGCTTTGAAAACGATCAGGATCAAAGATTAAATCCGGGTGAATCAATAAATGTGGTTTTAAGAATATTCGATAATAAGGAACCGGTCCCGGCACCCTTTAAAATCATATTTGATGTTATAGAAGGTCGCGGCTCTGTATCCAGGGAAACTATTCTTACTGTAAATTCTGACAGTGTGACTACTACCTGGACGCTGGGAACCAACTCTCTGGACCACAGGCTCAGAGCTTTAGTCTATAAACCGAATGGAGATTACCTGACATCAACTGACCTTACGGCAATCACCCTCAGGGAAAATGCATGGGATGCTGTTTCGACTGATCCCGACGGAAATATTACAGGTATGGTAGCGGATACTGTCGCCGGAGTCACCCTTATGGTCACCAACAGTAAGGTTTACAAGCAGGGAAGCAAGTATTACTTATGGGAACGGGTAACGGACCCGAATCTGGAATCACCCCGTACAATTGAAATTGACTCCAAAGGGACAATTTACGTAAGCACTTGGAAAGGGGATTTGGTGAAAAGCACCAATCACGGTGTCTCATGGCAAAAATGTACGAAGCCGTATCCCGACAATCCTTATTATATCTATATGTATGTCGCAAATGATGATTATATATGGGTGTTTAAATTTGAATACCCCACTGTATTCTCGTCAGATGGGGGAAGCACCTGGCAGACCGTCGGCAGTAATCTGTCGTCAAATGGATTCGGAGATGTGTTTCGACTTAAAAGTGGTACACTTTTATTTCATGGTTCCAACTGCTGCAGCCTGAACCGGTCGGATGACAACGGTTTAACATGGACACACATAGTGACACCGGGTTATTCCCACAAACTTTATGTAAACGACAGGGAGGAGATATTTATATGCAACCAGGATGGTGGTTTTACGATCTTCAAATCGACTGATATAGGTGCTACATTCAGAAGGCTCTTCAGCTGTTACCCTCAATTCGGAACCACAATGGATAACATTTTCAACAAATGGAAAGATACATATTATATACTTGTGCCCGGTTATGGCATTCTTAAATCGGATGATCTGGAACATTATGAGATCTACTGGGTAAACAATGAACTAAACAACCTTTTCATTGATCATAACGGTGTTCTTATAGCCAAGGATTGGAACAATAATACTGTCTACTACAGAAAAAATTCCCTATGATTTCAGATATTGATACACTAAAGGCTCTAAAGGAAAATCCTTTAGATTTTATTATTATTTTTAGATAGGATTATCCTGGAATATCCGTGTCAGTCTATTAACTAATTATCAGATAAGCATGAAATCAAACAGACGTAACTTTATCAGGACAATGGGTACCGGCGCCGCCGGAATTACTATCGGAGCAACTGCAATTAATTCCGTTTCCTGTTCATCTCAGACACCCGTGAAAACTGAGAATGACGGTCAGATTTTATTTATCGGCGACAATATAGCTCTTGCTGACACTCAATTCGGGAAGGTGAAGGGATATTTTCTGAGAGGGATTAACTATTTTCTTGGAATTCCTTATGGGGCAGACACTTCAGGTCCCAACCGGTTCATGCCTCCACAGAAGCCAAAACCCTGGACCGATGTTTTACCGGCTGTCTGGTGGGGCAACTCCGCACCTCAGATAATGGAAAAGAGATATTCAAATGTTTACTCTTCATTTGCTGATCACTGGAATTATGATGATGTCAGTGAAGATTGCCTTAGATTAAATGTTTTTACACCTGCAATAAATGATGGTAAGAAAAGGCCGGTAATGGTCTGGCTTCATGGCGGCGGATTTGTGAACGGTAATGGGATTGAGCAGGACGGTTATAATGGAGAGAATTTCTGCCGTAAGGGAGATGCAGTATTCGTTTCGGTGAACCACAGGCTTGGTCCGCTTGGATTCACAAACCTTTCAGCTGTAGGCGGTGAGAAATATTCTGTCTCTGGCAATGTTGGAATGCTTGATCTTGTTGCAGCTCTCGAATGGGTGAGAGATAATATTGCCAACTTTGGAGGAGATCCGGGGAATGTTACAATAATGGGCCAGTCGGGCGGCGGAGCAAAAGTAACAACGCTTACAGCCATGCCTTCGGCAAAAGGATTATTCCACAAGGCAGTTGTTCTCAGCGGAGCAGGAACAAAGTCTGGAGAGAAGGAATATTCGGAGAAGCTGGGCGAATTTGTTCTTAAAGAAGCCGGTTTTACTGCAAATCAGATTGATAAGCTTCATGAAATATCGTGGCTTGATTATATTAATGTAGCAAACAGGGCTTCAGCGAAGCTGGCACAGGAATCGGGTCCTTCAACTTCAGGAATGCGCAGGGGATTTAATCCGGTCGTTGACGGGGTTGTTCTTCCCCAGCATCCGTATTACCCTGAAGCATCACCCTCATCGGCAGATGTCCCGATGATAATATGCTCGACAATGAATGAACAGGCACCAAGCCGTACAATGCCAGAACTGGAAAATATAACTCTGGATAAGGTGGCTGAAAATATCAAGACAAGAGCAGGGTTTGGTGCCGGATTCGGAGAAAAAGCGGGAGAGGTGGTTGAAGCATATGCAAAGGCATTTCCTGACAAAAAGCCTGTAGAGATCTGGTCGATGATAAGCGGCAACCGTCAGAGTGTTATTGCTCTTGCGGATGCCAAATCAAAACAGTCACCTCCTGTTTATGTTGCCTGGTTCTGCTGGCAGCCTCCGCTCTTTGACAACCGTATGCGTGCTTTCCATTGTTCCGATATCTGCTTCTGGTACTATAACACCGACCTTATGCTGACACATACAGGCGGTGGTTCAAGACCACGATTATTATCTGAAAAGATGTCAGGTGCACTGCTTCAGTTTATGAGAACCGGTAACCCTGACGGAGGAGGTTTGCCTTCCTGGTCAAAATACACTTCTGAATACGGCGAGGTTATGGTGCTGGATGATGTAAGTGAAGTCAAGAATGATCCTGACCGGGAAGCCAGGAAGGCTTTACCAATAGTAAAATGAAAATAAATATCAATAATTATAGGATCATGAAAAACAATTTAATCCTTATTAGCCTGTTTATTATGACAGGATTATTCCTAAATGCCCAGACAGCAAAAAAAACAGATCCACAATTAGGGAAAGATCCTCTTACCAAAGTGATTTCTGCCATGACTCTTGAAGAAAAAGTTAATTTGGTTGTCGGTCAAGGTATGAGGATGCCCGGAGCTCCGCCTGAAATTTCGAAGGCTATAGAACAAATGGGCCCTGTGGTAGGACAGACCCAGGAGCAGGTATCCGGAGCTGCCGGGACAACTTATGCAATCCCGCGGCTGGGGATCCCCTCCGTCGTGGTTGCTGATGGTCCTGCAGGGTTAAGGATCAGTCCAACCCGCCAGAATGACAAGGCAACATATTATTGTACTGCTTTCCCGGTTGCCACCCTTCTTGCCTCTACCTGGGATGTTGACCTGGTAAATAAGGTTGGACAGGCGATTGGTAATGAAGTGCTTGAATACGGAGTTGATGTATTGCTCGGCCCCGGAATGAATATTCACAGGAATCCCCTCTGCGGACGGAATTTTGAATATTATTCCGAAGATCCATATGTTACGGGCAAAATGGCTGCATCAATGGTAAACGGGGTTGAATCTCAAGGTGTAGGCACCGCCCCTAAGCATTTTGCAGCAAACAATGCCGAGACAAACCGCAACGCCCTGAACACAATTGTAAGCGAAAGGGCTCTGCGCGAGATTTATCTTAAAGGTTTCGGTATGATGGTTGAGGTAGCCCAGCCATGGACCGTTATGTCATCCTATAACCTGATAAACGGCACCTATGCTCCGGAGAGCTATGATTTACTGACTAAGGTCCTCCGCAATGACTGGGGATTTAAGGGTTTTGTAATGACTGACTGGTTCGGAGGCAGAGATGCAGTAGCTATGATGAATGCCGGAAATGATCTCCTTATGCCTGGGAATCCGAATCAGAACAAGGCAATCCTTGAAGCAGCCAAAGCAGGAAAGCTTGATATAAAAGTCCTTGACAAAAATGTGGAAAGGATTCTTAACATAGTGCTTCAATCTCCAAAGTATAAAGGATATAAATTTTCAAATAAGCCTGATCTGAAAGCTCATGCTCAGGTAACGCGTCGGGCAGCTGCCGAAGGGATGGTCCTTTTAAAGAATGATAATTCAGTTCTGCCACTTTCGGGTACTATTAAAAAGATAGCTGCATTCGGGAATACTTCTTATGATATTATAACAGGAGGAACAGGCAGCGGAGATGTAAATGAAGCATACAGTGTCGCTCTGGTTGAAGGATTGCAGAATGCGGGGTTATCGGTCGACGAAAATCTTAAGGTTTTTTATGAGGCATATTTGAAAACTGCCAAAGCTGGCAGGCAAAGAAGCCGTGGTTTTATGATGGGATCGGTACCGGTTTCTGAATTAACAATTAATTCTGACATCGTCAACAGCCTTGTAAATACAACAGATGCTGCAATAATTACAATCGGCAGAAACTCAGGCGAGGGTAACGACCGCAAGGAGGGGGAAGGAGATTTTCTTCTCACCGCGGTTGAAAAGGATCTTATCAATTCTGTTACTTCAGTCTATCATTCAAAAGGGAAGAAGGTTGTCGTGATCCTGAATGTGGGTGGCGTTATGGAAACTGCAAGCTGGAAAGATATTCCGGATGCAATTCTGCTGGCCTGGCAGGCCGGTCAGGAGACCGGGAATTCAATTGCTGATATTCTGGTTGGCAAGGTTACCCCGTCTGGTAAACTTGCCTCCACTTTTCCTGTGAATTACAAGGATGTCCCCTCGGCCTCTAATTTCCCCGGCAAAGTTATCGGACAGACTAAGTCTCAAGCTGATAAAGAGCCAGATATGGCGGCCGCATTTATGCGTCCCCAGTCTGCTGAAGTAATTTATGAGGAAGGCATATATACAGGTTACAGGTATTTCACAACTTTCAATGTTCCTGTTTCCTATGAATTTGGATATGGTCTTTCTTATACAACATTTGATTATTCAAACCTTAAACTCAGCTCAACAAAATTCGGCAGCAAGATAACAGCGACTATCGAAGTTAAAAATTCAGGTAAGAATGATGGAAAGGAAGTTGTTCAGCTTTATCTGACTGCTCCGGGAAAACAGGTTGATAAGCCTGAAATGGAATTGAAAGGATTTAAAAAGACAAATCTATTAAAACCTGGTGAATCACAAATCATTAGCTTTGATATTTCTAAAAAGGATCTCGCTTCCTTTAATCCGGGGATCTCTTCCTGGACAGCTGAAAAAGGAGCTTATACTGTAAAGATAGGGGCATCATCAAAAGAAATAAAGCAGACAGCTATATTTAATCTCGGAAACGATATTGTTGTTAAAAAGGAGTCTTCTGCACTGTTACCAAAAGGAAAAATCAATGAGTTGAAACCACATTGAGCCTGAGGAATGCAACCGTAATCTGTATGTTTCAGTGAAAGAAATTCCTATGGCACCGAATACCCCTGATATTACTGGTAATTAAGCATATCAGGAAATCGTTCATTCGCGTATGATTTCCTGATATTGGTCAAATTAAATATCTGTTGACTAAAATATTTTATAATTTAGCTTATAATGTTAGTTTGCAATGCCTGGCTCATTGGAGCAATGTTTCCTGATTCTCCGTTTTTAAGGCAGTAGTTTTATAAGCGTAATTTGATGTGGAAACATAAGGTTTCTGTACGATTTTTGAAGTGAATTTTATTTAATGAATAAATGAAAAGGTGTAAATTAGATTGTTTTTCAATAAATCAACTAAAAAGACCTAATTCTTAAAGTAATATCTGATGAGGTATATAAAGGTTTTATTGTTTTTTGCAGTCTTTTTATTATCAACAAATTATGTAAGGGCTCAGGCTGCCTGTATCACGCTATCTTCTGGGGTCGGAACGGATGATCAGAAAGTATGTATTAATACCCCGATTACAAATATCATCTATACTCTTGGGGTTGGCGTTTCGTCAGCCACTATAACACCAACCTTGCCTCAAGGGGTTAATGGAGTATTTAGTCCCGGTTTTTTTGTTATCAGCGGAACGCCTACACTTGCCGGGAGTTTTAGTTATACAATAACTACGGTCGGGATTTGTACTTTGCCGAATCAAGCTAATGGCAGTATAACAGTTACTGCTTTACCATCAGCAACAATTTCTTATACCGGATCTCCCTGGTGTAGTAATATAGGAGTCCAGAATGTAACTTTAACCGGGACAACAGGTGGTATCTTTAGTGCGGCACCTGCAGGATTGAGCATTAATGCTTCTACAGGAGCCATAACTCCTGGTATAAGTACAGCTGGGACCTACACTGTAACCTACACAATACCTGCAGCAGGCGGTTGTGGAATTTTTACGACTTCGACCTCGATTACCATTACCACGTTGCCGACAGCTACAATTTCTTATGCCGGCAATCCATACTGCGCAACACTTTCAACCCCGCAACCAGTTACTTTGACAGGTACACCGGGTGGAGTTTACACTTCTGCACCTGCAGGCTTGAGCATTAATTCAGCTACAGGAGCAATTACTCCAAGTACAAGTGCAGCTGGGACCTATACGGTTACGTACACCATAGCAGCAGCAGGAGGTTGCCCGGTTGTCACAGCAACTACGTCAGTTACCATTACCACTTCGCCAACAGCGATAATTACCTATGCGGGAAATCCATTCTGCAAAACACTTGTAACAGGACAGCCTGTTACTCTTACAGGTACACCAGGAGGAACTTATAGTGCTACACCTTCGGGGCTGAGTATTAATTCATCGACAGGAGCTGTTACGCCAAGTACAAGTACAGCTGGGACCTACACTGTAACCTACACAATACCTGCAGCAGGCGGTTGTGGAATTTTTACGACTTCGACCTCGATTACCATTACCGCATTGCCGACAGCTACAATTTTTTATGCCGGCAATCCATACTGTGCAACACTTTCAACCCCACAGCCAGTTACTTTGACAGGTACACCGGGTGGAGTTTACACTTCTGCACCTGCAGGCTTGAGCATTAATTCAGCTACCGGAGCAATTACTCCAAGTACAAGTGCAGCTGGGACCTATACGGTTACGTACACTATAGCAGCAGCAGGAGGATGCTCGGTTGTTACAGCAACTACTTCAGTTACCATTGCCACTTCGCCAACAGCGATAATTACCTATGCGGGAAATCCATTCTGCAAAACACTTGTAACAGGACAGCCTGTTACACTTACAGGTACGCCAGGCGGAACTTATAGTGCTTCACCTTCGGGGCTGAGTATTTCGGTGACGGGAGCTGTTACGCCAAGTACAAGCACAGCAGGGACGTATATAGTGACCTATTCTGTAACAGTTGCAGGCTGCGGAGTCGCAACCGCCACCACATCGGTTACAGTAACAACTTTACCTGCAGCAACATTCAATTATTCAGGTACACCTTATTGCAGCAATGAAGCTGATCCATTGCCAACCTTTACCGGGGGTGGAGTAGCAGGGACATTTTCTTCTACGGCGGGCTTGGTATTTATAAATACAGCAACAGGGCAGGTTGACCTGTCAGCAAGTACCGCCGGATTATATACAGTGACCAATACCATTGCAGCAGCCGGCGGATGCGGAATTGTAACCGGTACTGCATTGATAA
>Ga0315294_10003175_pt1 | contig 17868 bp, 14 predicted proteins | sample YL17G13_40_MG_FD_203626 | JGI IMG/M metagenome (GOLD analysis project Ga0315294, IMG submission 203626) | Sediment microbial communities from Yellowstone Lake, YNP, Wyoming, USA - YL17G13_40 | ecosystem: Environmental > Aquatic > Freshwater > Lake > Sediment | place: USA: Wyoming | collected... | reverse complement strand
GACGACGTAGAGTCCGTAGCTGATCTTGTACAGGGCCTTGGGATTCATGGGATTTCCTCCTTTGAAAAGAGTCTGGCGGCTCGCGTCATGGGCAATGTCCGCGTCGGTTCAGAGTTTACCATAGCAGGGAAAAGCTGTCAATCCGCAGCGGGCGAACGCTCTCCGCCCAAGCAGCGAGACGGACGCCATGCGCGGCCTGCCCGCTCTACGTCTGGGGCTTCGCTGGCCGATTCAGCCTGCGGCAGACCTTGGATACCCCAGGATACAGGGCGCGGAAACCCTGATAGAGCTCCTCGTACACGTCGCGGTGCTCGTCGCGGGGCGCAAAGGACTGTCGGACCTGGACCACTTGCTTCAATTGCTTGTAGTTGGCGTAGACTCCCAGGGCCACAGCAACGGCCAGCGCACAGCCCACGGCTCCCGCGTACTGTGGGTGTTCCACAGCCTCTACCCGTCGCTGCGTGACGTCGGCCACGATCTGGATCCACAGGTCGCTGCTTGCCCCGCCGCCGATGGCCCGCAGTAGTTCACAGGCGAGACCCGCTGTCCCGGCAGCGTCAACCAGCCAGCGCAGGTTGTACGCGACGCCTTCGTAGACGGCGCGCAGCATGTGTTCCCTCTTGTGTTCGAGGCTCAGGTTGACGAAAGCCCCGCGCAGCGTGGTATCACATACTGGGGAGCGCTCGCCGAACATCCAGGGCGCGAAGAGCAGCCGCCGCGCCCCTGGCTCCACCTGGCTCGCGACCTCGTCGAGGACCTGGAAGATGCCCATCTCGCCTTGAGCCCTGGCCCATTCCTCAGGTCGCGCCAGGTTCTGGGCGAACCAGTTCAGACAGGCGCCAGCCGTCTCCGATTCGCCAATCATGATCAGGCCCTCTGGGTCGGGGGACGCCACGGCGGCAATCCCGTACTTGCCCAGACTTCTCGGGCGGGCGACGGAGACGCACAACCAGCTCGAAGTCCCCAGGTAGATGTGCGCGTCTCCGTCTTCCAGTGCGCCGGAACCGGTGGCGGCGGCAGGGATGTCGGCCATGCCCGCGATCACGGGCATCCCCGCTTCCAGCCCCATCGCCTCGGCCGCCTCCGCGGTCAGCTCGCCCGCAATCTCGATGCTGCTGCGTATCGGTGGCAGCTTGGCCAAGTCAATGCCCAGCAGCCTGGCGAACAGGGCCGACCACGTGCGGGTCTTGTTGTCGAGCAGCCCGGTGCCACCCGCGCCGGTGTGGTCCACCACCATGTTGCCCGTGGCACGCTGGACCAGATACCCGGTCACGTCCAGGAACCGGGCCGTGGCGCGGTAGACCTCGGGCTCCTCTTCCTCGATCCACTTGAGCTTGCTGACGACGTCCTTGCCGGAGGGCACGGCTCCTGCCAGCCACATGAAGGCGCGCCTTCCCCCCAGCCGGCGGATCATGCGCTCGGCCTGCTCGTCCGCCCGGCTGTCCATCCAACTAATGGCTGGCCGTGTGGGCCGGCCTGCGGCGTCCACCGGGACCAGGCCCAGCATCTGACCGGCAAAGCCCATCCCGATCACTTGCCGGCGGGGAATGCCACTCGCCTGGAGCAGACAGCGTGTGCTCGAGGTGACTGCACGCCACCAGTCCTCCGGTGCTTGCTCTGCCCGGTTGGTGTGCGGATGGACGATCGGGTAGGGCGCCCAGTGAGACGCCATCAGGTTGCCCCGCAGGTCCACGAGCACGCTCTTGCTGCCCGCCGTGCCTACGTCGTGCCCAATCAGAAAGCTCTTTGGCATCCTGGCTGGCTCTATACCCAACGTGTCAGGTCGACCTCTCGTCGCTTGCCGTCCTTCTCGATGTGGTCGAGAGAGATGGGGAAGCCACCGCGCATCCCGTAGCTCTTGATGACCTTGCCCGTCAGCTTGAGCATCTCCACCGCATCGATCACAGCCTCGGGCGGGAAAACGCCCTTCCTGGTGATGCGACCCTGGCCCATCAGCATGGTCCCCAGGGCGGCCGGGATGCCAGTCCCCTCGCCCACGCCCCCCGTGCGCGAGGCCATGGAGAAGATGTAGGTGTGAGGTTGCCCGTTCTGGGTGCCCTGGATCTTGACCTTCAAACAGCCCCGTGGTCCGCTCATGCCCGCTTGCTTCAGCAGCCTTTCGCGCTGGGCTAGGACAAAGGAAACGGCGAACTGGCGGCAGACCACCTCCTGACCTTGCACAAGCAGCTTGTCCTCAGTGCCGAGCCCCAGCCGGATCACGTCCTGGATCATGTGAAAGTACTCGATGGGAAGCACCGAACCGAGGTTGGCGACCCGGCGCACGCCTTTGAGGTACTTGGGCAGAGTGATCGTCTCTGGGTGAGGGTAGGGGTAAACCGCATAGGTGCCGATGTCTTTGAAATCGGTCTCTTCGATCAGGGCCTGGCCACTGGGCTCCAGCATCTTGACCTGGATAAAGTTGCCATCCACGAAGACGGGGATGTCGCTCTCCATGGCGTGGAAGCGGTGTTCGATCACCGCGGGCCCTTCCACCGCCTCACCCCCGTGAATGTGATAGATGTCGACCGAGTCCACCTGTGAAAGGAGGTAGTCGGCACAGAACTTGACCAGGACGTTGCCCAGGCCTGGCGAATTGCCCATGCCCATCAGGGCCGAAACGCCCGCTTTCTGGGCTGCCTCATCGAGGGCCCACTCATTGACTGTGGCATCCAGGTCATCACACACGTCTACAAAGTTGATCCCTGCCTCGATCACTGTGCGCAGGATGAGGGGGCCGTACTTGTAGAATGGGCCCACACAACTGAGCACGACGTCCGAGCCGGCCACCACGCGCTTGATGCTCTCGGGATCGTCCGCGTCCACCTCCAGCACCGAGATCTTGGCGGGATCGATCTTCCTGGCCAGCTCACACGCTTGCTCGTACCTCTTTTCCGCGATCACGATCTCGGAAAAGACACCACCTGCGGCCAGCGTGCGGACGGCCACGCTGCCGATGGCTCCACAGCCTCCCAGAACGGTTACCTTGGACACGTCGAACCTCCTGTTGTGAAGTTTCTTTGGCCATCATCGGCCAAAGGACTGGATCAGACTGACGGTTCTCCGAAAGCGCTTCTTAGCCAGCACAGTAGATACCGGGTTTCTCCGAGAAACCCGGTATCTGGCTCTCCAGTTGCAGCAGCTCTGCCATGCTCTCCGCGACTGCCACGCCGACCCGCAGTTGCCTGGCGATGTCTGCCTGCGTGCGGTCGTCCAGCGTGACCTCGCCGCTCGCGTCGAACATGGCGCGCGGCAGCACCACGCACTCGCCGAGGTCACGTCCGCGCAAGGCATTCACGACGTCTTGGCCGGTCAGCAGGCCCGAGACAGTGACGGTCGGGCCGAAGAACTTGTTCACCACGGGCTGCACTGCCACCTCCGCCTGCCTTAGCCCCCCCAGTTCGGCGGCCAGCCGCTGCAGGATCGGGGCGATCAGCGTGCCACACACGAGCGTGACCCTGCGGCCGTGCCTCGGCGTCCGGAGCCCGACCTGCTGGCGACGCCTGGCGCGGCTCCAGTTGTCCAGCAGCCGGCGTGTCAGCCCGACGCCGTTGGCCAGTTGCGGAAAGCCGTCGTAGGAGCGCGCCGACGGCACGGGCAGCCCCGCCAGGAGGTACAGCTCGTCTGAGGCATAGACTAGGCCAACCGCGTGCTCGCGTCGGTACTGGCGCTGCAGCAACCGCATCCACTGCACGATGTGCGCCGCCTCGGCTGGCGTGAGCGTACGTAGTCCAGCCGAGTGGTAGCGCGTCAGCCCCACGGGCACTACACCGATGGACCTGACGACGGGGAACAGAGCGGCCAGGTCATGCACCGTCCGCTCCAGGGCCGCGCCGTCGTTGAGGCCGGGGGTCACGACGATCTGCGTGTGCACCTCGATGCCCAGCTCACCCAGCCGCGCGATCTGCTCCAGGATTTCCGCCGCCTGGGGAGTGCCCAACATGCGCGTGCGCAGTTGTGGATCGGTGGCGTGCACCGAGACGAATAGCGGACTGAGGCCCTGTTCCCCGAGGCGCTCCCAGTCCTCCTCGTCCAGGTTGGTCAGCGTGACAAAGTTGCCAAAGAGAAAAGAGTAACGGTAGTCGTCGTCGCGCACGTAGAGTGTCTTGCGTAGGCCCGGCGGCATCTGCTGGATGAAGCAAAACTCGCAGCGATTGCGGCAGCGACGGATGCCGTCAAAGGTCAGCTCCGTGAAGGCGAGGCCGAGGTCCTGTCCATACTCACGGACGATGCGGACGGTCTGCGGCGCGGCGTTGCCGCGCTGCACCAGGAAATCAGGCTCCTCCTCGGCGGCGTAAAACTGGTAGTCCAGGACGTCGTGCAGAGCGTGACCGTTGATGGCGAGCACAGCGTCGCCAGCGCGCAGGCCGGCTTTGGCAGGCGGACTGCTTGGTTCAACGCGCGCGACGATGCCTCGCGGGGCGCTTCTCAAGGCTGGCTATCCTTGTGTTGCATCGTTGGTCACGGTATACTCGGCCGTGGCCTGGCTCAAATCGCTGTAGACGCCGCGGTATTCGGGCGGCAGCAGGGCCGCCAGGCGGAACATGGCCTCGCGCGTCATGTGGCGCATCTGCTCGCGGTGGGATAGGCCCTCTTTGGGCTGCAGGTAGAAGGGCTGGCCGAAGACCATGCGCACCGGCGTGCGTCCCAGCCGCTTCAGGTTGTGGCCCAAGTGCTCCTGGCCACTGATGGCCACGGGCACGATTGGCATGTGGGGCACGTGGCTGTGCAGCGCTAACATGACCATGCCGTCGCGACCCTCCAGCAGCGTGCGGGACTTGCTGCGCGTGCCTTCGGGTGCCATCAGCAGCCCGTGGCCCTGCGCCAGCACGTGCAGCGACCTGCGGATGGCCTGCAGATCGACCTCGCCGCGTCGCACCGAGACAGAACCGTACCAACGCAACACCATTCCTAGCAGCGGATTCTTGTAGTTCTCAATCTTGGACATGGGTACGATATCACGTCGGGCCAGGGCGACAGCGAGGAAGGCGTCGAGGAAGTAGACGTGGTTGATCATGAGCAGGAACGGCCCATCACGCGGGACATGCTCGGTGCCGACCAGGTCGAGCTTGAACAGGATGGCAAACAGGATGCGTAGGATCCAATTGGCAATGGCGTGGAACACTGGCTTCTCTCCTCCTCAGGCGTAGACGCCGCGATACCTCTGCGGAAGCAAGTTGGCAATCCGTCGCATGATCGTGTCGTTTGCGGCTCGAAGCTGCGCGTGTCGCTGGGTGCCTTGCACCAACGGCCCGTCCAAACGAAAGGATGGCCCGATGTTCACCACGACACGCGGCCGTCTCAGGTGCTTCAATGCTGCGGGAACCGCCTCTGTTCCAGTCAGCCCGATCGGCACCACCGTCGCCTCGCTGCGCAGGGCCAGGTAAGCAGCCCCTTCCCGCCCGCGCTCCAGCGCCAGCGAGGGGCTTTGTCGTGCTTCTGGCGCCAGCGCCAGCACCCTGCCCTCGGCCAAAACCTGCAGCGCGCGCCGCAGTACCTCGCGATCGCACGCATCACGGTGTACGGGAATCGCGCCGTACATGCGCAGCAGGGAACCGGTAACGGGCACTGCAAACAGATCGGACAGCGAAATCACTTCGACATCCCAGGGCACGCTGGCGATGACCACCGGACCATCCAGGTGCGCGACGTGATTGAAGACCACAATCAGCGGGCCGCCTGCGGGCAAGTTCTCCTTCCTGTGCACTTCCCAATCGGATAGCAGCCAGAACAAGCCGTGCATACAACCCACCAGCCAGCGGCGCTGCCGGGTCACGTAGCACTCTCCGCCACGAGCTGCCTGACGCGCTCCATGACTTGCGCGATGTCCATGTCCGTCGTGTCGATGATTACCGCGTCGTCGGCAGGATGCAGCGGCGCCGCGTCGCGCTCGCTATCTATCTTGTCGCGGCGGCGCATATCCCGCAGGATTTCGTCATAATCGCAGGCCTGGCCGCGCTGCAGGTTCTCCAGGTAGCGCCGCGTGGCGCGCGCCTCGGCGCTGGCCTCCAGGTAGATCTTGAGCTCGGCATGCGGCAGCACCACCGTGCCGATGTCACGCCCCACCATCACCACCCGGCCGGCCTGGCCGATGCGGCGCTGCTGCAAAGTGAGCGCCGCGCGCACGCCGGGGTAGGCCGAGACCGGCGAGACGCTGAGGTCCACCTCGGGCCGGCGCAGGTCCCACGTCACGTCTTGGCCGTCCACTTGCACGGTGTACTGGCGGCCGTCATCGACGGTGGGCTGGCTGACGTGGATGTGCACGCGCCGCGCCAGTTTCGTGACCGCCTGCTCGTCGGCGATCTCTACCCCGCGCTGCAAGGCGACCCAGGTCACGACGCGGTACATCACGCCTGTGTCAAAGTACAAGTAGTTCAGATCGCGGGCCAGTAGCTCGCCGATGGTGCTCTTGCCGGCGGCGGCCGGTCCGTCGATAGCGATGGCATGGGGATATGGCAATGAAACCTCACGGCTAGGAATCAACCGCAGAGGACACGGAGGTCCTTAGGGGGGCCTCTGTACGCTCTGTGGTTCCTGGATACACTCTTAGCTAGGTCAGTCCTACGGACTCTCTCAGCAGGCCCTGTTCTGCTTCGGTCAGGGCGCGATAGCGGCCCGAACGCAGTTCGCCCAACGTCAGTGGGCCCAGGCGCACACGGATCAATCGCCGCACTGAATGGCCCACGGCTTCGCACATGCGCCGCAACTGGTGCTTGCGCCCCTCGTGCACCACGATGCTGATCCATGTGCCACCCTTTTCCTGACGCAGCACGCTGACCTGCGCCGGCCAGGTGGGCCCGTCGTCCAGCTCGACGCCCTCACGCAGGCGCTGCAGAGCGTCTGGCGTAGGATGGTCATCCACCCAGACGTGGTACTCTTTCTCGTGCTCAAAGCTGGGATGCATCAGGCGCTGCGCCAGCTCGCCGTCATCCGTCAGCAGCACCAGGCCCTCGCTGGTCAGGTCCAGTCGCCCGACGGGGTACAGCCGCCCCTGTGCGCGCGCCAAATCAAGCACCGTCGGCCGGCCCTCGGGGTCCTGGGCGGTGCAGACATAGCCCGGCGGCTTGTTGAGCAGCAGGTACGTGTGTCGTGGCAGCACGTTGACGGGTTGGCCATCGACCTCGATGCGGTCGTGTTCGGGGTCCACGCGCACGCCGAGCACGGTGACCGTCTGCCCATTCACGCGCACCCGGCCCGCGACCATCAGCTCTTCACACTTGCGGCGTGAGGCCACACCCGCGTTGGCCAGCACCTTCTGCAGACGCTCCACGGCCATATTCTACCGCAGGCGCGCGCAGACGTCAACAACGACAGTGTGGAGCCAGAGAACGAAACTTGCCAAGAAACGCACTTCGTGCTACAATGGGCTGTTGCGTCAGTCGACCCCGGTCGTTCGCTGCCGGGGTCGCTATGCGTCCTGCCCCAGCAATGCGAGGCAGGGCATTCTGTGCCCAGGACCGACAGCAGTGCTCACCAAACGAACCGATCTGCGCAATATCGCCATTATCGCCCACGTGGACCACGGCAAGACCACCCTGGTGGACGGCTTGCTGAGACAGTCCCGCGCCTTTCGCGTGAACCAGCAGGTGGCCGAACGCGTGATGGACTCTAACGACCTGGAACGAGAACGCGGCATCACCATCCTGGCCAAGAACACGTCCATTCACATGTGGGACCCGGTGGACCAGCACGAGGTCAAGATCAACATCGTGGACACCCCCGGCCATGCCGACTTTGGCGGGGAGGTGGAGCGCGTGATGAACATGGTGGATGGCGTGCTGCTGCTGGTGGACGCCGCCGAAGGCCCCATGCCGCAGACTCGCTTTGTGCTCAAAAAGGCGCTGGAAATGGGCCACCGCGCCATCGTGGTCATCAACAAGGTCGACCGCAAGTTCGCCGACCCCGCCGGAACGCTCAACCAGACCTTTGACCTGTTTGTCGAACTGGGGGCCAGCGATGAGCAGGCCGATTTCCCCGTGGTCTATACCAACGCCGTAACCCAGCAGGCTGGCCTGACGCCCGAGCTCGGCCCTGACCTGCAGCCGTTGTTCGACATGATCCTGCGTCGCATGCCACCGCCAACGGTGGACGCGGATTCGCCATTCCAGATGCTGGTAGCCAACCTGAGCTACGATACGTACCGCGGCGTGACGGCGGTGGGCCGCATCTTTGCGGGCGCGCTCACGGCGGGCCAGCCCATCGCGCGCATCACGCGCGACGGCCAGGTGCTGCCTGAGCAGGCGCGCTACCTGTCCATCCACACGGGCCTGGAGCTGGTGGACGTGCCCTCGGCCAGCGCAGGCGAAATCATCTCGGTGGCCGGCCTGGACGGCATCGCCATTGGCGAGACCCTGGCCGATCCCGCCCAGCCGAAAGCGCTGCCCACGATCCACGTCGAAGAGCCCACCGTGCGCATGACCTTTGGCGTCAACACCTCGCCCTTTAGCGGTCGTGAGGGACGCTGGTCCACTTCGCGCAAGCTGCGCGAGCGCCTGTTTGACGAGATCCGCCGCGACGTGGCCTTGCGCGTACAGGAGACCGGCAGCGCCGACACCTTCACCGTCTCTGGTCGCGGCGAGCTGCACCTGGCCATTCTGGTTGAGAACATGCGCCGCGAAGGCTACGAGTTCCAGGTCTCGCGCCCCGAGGTCATCTTCCGCCAGGACGAGCACGGTGAAACACTGGAGCCGTTCGAAGAGGTGTACATCGAGACGCCGTCCGAGACGGTCGGGGCGGTGGTGGAGATGCTCGGCACGCGCCGCGGCAAGATGCTGGACATGGTTGAGCTGCCTGATGGCATGGTGCGCCAGACCTATTTGGCGCCCACGCGTGGCCTGCTAGGTTTTCGCCACCAGTTCTTGACCACCACACGCGGGCTGGGGACGGTCAATACGCTCTTTCGCGACTATGAGCCCATGGCCGGACCGATTGCCTCGCGCGCCAACGGTTCGTTGGTGGCCTGGGAGCCGGGGGTGACCACAACCTATGCGTTGCGCAGCGCCGAAATCCGCGGCACCCTGTTCATGGGCCCGGGCATCCACGTTTACGAAGGCATGGTGGTGGGCGAGCGCCCCTGCGCGGGCGACCTGGCCGTCAACGTGTGCAAGACCAAGCACCTGACCAACATGCGCCAGTCGGTCAAGGAGCTTCTGGAGCGCCTCAACGCTCACCGCGACATGAGTCTGGACGAGGCCATCGAGTACCTGGCTGACGACGAGCTGCTCGAAGTCACGCCCGTCGCCTACCGCATCCGCAAAAGGGTGCTCAGCACCCACGAGCGCGGCAAGATCAACAAGGCGGCCCAGAAGGACCTGGCGGCCTGACCCTGGACGGGCCTCCGTTTGTCCGTGCGCCTGTCCGTTGACAGTTTATGCCTCGCGTTGACTGTGCGCTGAACCTGCACTACACTATGCCATGCTGACCGGTCTCCACTTCCTTCTGACTTACGCCTGCAACTATGAATGCGACCATTGCTTCGTCTTCGGCGGCCCGAGCGCCGGGGGCACCTTTACCCTGGACCAGATCCGCCAGGTGCTCCAGGAAGCCACGCGCATCGGCAGCGTCGAGTGGATCTACTTCGAGGGCGGCGAGCCCTTCCTGTACTACCCGCTCATGCTGGAGGGCCTGCGCCTGGCGCGCGAGCTGGGCTTTCAGACCGGCGTCGTGACCAACGCCTACTGGGCCACGACGGACGAGGACGCCGAGCTGTGGCTGCGTCCACTGAGCGAGGCGGGGATGGCCGACCTGAGCGTCAGCGACGACGAGTTCCACTTTGGTCGCGTGTCTGAGACGCCCGCCAAGCGCGCCCTGCGCGCCGCCGCCCGCCTGGGCCTGGCCGGCGGGCCGATCTGCATCGAGCAGCCCACGGTTGAGACGGGCGTGGACAAAGAGCAGGAGCGCGGCGCACCCGTGATCCGTGGCGGCGCCATGTTCCGCGGCCGGGCGGCGGAAAAGCTGGTGGCGGGCCTGCCGCGCCGACCCTGGCAAGAATTCCGCGAGTGCCCCTACGAGAACCTGGCCGATCCCGGCCGCGTGCATCTGGACGCCTACGGCAACGTGCATCTCTGCCAGGGCCTCAGCCTGGGCAACCTGTGGCAGACACCACTCGCCGAGCTGGTCGCGAACTACGTGCCCCAGTCCCACCCCATCGCCGGACCCCTGCTGCGCGGTGGCCCGGCCGGTCTCGCGTCCGAGCTGGGCCTGCCCCGCGAGGATGCCTACGTCGACGCCTGCCACCTCTGCTACTCGCTGCGCCGCGCGTTGCTCGATGCCTTCCCCCAGCACCTCGCGCCCCGCCAGGTGTATGGTCTGCCGGACCTTTCCGCAGCGTGACGCCGCGCTGCCGTCTGGTGCCTGCCGAGGGGCTGTTCGGGAAGGTTAACGCCCGATTGCTGCTCTTAACCAAGCCCACCTGCGGAGCTCGATTCGCCCCTTTGCAGAGGTCTGCGTGGTCGAGCTTGCTGGGATGCGAGGTTACGTGCCGGTTACTAAACAGTAAATGGCCGGGAATTGACAAGCCCGCTGACCTGTACTACACTACTGACACCCGTATGCGCTGGAAGCAAGCCTACCGCCATCGGAGGCCAGCATGTCCGCACCCGAAACACCCGCACGCAAGGGATTCTGGAGCACGTTGCCCGGCATCCTCACCGCCGTTGGTGGAGTCATCGCAGGGATTGCTACGCTGCTCCAGGCATTCCACAGCGTCGGCCTGATCAGTCCCACCAAACCTACCGCCGTGCCGCCGACCTCGGCATCGGTCGTCGCGTTGGCCACCGTGCCGCCCGGCGCCGCGCCAACCACGCAGCCCACACCCAGCGGACTGCTCTTCGCCGACGATTTCGCCGACCCGCAGAGCGGCTGGTACCTCGAGGTCTCCCCCGATTCGGAACGCTCCTACCAAAACGGTGAGCTGCGCATCTCGGTGTTCAAGCCCAACTGGGACGCCTGGAGCTACTCGGGTCACTTCGACGACCTGGCCGACTTGAGCATCGAGGTCGACGCCCGGCGGGTCGAAGGGCCCGCACGTTGTGACTATGGCATCCTGGTGCGTATGCAGGACGATGCCACGAGCTTTTACACGTTCGCCATCACGTCGGACGGCACGTACTCTGTGCAGATCTCGCGTGGCGACGAGTGGATCAAACTGGTCGATTGGACTGCGTCGGACGCGCTTCGCCAGGGCGCGTTGGTCAACCATCTGCGCGTCGAGTGCGAGGGCGCACACCTGGCCTTTCTAGCCAACAATCGCCTGCTGACTGAGTTGGACGACAAGACCTGCGCCCAGGGCGACGTGGGCCTGATCGCAGGCACCTTTGACGACGCAGGGGCCGTGGTGGCCTTTGACAATCTGCGCGTCTGGAAGCTCAGGTAGGGCCCATGCAACCCGTCATCGAGGCCAGACAACTCACCCGCCGCTTCGGCGAGCGCCTGGCGGTCGACGGTTTGACCTTCCAGGTGGAGCAGGGCGAGGTCTTTGGCGTGCTCGGGCCCAACGGCGCGGGCAAGACCACCACCGTGCGCCTGCTCAACGGCCTGCTCGAGCCCACTTCCGGCAGCGCGCGCATTCTGGGTCTTGACCCCACCACGCAGGGCCTCGAGGTGCGCCGTCACACCGGCGTGCTCACCGAGACTCCCTCGCTCTACGAGCGCTTGACCGCGCGCGAGAACCTGGCCCTCTTTGGCGCGCTCTACGAGGTGCCCGAGGCCGAATTGCCTGCGCGCGTGGACGAATTGCTTGGCTTTTTTCGCTTGGCCGAGCGCGCCGAGGACAAGGTGGGCGCCCTTAGCAAAGGCACTAAGCAGCGGTTGGCCCTGGCCCGCGCACTGATCCACAAGCCCGAGTTGCTGTTCCTGGACGAGCCCACTTCGGGACTCGACCCCGAGGCATCGCGACAGGTGACAGGCCTGATCGAGCGCCTCAGCCACCAGGATGGCCGCACCGTCTTTCTCTGCACGCACAACCTGGACGAGGCGCAGCGCCTGTGCGACCGCGTGGCGGTAGTGAACTGCGGCCGCCTGCTGGCTCTCGGGACGCAGGACGAACTGGCGGGCGCGTTGTGGCATGGCCTGTGGGTCGACGTCGAGCTGAACACCCCGCCGCCCGTGGCGCTGAGTGACGGCCTGCGTGCGCTTCCGGGCGTGAGCGACGTGCAGCTCGATAACAACCGCCTGGCGATCAAGGTCGAGGGCGCCGACTGCGTGCCGGCGCTGGTGACCAGCCTGGTGCAGCGCGGCGCGCAGGTCCTGCGCGTCAATCCGCGCCAGCATTCGCTCGAAGAGATCTACTTTGCACTGCAGAACCAAGAAGAGGGGAGACTGCCATGAAATGGCGAGCCGTGCGCACCATTGCCCGCAAAGACCTGGCCGAAGTCCGCCGCAACAAGTCGGCCTGGATGCCGGCCCTCATCGTGCCGCTGGTTTTTGTGGTTGTGCTTCCGTTGTTCATCATCTTCCTGCCGGGCGTGCTCAACATCCCGACGGACGCGATCTTTTCCGAGCACGGCTGGGGGGCCTTCATTCACCGTATGCCCATCACCCTGCTGCGCGAGCTGCAAGACATGACCGCGCCACAGGTCTGGGTGGTCTGGATGACGGGCTACATGCTCGCACCCCTTTTCCTGATGCTGCCGCTGACCTTCTCCTGCATCGTGGGCGCCGATTCCTTTGTGGGCGAAAGGGAGCGCAAGACGTTGGAAGCGCTGCTGAATACGCCCACAAGTGACGGAGACTTGTTCCTGGGCAAGGTGCTGGCTTCGGTCCTGCCCGCCATCGCCATCTCCTGGCTTAGCTTCGGGGTCTACACCCTCGTGGTCAATGCCGCAGGCTGGTCCATGATGGGTGGGCTCTGGTTCCCGCGGCCCACCTGGTGGCCACTGATCCTGTGGGTGACACCCGCCGTGGCCACGCTGGGCATGGCCGCCACGGTGCTGGTCTCCTCGCGCGTCAACACCTTCATGGAGGCCTACCAGTTGAGTGGGTTGTTAATGGTGCTCGTACTGGGCCTGGTGGTCGGGCAGGTCAGCGGCGTGCTAGTGCTCAATTCCGGGGTCATGCTGGCGGTGGGCGTGCTGGTGTGGGCTGTGGACGCCATCCTGCTCCGGTTTTCGGTGCGCACCCTGGCCCGGCAGAAGCTGATCGTGCGTCTCTAGCCAGCCACACACGGCGACGAGGAGGGGCTATGACTGAGGAACCGGTTTGCATCCCGGATCAGGTGATGGCCCGTGAGGGATCCGCTACCGGGTCTACTGGGCGGCTTGGGCGTTCAGCAGCACGGCCCATACGGGGTCGCCTGCCCAGTAGTCGTAGACACCGCAGAAGTAGCGCGTTGCCTGCGGAGCTGTGTCCACGCGGCAGGCGTACTGCCATAGCATAAAGCCGTCCGCGCCCTCCTGCCGGGCGGCCGCCCAAGCCGCGGCGATGGCCCGCGCGCGCACTTCAAGCGCGTCGCCGGGCAGCGGCTGGCAGTTCTCCTGCAGGCCCCTCATGGTGACCTCGCCCAGGTAGATGGGCTTGTCCAGCTCGCGTGCGATGGCCAGCTCTTGCTTCAGCTCCCCTTGCGCGATCTTCTCGGCCTGGCAGTGTACACTGACGGCGTCGATGCTCTCCAGAGCCTGCATACGCGCAAAGGTGTCGATTGCGTGCGCGTCGAACCCTGCGCGTTGCGTGCCGATGGCAACGAGGTGGTTGGGGTCGAGCCGCTTGACCTCGCGCGAGGCAGCCTGTGCCCAGGCGAAGACCGCGTCCCAGCAGTCCGCGCCCGCGTCGGCCACCGGGCAGGTGGGCTCGTTCATCAGCTCCCACATCAACACTTCGGGACGCCCGGCCAGACGCGGCACCAGGCTTCGGATGTGTGGCAGGTCCACCGTCGCGTATTGTGTGCGGAACCAGTCGCCCGACTCCTGCCCGTAGAAATCTTGCAGGGTGAGGATGAAGCGCAGGCCGTACTGGCCGCCAAGGTCCAGCATGCGTTCGACGCGCTCGACCCGGCACCAGGGCTGCACCCATACTCGAATGACCTGCACGCCTGCCCCCGCTAGGTAAGCGATGACCGGCTCCATCTGGTCCTCGGGGAAGAATGGGCCGGCCAAGTAGGACACGTTGACGCCCACAAAGGCCCACGGCCTGCCGTCCAGCTCGAAATGGTCTCCGTTGCGCGCCACGAAACCCGCGGGCGCACGCCCGGCGTCACCGACCTGGGAAGGAGGTGGAGCGGGTGCAACGGCCGCGGCGGCATCCCGGGAGTCGAAGGGCACGCTCGACGGATCGCTGATGGTGTGCGGCAGCAAGACGCGGTAACCGCCGCTCACCTGGGGCAGGTAGACGCTGTGCGCGGGCCCCTGCGCTAGTACAGCAAACAGGCCCAGACTGCCCGACAGGATGCAGATGAGCGCCAGGAATGGCACAACCTTCCCAGGGGGTGCCACTGCGCTGGCACGTTGTCTCTCCCGAGGCCCTTGAGGAAGGCTCTGGGCTGCCCTGGTTCTATGGGGTTTGACCTGGTCCAATGGGAACATGCTGCCTCGCTACGTGCAATTGCTGCACTGAAGACGCAGGAGCAAGGCCCCTGGGTTCCGTGCCGGCCGTAGCGCCCCGCGTGGACGGGGCCGTACCGCCCCGCGCAGACGGGGCCGTACCGCCCCGCGCAGACGGGGCCGTACCGCCCCGCGCAGACGGGGCCGCAGCGCTACAGTGGCCACCACTTGCGCCGGCGCTTGAGAATCTGGCTGGCCAGCGGCCCGCCGATCTGCTCCAGCACCTCGCCGGCGTGGGAGCGCACGCCCTCGTGCCTGTCGTCCAACAGCTTGCCGATGGCCTCCACGCCCTCTTGGGCGCGCAGTTGGCCCAGTGCGTCGGTGGCCCAGTAACGCACTGCGGGTTCGGGGTCGGCCAAGGCCTCGATCAACGCCGGGATGGCGCGCTGATCGCTGATCATGCCCAGGGCTCGTGCCGAGCCATAGCGCGCGTCGGGGTCCGCGTCATGCGACAGGGTGGCGATCAGAGACTCGACGGCGCGCGTCCCGATGCGTTGCAGGCAATAGAGCGCCATGGGGTGGTTCTGCGGCTCATCCAGGTCGCTCAGCAGCCCCTCCAGCTCGGCCCTCTGGCCCGCGTCCTCGGTCTGTCGGGAGGCGGCGAGGCGCTGCTCGTCAAAGGCACGCTTTTCCGCCAGCCAGGCGCGCTTGCGCTGCAGGGCCTGCTGCAGGTTCGCGCCGCAGGTCTGGCAGTGCGCGGCATCCGCCGGGTTCTCGGCGTAACAAAAGGGACACGCGGCCTTGAGCGCCGCGCCGCACTCCTGGCAAAACCCGTCCCCCTCCTTGTTGACCGCGTGGCAGCGCGGGCACACGATCTGGTCAGCCGCCAGCAGGTCGGTCAGCACCAGCGTCGAGCCGCACGCCGCGCAGTGGAACGGCTGGCCCACCCTGATGTCCACGCACTGCGCCCCGCACGCAGGGCACTTGAGCACCTCTACTTTCATGGTTCAACTCCCTGGTCGCAGTGTTTTCGCGTTTGGCCCTATGGTCGCCATAGCCCAGGGCAGTGCTGGCCCAGGTTGATGGTGACCAGCAGCAGGTCCTGCAGGTCCACTCGTCCGTCCTGATTGATGTCCGAACGGGCGTCGCGTGGCGGGCTGCCCCCAAAGTTCGAACTGACGATCACCAGGTCCGAGAGGTTGACCATGCAGTCACCGTTGGGGTCGCCTCCGTGCAGCGTCACTTCCGAGAGCGTTGTCTGCGTGCCCTCCACAACCACCACGTCCTGGCGCGCCGCCTCCAGGTAGCCCGGCATGCGCACCGTCAACGCGACAGGGCCGGCGGGTACGCCCATCAGGGTGTAGCTGCCGTCGCTGGCAGTCAGCACGAACAGACCCCCGTCTGCACTGACCGTGGCCCCCTCGTAGGTGTAGCGCCCCTGCATCAACACGCGCCCGCTCAGCGAGCCGGTGCCAGCCACGGGACTGGGCGTTGCGCTGGGTGCGGCCGTCTGCGTGGCCGCTGGCGTATCCGTTGCCGCCGGCAACCCGGTCGCCGTCGGGCTGGCGGTCGGCGTGGCCGTCGCTTCTACGGTGGGTGTGGAGGTAGGCACGGAGGTCTCGGTGGCGGTCGGGCTGGGCGAGGCCGTCGCCGTGGGCGTAGCCGTGGACGTGGCCCTGGGCGTCGGCGCGGGCGTGCCCGTCACGGTCGGGCTGGGAGCGGGCGTGTGAGTAGGCGAGGGCGTGGGCGTCGCGAGGCCGTAGACCGGGCTCTCGCCGCGGTTGCCCGCGCGGTCCGAGATGCGGAAGCGCACGTTGGCCTGTGGGTCCACCGCCGCAGTAACCGAGACCGTGTCCAGCGTGCCCTCTGGCGCGTTGCAGGTGGCGGGCTGCCAACTGCCCCAGGTCGCGCCGCCATCTGTGGAGATGCTGAACTCGGCGCTGCCGCCGTACAGGCCCGACGTGACGTCGCGCACCTGCGCGCGGCTGCCGTTCCAGTCCAGCCACTGCGGCGGCGTAGTGTCCAACAGCACGTTGACCGCGTAGACCCGCGAGACGTTGCCGGCCGAGTCCAGGTAGCGCACGTCCACTTCCTTGAGGCCATCGGGAGCTGGCAGCGTCCACTGGATGCTGGAGGCGTAGACGCGCGGCGAGCGGAAGAGGTGCACGCGATCCAGGTATAGGTCGCTGCGCGCGGTGAAGTAGGTGCGGAACTCCAGCCCGTGTTCGTCGCGCCGGTAGTAGTCCAAGTCCAGGTACGCTTCCTGGTACCTGAGAGGCGCGGCGAAATCCTGGCCCGTGAGGGTCTTGCCGACGTAGGTGTAGACGCCATAGTCGTCGCTCACGTCGATCTTGGCCAACTCCGCCGAGGTGTTGTTGTCGGCAGCCTTGAGTCGGTAGTAGACGCGGTAGGCATAGCCGGTGGGCAGGTCCATGAAGTAGGGGCCATACCACCAACCCGCCGCGTCGCTCGCCGCCAGGCCCAGCCAGGCCAGCCCGTTGACGGCGTCGGGGTCGGCCTTGGGCCGGCCCGACTGGTGGCGCAGGTCCTCGCCGTCCCAGCGCCAGCCGTTGCTGAACTGCATGGTCTGCGCGCCCTCGGCGCGCGTGTAGAGCGTGACGGCAGGCACGTTGCTCATGGAAGGCCCGCTCAGGCTGCCGCTGGGCGGCGTGTTGTCGGCCGTCACCGTAACGGTCGTGTCGGCCTGCAGGCCGCCGGGCGTGCGCGCGCGCGCCTTGAGCCGGTGCTGGCCGTCGCCCAGCGCCGTGGTGTTCCACTTCCAGGTGAACGGCGCCGCGCTGTCGGTGCTACGCAGGACGTCGTCCACGAAGAACTGCACCTGCGAGACGACCGGGCTGCCCGTGGCCGCCACGTCCAACACGCCGCTGACGAGTGCGCCTTCCACGGGCGCATCAAGGCGCACGTTGGGCGGCAGCTCGGCCATGCGCGCTAGCACGGCCTGGCGGATGGCGGGCAGGCGCGCATAGGCGTACTTGCCCGGGCACTCGGTCTGCGCGCCTTCGCGGTGGCCCATGATGTTGGGCAGGTCCTTGTCGATGTAGAACCCGTGCTCGACCGGGTTGACAAAGTGCAGGTTGCCCTTCCACGCCAGCAGCTCGACCAGCCCGCGCTGCATAGCGTCCGGAACGTCTACCTGCTCATAGTCGCCGATCAGCGAGACCCCGATCGAGCCCCAGGCGTACTGCTTGGCGTGGCCGCCCACGACGCCCTCGCCGCCGGACCTGCCCTCGTAGATGCGGCCCTGTGTGTCGATCAGGTAGTTGTAGCCGATGTCGCCCCAGCCGCGCGTCACGGCGTGATAGTAGTAGATGGCGCGCACCGTGGCCGCCGAGTCGAGCTGGCCGTTGGGCGTGGCGGTGTGGTGCACGACTACCTT
>Ga0315294_10003174_pt1 | contig 17872 bp, 16 predicted proteins | sample YL17G13_40_MG_FD_203626 | JGI IMG/M metagenome (GOLD analysis project Ga0315294, IMG submission 203626) | Sediment microbial communities from Yellowstone Lake, YNP, Wyoming, USA - YL17G13_40 | ecosystem: Environmental > Aquatic > Freshwater > Lake > Sediment | place: USA: Wyoming | collected... | reverse complement strand
AAGAAATATGTTTCAATGGTCTTTACCGCTTATGAACGTGCAAAAATCAGCCCGTTGGATACAGCGGACTATCTTGGAGTAAAGATCAACCAAATCCCCGAAGTGCACGAAATGATTTCAAAATAGAGAAAGAATGCAACAGCAACTATCCATCATCAAATCATATTGTATAGATACATCCGCCTTAATTGATTTAGAAAGACATTACCCGAAAATCCAAACAGCATTTAAAGCAATATGGGAAGAGATTGAACAACTTATAAAAGAAGGGAGTATATTTACCATTGAAACAGTTCAAGAAGAGATAGAAAAATATCAGGGAAAAGAAGTTTTTCTAAAGAAATGGATATTTAAGCATAGAAGACAATTCATTATACAAATAGATTCTCAAATTTGGGAAATAGGTCAAAAAATAATGGCTGAACATCCTGAGATACTTGATAAAAAGAAAATAGAGACCGGCGAAAATCAAGCAGACCCCTTTTTGATTGCATTAGCTATATCAAAAGTAACGACTATTGTTACCAATGAAAATAAAGATAAACCCAATAAAATACCTTTAGTAGCCGCTCATTATGGAGTTAAATCTATTGACCTTTTTGAGTTTTTTGGAGAACGAGACTTGAAGTTTGTTAAGGAATAATTATGGAACTTAATGAATTCCAGAAAAGGATATTAGAACAGGTTAGTAGAGGGGTCTAACCTTTATAAAAATCTATATAATTTCATCGTGTGCATCAGTGTCATATTAATAGGATGCAATGCATGTCGCAGTGACGAAGTAATCTGCCTTTAGGTTTATCTCGCAATGTGTGTTAATTTTCCGCCTCTGGGATAAAGGTGATAATGTAACATGGAATATCTAAAAATAGTTCACCTCAGGCAAAGAGTCACTGGTCACACTTGGGGAAAAATTGATTAATATGGCATTTCACCATGTTCCCACTGCTCTCCGTAGTTAACTCACTTGAGAGATATTCATTTTTTAGAGTTTCTTATTGACTTTTTGCATTTTTTTAGTTCGAGTATTCTATAGTGTGTGCAGTAAAATAATGTTTTAAAGGAGGTGATACGAAATGAGGATGCTGTTTCTGACCTTGCTATCTATTACTCTCCTGGTGGGATGTGTCTATATTCCCGGAAAGACTGACCTCGGTGCTGTGGCAAAAGATACAGGGATGAAGAATATAACAACTGGTGACGGGACATTTGAAAACTATACAGCCACCGGTCATTTCACGGGAACCGAAGTGGGAATCGCCCTGGGAATCCCGGGTATTGGAAAGCTTATGGAGCTTTACCCCCAGCAGAGTAATGAGAAATTGCTTGAGTTTATTGCCAAAGATGCAAAGGATGGCGGCGCCAACGCCATGATTAACGTCACACCCCATAAGGAAATGTATACCGGCTTCCCACTCTTCTTCATTGGCATTTATGTGGACGGCTGCCAGGGCACGGGTATAAACACCAAGTAACCCCTTGCATTCACATGGCACAGAGAAGGCAAATCATAATCCTCTCTGTGCCTTTTTATTTGCCGGCATCATTTGGTTGCGGCTCTGCCGCGCCTTGCTCCGGGAATTTTCCAAGATTATTCTTGTCCTTTGTTTCCCGCCGTGCGTAATTTTCTTCGTATAAACTGAATCTGATGATTACTCAGTCGTCTTTTGAACGCATACTGGTGCGGGATTGTTCATGAAGCGGGTCAAGATAAAGATAATACTTTTGTATCTCAGTTTGATATGCCTGTGCGCTGTCTTTCTCGCAGAGAAATATTTTGACCTTTATAGGGACCGCAGGATTAAAAATTCCCTCTTTATCTGTGCCGATGCCTTTGATGCCTTTCAGTCCGGCGCCGGCAACGCCCTTGAGCAATGCGCAAGAAATCAGGCGTTCCGGGATGACGTCCTGGCGCAACCGCCTGAAAAAACAATTCGTCTGAATGATGACTTGAGCGGAAAATTGATAAAGCATTTTACGGAATTGGAGGTTACTTTTTCCGATGAGACGACATCGAGTAATTTTTCCCTGGCATATTCGGGAACCGGCGGAGTCTGGGTTTGCAGTCCGGTTGCAGCCGCAGATTTAACCCTCCACAAACAACTCTTTCTGCGCCACAGGTCGGGGCTGGAACATTCCCGTGAGGGGAGGTCTTTTCTTTTTCTGGAGGAGGACAGCCCGGTTCTTTTTTATGGACGCCTTGAAAAGTTTAATAGCGTTTCTCTACTTCTGATAGGACAGACACCGGTGGCGCATCTTAAGAAATGCCTCTTACCTTCTAAGCAAGGGGAAGAAAAGCTCGACCTTATTTATCTCCGCAAGAGAAACGACATCCACTACCTTGACACCCTTGCGACGACGGTAACAGACAAGTTTGGCAAGCCCATTGTGGACAACCTTCATGTTGTCAATTCCCTCAAGGCGCTTCTCTCAGGGGAAGAAAATGTCTTTTACCGCCATCTATTCGAGCGTTTCCTTTATGTCATGAACGTGCCCTTGCATGATATGGACCGCGGAGGACTCCTCCAGATTTGCCTCTCCTTTGACTCCGGTCGGATTGGCGTTTATTCGCGCATTGTTAACGTGGCTGTCCTTGTCCTTCTGCTCTTTTCCGCCATTCTCCTTATAAATCTTGCCTTCACCTGGAAGGAATTCGGCATGAAGATGACCAGGCGTTTCGTCATGATATTTCTTGCAGCAACGATTCTTCCGATATTCTTTTTCCGATTCGCATATCTCGCAAGGTCGGAGAGAACGTCGGAGCTGTCAGGCAATGTAACGGAGGTCAATCTCCGGCTCGGCATCATGCTCGGCGAATATTTGGAGAGACTGGAGACGATTGCGAAAGAGATGAATGATGAATTACAAAATACAAGTTACAAATTACAAATTAAGGATTATAAAGAGAAAAACAAACGAGAGGGTGAGATAGATGAGTTCCCTTCGAAGATTTATCTCGCTTACCGCGTTTCAACAGCAGATGGAGATATATTGACCACGCAGACATCCGCCCCCCGCCTCCCATGTTCATTTCCACAAGCGCTGTCTCCCTTCAATTCCGTCATAACTTCCATGTATCTGCGGGAAAACAGAATCAGCCTTGAAAGTTATGTGCGAAAAGTCCATGCAGGGAGAATTGTTGAGACTACTGCGGGCATTCCGCTTAATGGCGATTTTATTTATGATCTCCGGCGGCACAAGGCAGTTGATATGGCGATTATTGTTGGCGACAATGAGTATTTCAACACCTCAGAAGACAGGGATATCCCCTTTGCCCTGACTGCGCCGAAGGAAAGAGAGGGCATCCGGAATCTGGAAAGTTTTGTTACATATCGAATATCGCGCCGTGGACTGCCGTATTCCATCTCATATTCCCGGCTCTATGGCGCCACATCGAAAGAGCCGAGCAGCGGGGCTCGCCCCATTGCCTGGCTTGCCTGCGCCCTAAACCGCACCGGCTATCTTTATTTCAACAAACTGGAAGATAACAACGTGGTTGCTGGCGTGATTCTGCTCATCCTGATCGCATTTACGGCAGGATGGTTCATTACGCGGGATATGATAAAACCCCTTTCGGAGATGATAAGAGGCGCAAATGCCGTTAGCGCGGGAAATTTCAATATAACAATGGATTTGAAAACAAAGGATGAGTTTAAGGATCTCGTGGACTCCTTTAATCGTATGACGCATGGTTTGCGCGAGCGTGAACTGCTGAGGGGCGCCTTTCACATGTATGTTGACCCACATCTGGCGGGGGAGATTATTCGCCTTGGGCGGATAGATGCCATGGCTGTGGGCGCAAAATGCGAGGCGACGGTCGTTTTTGCCGATGTGTGCAATTTTACTCCATTTACCGAAGGGCGCAATCCTGTCGAGGTCGTAGAATTGTTGAATACGTATTTTTCCCTTATTGTGGATGTTATTATCAGATATGAGGGGCGGCTGGATAAATTCATCGGCGATTGTGCCATGGCGGTTTTCGGCGATATTGTCCGTCATGATGACGATGTCCTGAGGGCTGTGCGCGCCGCACTGGATATCAGGGAGGAAGTCAGGAAATTGAACGAATCCCGGATGATGGTGGGGCTTCAAACGCTCCATTTCAAAATAGGAATCAACACTGGAGAAATGATAACGGGCAATATTGGCTCCGCCGTTCATGCCAATCTTACCGTCATCGGCGATGCCGTGAATCTGTCATCAAGGCTTGAGGGGCTTGCTGGGCCTGATGAAATTTTTATCTCCGAGGCAACCTTTAATAAAGTGGAGACTTTTGCCATTGTGGAGGGACCTGCCGATGTTTTTGTCAGAGGCAAAAGCGCCCCGCAAAAGGCGTATAAACTTATTGGTCTAAAAACTGAAGGCTGAGTCAGACAGGTCCGACCTGTCCGACAGGTCGGACGGGTCAGAGGGTCAGACACTTATAAAAATATATAAAATTTCAGCATGAATGCCCTCCGGATATTAATCAATTACCGGATTGCTCTGAAAAGCAGGTCCAGGATATGATAAACAGGGACGGGGTTTGAGCTGTTTTTATCAGCCACGGCGCGCGCCGCCTTTTTCAAGCTCTGCTCACAGGTGGGACATGCGGTCACCACCATCTCCGCTCCGGTAGCCACAGCCTCTTCCATTCTTGCCTGACCCATCCGGTCGGAAATTTCCACGTCCCAGGTAAGAATGCCTCCCCCGCCGCCGCAACACCGCGATGTGTCCTTCGCATGTTTCATCTCAATGATTTCGCACCCGATTTTCTTCAGGATTTCGCGGGGCTCCTTAACGATTTTCGCTCCTCGCGAGAGGTCGCAAGGGTCGTGATAGGTAACCTTCGCATTCAAGGGTTTGACGATTTTTTCGGGAGTGAGGCGCTCATTTATCTCCTGCAGAACATGCCGGACCTCGCGTCCGTAAATCTTTTCCAGGTGCACCTTGCATCCCGGACAGAAGGTCAATATCGGCTCGCTGTTAACGGGGAATGCTTTTTTCAGACGCTCGGTCTGTTCCTCGCGCTCTGCCTCAAATCCCATCACCTCGAGAGGAAATCCGCAGCACACCTCGCGGACGATGTGTGGCGATACGCCGAGCGCTTTCAGCAGGCGGATGTTCTTTTTGGTGCTGTTGGTGCGGGAGAGATGCTGGCAACCGATGAACAGGGAAATTTCGCCCTCCTGTTCGGGAAACTCCACTTCGAGGTCAGCGAAGATGTTACCCGTCTCGCGGATATTTTTCGCCACAGCCTTCTGCGCCTCGACCGCACTGCCCCGCCTGACCAGTTCCCGCCGCGCCGCAAGAACCACGTCCGGGCATTTCGTTTTTCCCGGACAGCGACGCCAGCAATCTCGGCACTGTGTGCACTGGAAAATCCGGTTCACGAGGTCATCGTCCGGCTCGAGTTCGCCCGTGATGAGTCCGTATGCCATGGTGATGCGGCCGCGCGGGGAGCCGGTGTCCCAGCCCACGTCCAGAAACACCGGGCAGACATTTTTGCAGAATCCGCACATGGTGCAATTGAATGTTTCCCGTTTCAGTTTTTCGAGCTCGGTAAATTTTGCGCTCATTCGGCCACCTCATTTTTTCCGGCAAACTCAACAGGGTAACGGAGATTGTGAAGGAATGTCTCCTCCCAGTCGAAGATTTTATAGGGATTGAGAATATTTTTCGGGTCGAGGGCGCGTTTGATGGCGCGCATGAAGGGGATGGAATCGGCGCGCTCCTTGTGGAAATATTCCGCCTTGCTGATGGCGATGCCATGCTCGCCGGTTACCGTCCCGCCAAGAGCCAGCACGAGGTCATAGATTTCCTGCACCGCCTTTTCCGCCTGATGCCAGTGGTCTGGATTTTCCGGGTCGAGCAGCACCTTTGTGTGAAGATTGCCATCGCCGGCGTGACCGTAAGGCGGAATGTATATGTCGTATTTATCCTGTATTTCAAGGAAGCCCTTCACGGCCTCCGGGACTTTTGAGATTGGCACAGCCATGTCGTCCGCCAGCATAATTGTGGCAAATTCCGGCTTCAGAATGGAAAGCGAGGCAAGCATCTGTTTGCGCCCCTTCCACAAATCCTCGATGCGTTCGGGGTCTTCGGTGTAATCCATGAAGAAGGCGCCGTTTTTCTCGCAGATTTCCCGCACCTTCCTGATTTCATCCTTCACCGCCTCGGGATGCCCGTCGCAGGCTATCAGGAGAAAGCCGCCGCACTCCGGCAACCCCAGCCCCGTGGCTTTGTTTACCGCCTTGACGCAGATGTCGCTCATGAGTTCCAGTTGCGCCGGAAATAGCGGCACGGCAATGATATCCGCCACGGTCTGGCCGGCTTCCACCAGTTCACGGAATGCCGCCGTGCAGACTGCCGTTTTTTCGGGAAGCGGGGCAAGTTTCAGCGTGATTTCAGTGATGATTCCCAGCGTGCCTTCCATGCCCACAAGGAGTTTTTCCATCTGGTAGCCACTGGCATTTTTCAGAGTTCGGGTGCCGTAACGGACGATTTCGCCCGTGGGCATAACGACCTGCATACCGAGGACATAATCCCGCGTGGCGCCGTATTTGAGCGCCTTGTCGCCGGAGGCATTGGTCGCCACCATGCCCCCGATGGTCGCCGCCTCGCTGCTTGCCGGACCGGGGATAAAGAAGCGGTAATTTTTCAGCGCCTCGTTCAGGTTATCGCATACGACACCCGGCTCCACCACGCAGAGCAGATCGCCGGGATTAATCTCTTTGATTCGATTCATGCCCTGGAGGTCGAGGACAATGCCGCCCGCAATGGGGATGCTGTGACCGCAAAGCGCCGTGCCCGCTCCGCGCGGCACAATGGCGAAATCGTGCTTATTGGCAAGTTTTACAATTTGTGAAATCTGTTCCGGCGTTTCGGGTCGGACCACGGCATCCGGGATACTTCGGTGCATGCCGGCATCAAACCCATAGACATAAAGGTCGGCTTTGGAAGTCCTGACTCGCTCTGCGCCCACAATCTCCCGTATAGCGCTGATGCTTTCCGTCCCCGCCCGTTTTTCAATAATCTTCATGACAACCCCCATGAATGTACACATTGGCTATACTTATCATATAAAGAAGATTTCTTTATCCATCCGCTACCTATGGGTCAGTTTCTATGTTATATTCGGCACGGTGAGGCTGCCATCCATGAGAAACATCGCTCGCGCATCCATACTCCATTTTCACTGTGGCGCGGGCATGTTGGGCAACAGACAGCGGACATTCAGGATTTCTCTGTTATTCTATCTACCCAATAATCTGGTGTTCGATGCTGATGCGCTATAGCGATGATGAAAATATGATCCTTTTCAATCGAATAAAGGATTTTATAGGGGAATTTATGAACAAGATATTTCCTTATTTCTCCTGCTTCCAAAGACCATGCCTTTGGATATTCCACAATTCTCTTGACGGATTTTTTAATCTCTTCCTTAAATCTAATGCCCAGTCCCAGATATTCAAGTTCATAAAATTCTACGGCGTCTTCAAGTTCAAGCTTTGCAAGTTCATTGAAGATGACTTTCATCTATATCTTTTCCCCAAAGACCTCTTCATAGGGAATGCCCTTCAGTTTTCCGCTTCGATAGGCGGCGAGACGTTTTTCCGCCTCAACAGCCCAAATCTCGTCGATTTCCTTGTCCGGTTCATCAAGGCTCATTAAGAGTCCTTCAACAACGACAATCCGTTCCTGCGGTTTCAATTGCAGGGCTTTTTCCAATACAGTCTTGCTGGAGTCCATCGTGTTACCTCCATTTTCCCTGAGGCACGGGAGGGATTTCTTTATCAACAATCCATTAAGACATAAATAACGCACAGGGAAATATGAAGTCAAGTTGGTTTCATGCATTGCCGGGATGGATCGTTTTCATTGTTTGGAACCGTGAGGCTGCCATCCATGAGAAACAGCGCCCGCGCCTCAGGACCTTTTGACTCAAGGGCGGCATCAAGGGCGACTTGAAGACTTGAAAAGGGTCGGATGGAAATTTTTTTCAGCACGTCCGGCGCGAGGTCGGTCACCGCCCAGACTTCAGCCCAGAGGGCTATCTCCGCCATCTTTGCCGCCTTGTGCCAGCCGAGTTTATACTCGCCCTCGATATTCGCCATCACCTCCCGCGGCGAGGCGCATGAGGAAAGCAATTGATAGAATGCATCATCGCCGATTCCCGTGCGGCACCTGGAAACCAAAATCAGTATCCCGCCCTCCCTCAGCGCCAGTTTTCCATTATCCAGAGCCTTTTGGGACTGGTATAGGTCCACGTCCATCGGATAAGGCGCAACAGAGACGACGATATCCTCTTTGCGGGGGATGTCCACCACGAACACGCGATTTGCCGCCTCCACAGCCGCATCCATCGAGGTTATGATGTTCCCCGCGGTGGCGGCGTAAATCCTCCGCTTACTGTCCAGCACGACCTGGATGGAAAATATCTTTTTGTCCTTAAGAGTTTTGAGAGCGTCAATCATGTCCTCGTGCACCGGATTGCCTTTCAGCGCCAGGGCTTTCGCCTTGGGACGCAGCGCGTATTTGTGGTTCATGGTGATGGTCTCATAGGAGGCAAGGCCCGGCAGGAACGACTTCCGCCCGCCGGTGTATCCCGCAAAGTAGTGCGGTTCAACGGAGCCGATGATTACAATGCGCTCCGCCTGCAGCGCCCGTTTGTTCACCCGCATCTCCGTCCCGTTCGAGGAGGTCCCGATGAACTCCATCTCGTCCGCCTTTTTTGCGTCATGGACGAAAATCCGATTCTTCCGGCGGAGAGGCTCGAGGTATTTTCCAAAAATGAACCGGAACTCCTCCTCTGTGGGCGCCCGGTGCGCACCCGTGGCGATGATGAAGTCGAAATTCCCGTCTCTGATGTCATCCCAGATGATGTTCAGGACTTTGGCTGTGGGCGTGGGGCGGGTGCCGTCATTCACGATGAAGAGCGTTTTGCCCTTTCCCGCTAAGAATTCTGAAAATGTTGGGCTATCCAGTGTATGAGCGAGGGCGGAGCGAAGCGTCGCCCCTTCATCCCTGCATTCCACCGGATTGGGATGGATAATGCCAGCTATGCGGTCATCTGCCACCCTTGCCATAATTTCTTCCCGACCATAAGGAACGCAAATATCCATTATTTATTCTCAAAGTGGTGCGCCGTAAAAATCACATAGAAGCCCTGAAAAATATTCACCACAGAGCCACAGAGAACACAGAGAATTATAAGATATTTTCTTTGTTTTAATATCCTCTGTGTTCTCTGTGGCTCTGTGGTGAATTTTATTTCTCCGCCTCGCGGATAATTGCCAGCGCCTCTTCGGGGGTCTTTGCCTGAATGACCTTCCCCCGGAGGTCTTTGCTCCTGAAGAGCCGCGCAATCTGCGCCAGAACTCCAAGATAATCTTTCCGAACGGAGTGGGAACCGAGAATGATAAAGAGCAGGGTTGCCTTTTTCCCACCCACATCGTATGCGACCCCTGTATGCGACACGCCGAGCGCGCCCACAAGCGGCGCCGGGTCGGGCAGGATGCCATGCGGGATGGCAACGCCATTACCAAGCATGGTGGATTGTTCCTGCGCCTCGCGTTGCCTTATGGCGGTCATGGCATCATCATAACTGACCACTTTCGAAGCCACCTGCGGCAGCGACCTAACACACATCTCAATCGCCGCCCATTTCTCCACCTCATCAAGAGGACACAGTATGGCGCCCTTCTCCAGAAGGTCACTCAAGAGTTTCACAGACTTTTCACCTTCCCGTTTTCACCTGACTATAATAAGAAATGTTACACTTATGGCTGAACGGCGTCAATACTCAAAAATAACCCTTTACAAGACCGCCCCCGCCGGTCTTTTTTCCCTGAGAGTCTTGAAAAGAAGGGAAGGGAGACATGGACAAAAATCGGCGCAATGAAAAAACGATAAAGCTCTGCACCGCAAAAGACCTTGTGGAACTCACCCTTATCAAGGAGGCGCTGAAAGAGGTTGGCATTGATTGCCTTGAGATGCCTTATGTGTGTGGCGCATATGATGATATCTTTGTGCCAGCCAAAGGATATGCGGATATTTATGTCCTTGAATCAGACCGCCAGACCGCCCTTGAGGTTATTGCCTCTCTGGAACAGGAAAAAATGGAAGAGCCAGAGGGAGAAGAGGAGGAAGAATAACAAGGATGGACAGGATTTATTATTTTATCCTGCTCATCCTGTATATTCCGCCTCAGGCGAATTAATAAAAGAATTTAACTCTGTGCAATGCCGTTTAATCGCTAACTGCCATTCTCCCCGAACTATTTGACCTGTTTTGTCTGCGTCCCGCCCCTTATACTCTCCATTGGATTTTCCGTCAGGGGATTTTTCTCCGCCGCCATTTCAAGAAATCTCCGATAGACATCCTTCCAGCCGGGATAGTCCTCGCCGCTCAGGATGTGCGGATGCCAAAGGAGGCAGAAGACGCCCCTGTGCCGTTCCACCTGAGCGAGTAACGCCTGCATCCGTTTAAGCGCCTCCTCCGGATTTGTCCTGAGATAGTGAATGAATGTGATGTCCATGGCGGTGAGAGGAATTTCCACAAGAGAGAGAGGTTTTCCCCTTTCGGCGTCAAAACAATGGAATGGGCGGCATGTCCCGCACCGGAACCCCGGAGACTCCGCAAAGCCGAGTGTGGTGTCAAATGGGATGGCAAGCGCCTCCAGTTGCCTCCACGTATCAGGCACGCGAATGCCAAGATAATGCTGTCGGCTCCCGATGGGGAAGTTTCGCGTGACAGAGATGAAATGCGCCAGCTCCCGCGCAAACGCTCTGCTGGCTGAGAGGGCTTTCTCCCCACGGAAAAGTGAGAGATGGGCGGAGAGGCTAAAATGGATGCCAATGCCGCAACCATTTTCCCGGAGTTCCCGGAGCAGGCGGCGGATGGGGGCGCTCCCGATGGCATAGCCACGGTCAAGGGGATGAGAGCCGCCGCTCATGAAAAAGTAGTCCGCCCGCACACCGAATTGCCGGTCCAGTTTTAAGAGTTCGGGAAATGTCCAATATGGGTCTTGAGAGATTCCAAGGAGGCAGGAAATGGCGCGCCCCAGATTCCCCTTTGCGGACGGAAGCCCCCGCCATGTGTATTTCCACGGCGCATCCACATCATGGGTTACATACAGGGCGAACGGGCGTCCGCCCCAGGGCTCGCGTGGATGAAACTCAGGCAGGAGGCGTTTGAGCCACGAGGCAAACAGGTCTGCATACTCATCCGACAGCGGGCGCTCAAGGAGGTGTGCATGGGTGAGAAGGGACGTCTCCGCGGGAAATCTCTTATATCTGTCACGTTCCGCGATGAGTAATTCCTCATAACGGGTCAGGAGGAAAAAGATGCCGGCGATAAGGTCGATATGGGATGTGATTGAGACGCCTCCGCCTGAGGCGGATTCCATCACCCAGTCGCCCGGTTCAGGTTTCTTGCCATACAGGATAGTGAGTTCGTTCCAGTGTTCGAGGGGGAGGCAGGGCAGGGATTGAGGTTTCATATAGTGCGCCCAGAAGAGACCCGCTTCACTGATGTGAATGTTTGTGGGACATGCGGCGGGGCGCTCAGGACCATAGGAGACAAGCACATCCGCATCGGGCGCGCCTTTAGGCAGGCTCGCATAGCTCAGGAATTGGCAGGACTCAATTCCCAGAGTTTCTGCCATCCAAGTGAACACATACCGGATGTGTTGGGCGAATCCGGTATTGGAATATAAAATAGCGAGTCTCATAGCTCAGAATCTCCAACCAGAGAGGTTAAAAATTCAACAGGATTTACAAGAGTTATAATCATGTTAATCTTGTATATCATGTCAAAATTAAAAGTATACTTATAAAAATTTTCTGATGAATTCCACAGTGCGTCCGGCGCTGCCACAATTTTTACGCGCCGTCAGGGCGGCGGTTTCCCCGAGACGCCGCCGCTCGTCATCCTTACTGAGAAGTCGTTCCATCTGGGAAGCGAGGTCTTTTGCGGACACCTGGATTCCCCCTCCGCCCTCCTGAAAAATTTTCAGAATCTCTGGCTGTTTATGCATGTGGGGACCATAAAGCACCGGTATGCTGTGCACGGCTGCCTCAAGGAGGTTGTGTCCGCCGACGGGGACAAAGCTTCCCCCCACAATGGCGAATTGTCCCAATCCGTAGAGTCCGGCGAGCGCACCGATAGTGTCCACAAGGACGACCTCAGGGTTTTCCACAGTCGGCTCGGTGAATCGTGAGAAGCGGATTCCCCGCTCACCAAGCTGGCGCGCCACGCCCTCAAAGCGTTCCGGGTGTCGGGGCGCAATGATAAGTCTGACATCCGGGTTCTCCCGCCGCACCACCTCCCATGCGTTCAGGATAATATCCTCCTCGCCTGAATGTGTGCTTCCCACAACAATAACAGGCGCATTGTGGGGTAATTTCAGGCGCGCAAGAAGTTCAGCCCGTTCCTTTTCCGTGATGGGGGAACCGGAAGAGTCGAATTTGCAGTTCCCCGTGACAGAGATGCACTCCGGGCGTCCGAGGAGGGCGGTGAATTTCTCCCTGTCCCGTTCCGTCTGGACGCATGCGGCGGTGATGGCGTCAAATGTGCCTCTGAAAAGGCTCCTTACCTTACTCCAGTGCGCAAAGGAGCGCTCGGAAAGTTTGCCGTTGGCGAGGAATATTTTCACCCCGCGCGCGCCAGCCGAGCGCAGAAAATTAGGCCATATCTCCGTCTCCATGAAGATGTAAACCTTCGGGTCGAAATAGGCGAGAAAACGGTTCACCACAGGTGAAAAATCGATGGGGTAATAAATGAATTCCCGCGCCTCTTTCAGCATCTCCCGCGCTTTTTTCTGACCGGTCTCCGTGACCGTGGAGACCACAATGCGGGCATCCGGCTCTATCTTTATCCATTCTGCAAGAACCGCCTTGCCCGCCACCACCTCGCCCACAGAGACGGCATGCAGCCAGAGCCGCCGCCCCGGGGCATCATGAGGCCATGGCTTTGAGGCAAGTCCCACCCCAAGCATCCCCCTTGTGCTCTCGCGATATTTCTTCCTGAAGATTATCTTGTAAAGATATGGAGGGAGAAAAAACGGGGCGGCGAGGAGATAAAAAACATCCGTTGCATAAACCATCTTGAATGCCTCTACGGAATGATTCTGGCTTGCTGATGTTACCTTTCAAGATGCGGCGCTCCCGAAGGGCGCCTCGAAGAGTTTTGTGTACCGCGCCCCATCAGGATGGAGCTCGCTCCTGAACAGGATGACACGGTCAATCATGCACTCACCCACAAAACGGGATTTGTGAATCTCTACAATCTTCATCATGGCGGCAGTTCCGCGCAGACTCTTAATCCTTGCCAGTGTGAGATGCGGGTGAAAAGGACGATTTTCCCTCTCGAATCCCAATGGCAGAAGCCCCTCTTCAATCTTTGCCTGAAGGGCGCAGGATTCCTCATCGCCATCTTTAACGCCTACCCAGAGGACGCGCGGCTGTCGGGCGCTCGGAAAGACGCCCAGGTTGCGCACCTTCAAGAGAAACGGCTTCGTTCCGATTGCAGCCCGCTTTAACACATCCGCAATCCTCTCCACCATTGTCTCCTCAATATTTCCCAGAAACTTGAGGGTGAGATGGATACTTTCAGCCCTCGCCCAGGAAGGGGCGGCGGGGGTGAACTGAACGCCCTTTTTCAGGTCCACGATAAGCCCTTCCAGATTCTTGCGCACATCGTCCGACAGTTCCAGCGCAATGAATGAACGGAGCATTAGGTTATCCTTTCACATTGCATAAAACACGCAGTTATTACATAATGACCTTAGAGGGTGGGGGCAATGAAAAAGTGAAAAAACTCTTGAAACGCTTGCAAGCGGCGGGGTATGCAAAAGATTGGTTATTTGATAGACGGTTTTTTTAATCAGAAAAAATCGCGCCGAAGTGGCGGAATTGGCAGACGCGCTGGGTTCAGGGTCCAGTGGGGGAAACCCTGTCCGGGTTCAAGTCCCGGCTTCGGCACCATTTATATATCCCGCAAATCCTTCCTTTAATGGGGTTTGCGGGATTTTTTACCACAAAGCCGCAATTCGCCTCAGGCGAACACAAAGATTAAAAGTAAACGCCCTTCGTGTCTTGGTGCCTTGGTGGTAAATTATTTCCCGCAATGAGATATATTTTTGTTATTGACATGAATCGGCATGTAAGAATATTTATTGCCCAAAATTAAATAAAAGACCCTGCAATCGTTCCCGTTGTCCGTTCCTGTTGTTACGCTCTTACCGCTCTCAAGGAGGTGGTTGCCGTGGTTGTCCGCAGGTTTTCTGTCAAGCAGGTTGTGGAGAAGACAGGGCTTGAAGAAAGCGAAGTCCGTTTTTACGAAACAACCTTCCGTGAATTTCTCTCCTTTACCCGCCTTGAACCTGACCACAATGAATTCAATGAAGACCAGATTGATATCCTGATTCGCATTAAAGACCTCATCCAGAAGCGCGGTTTTGCAGTGGATGAGGTGAAACGTGAGCTGAAAAGCCTTCTTAAAAAGGGCGGTGAAAGAAGCGCGCCGGCACGCCCCGAAAGCTATGCCCGCGTCATCGCCGTCACCAGCGGGAAGGGGGGCGTTGGAAAAACCACGCTGGTGGTGAACCTCGCCATCGCCCTTGCCCTCAAGAGAAAAAAGGTGGCAATCTTTGACGCCGACCTCGGACTCGCCAATGTCCATATCCTCATGGGCGTCAAACCACAGTTCAACCTTTCCCACTTAATCCAGGACGGTTTTGCCTTAGAGGATGTCATCGCCACGGGACCGCTGGGCATCCAGATTCTCTCCGGCGGACAGGGCATCCGCGAGCTGGCAAATCTGCGGGAGGAGGAGCGCCGCACCCTGCTTCGGCAGCTGGACAAGCTGGAGCGCACCGTTGAATATCTCCTTGTGGACACGGGCGCCGGAATTTCGGAAAACGTCCTCCGGTTCGCCTCCTTCGCGGATGAAATCATCGTCATCACCACGCCAAATGTGGTAGCTGCGGCGGATGCCTATTCCATCATTAAAATCCTCCTCAGCATGGAGCCTAATGCCAAAATAGGTCTCGTCACAAACGAGGTCGGGAATATGTATCATAGCAAGAACGTCTTTAACCGTATCAATACGACAACGGAAAAATATCTGGATTATTCCCTCGGCGACCTGGGATATATTGAGTCGGATGAATATGTCAGGGCGGCAAACCAGTTGCGCAAGCCGCTCCTGCTCTCCTTCCCCGATTCCTCTGCCGCGTTCTCCATTAAGAGAATCACCGAAACTATCCTGAATGATAAAGTGTTTGTTAATATGCGCAAGGAGTCATCCTTCCAGGACCTGATGGGCGCGGTGAGGAGGACAATGGCAGGGGCTGGAGTGTGAGAAATTGTCAGTCCGCCTCAGGCGGATTCGGTTATCTATGGGGAGATGGCATGGTCGCCGTCGCTCAATAGCTTTGGCGACGGAGCGAGGAGAAAAACAATGGAAGTGAATGTCATTGAACTGGTGGACAGACCGGAAGCAGGACCAACGCAGGCGGAGTTCACGCCGGAAACCTCCGACCCTGTCGCCTTTTTCAACCTGCGGGAAAATCCCTTTCTGGATAATGTCAATCCGGAGTTCTTCTTCCGCACAGAGGCTCACGAGGATGCCTATCTCAAGATGAAAAAGTGTATAGAGGATAATATTGCGCTTGGACTCATCTCCGCACAGAGCGGCACCGGCAAAACGCTTCTCACCCAGATTCTCCTTCAGGAACTGGACAAATCAAGATACCGCCCCGCACTCATCCTTGCCTACCCGCGTTTCTCGCGCAGCGCACTGCTTCGGGAACTGGCTCAGGAACTGGAGATTGGAGACCTCTCCCCGCGCCTCACTCTTCATGCCCTCATGAATGTCGTGCAGGAAAGGATTTATCAACTCCATAAAGAGGGGGTTAAACCGGTCATTTTGATTGACGAGGTGCATTTCCTCAGCGGAGACACGCTTCATCTCCTGCGAACCCTGAGCAATATCGAGACTGCGAGGATGAAGCTGGTTACGATTCTCCTTTTTGGAGAGGAGTCCTTTCTTGAAAAGCTTGGCGACCCCAGATTCAAGGCAATACTCTCAAGGACATTCATCCGCGCGAATCTGCGCCCGCTTTTCGCCTCTGAGGTTGAGCAATATGTGAAGTTTCGATGCCTTATGGCGGGCGGGCGGGGCGACCTCTTCACTAAAGAGACCTTTGCGAGGATTCATGAGCATACAGGAGGCGTCCCGCGGGAGGTCAACCGCCTCTGTCATAACACCCTTGCATGGGCGGCACAGAAACGAATCGCCTCTATTACGTCTGAGCTCCTGAATGATGTCATTTGTAAGGGATATTAGGGAAAGGAAATAAATATAAAGATTCACCACAGAGGTTCACAGAGGTATTCACAGAGTTGCACAGAGGCTTTTAACTTTGTGATTCCTCTGTGTTACTCGGTGCCCTCTGTGGTTATATTTCTTCAATTTTTTATATGAAAAGCATACTCTCAAAGACAAAACTCCGGTTGAAAGGGGAATTTCCATGCCGCAGACTTCCCGCCACGTCCTGTGAAATATCACCCGAAGAAGACCGGCTGCTTTTTGATATTTCCTCCGAGCCGCTCCCCGGTTCCCCGCCGCCGAATAGCGAGGAAAAATGTGATTCAACTTGACCCCCTTTCGGCTTCATGCCACAAAAGTCACCTGAATTTATTAGTGCACCTCTCCTGGATTTGAAAAGTGGATTATAAGGATTATATTGAGCATTATCGCCGTGACGCCGAGACTTATGACTATCAGCCCGACCGGGATACACATGCCGGTCAGATTGAGCGGCGGAGGGCGGAGTTCATACTGCATGTCCTTAAAAAAAAATATCTCCTCCCCGGTTCATTGATTTTAGACATAGGCGCAGGCGGAGGGAGGCAGTTGGTGGAATTTTCGCGGGCAGGAGCCTCCCCCATCGGTCTTGACCTCGCCCTCCTGAACCTGCGGAAAATCAAAGAAAGCCCTATTGAGGATACGGCTAAGGGTTGCCGCCTTGTTGCAGGCGATGCCTATGCCATCCCCTTCCGTAACGCCTCGCTTGATATTATCATCTTTTCTGAAGTCCTGGAGCATCTTGGCAAGCCGGCGGATGCTATTGCAGAGGCGGTGCGCGTCCTGAAACCGGCGGGAGTCATCGTCATTAGTGTGCCGTACAGGGAAAAGATTATCCAGCATCTCTGCATTCACTGCAATCGCCTGACCCCCGCCAATGCCCACCTGCATTCGTTTGACGAGCAAGCCATCCGCTCCCTCCTTGCGGGGCTGCCGGTGAAAGTAGAAAAGGAGATGTTTTTCCACAGCAAGGCAATGAACCTCCTGAATCTCCCTTACCGGCTCCGCCATTTACCATACGGCATCTGGAGGTTTCTTGATAGATTGTTCAATCTCACCTTCCGCCGTCCGCATTATTACGCCATTCTACTTAAAAAAAATGTTTGATGCAGTATTCATTTAAAGATATGTTTTATTTTATTACTTTTTGAGAATTTTTCACAATTCGCTATTCAAAATTCGTAATTCGCACCATGCAAAATTCCAGTCATAACGTGCTTGAGATAAATGACCTCCGGACCTTTTTTTTCACGGGTGCGGGTGTGGTGCGCGCCGTGGATGGGGTCTCACTTACCATTCCCCATAAAGGCACTCTTGGATTAGTGGGGGAGTCCGGTAGCGGGAAGAGTGTGACAGCCCTTTCCATCTTGCGCTTAGTGCCACGTCCTGCGGGGAAGATTGTCTCCGGCGCAATCCTTTTCAAGGGTAAAGACCTTATTACCGCCTCGGAGAAAGAGATGCGGCGGGTCCGTGGCAACAAAATTTCCATGATTTTCCAGGAACCGATGACCTCCTTGAA
>Ga0315294_10003172_pt1 | contig 17877 bp, 13 predicted proteins | sample YL17G13_40_MG_FD_203626 | JGI IMG/M metagenome (GOLD analysis project Ga0315294, IMG submission 203626) | Sediment microbial communities from Yellowstone Lake, YNP, Wyoming, USA - YL17G13_40 | ecosystem: Environmental > Aquatic > Freshwater > Lake > Sediment | place: USA: Wyoming | collected... | reverse complement strand
CCAAGGTCGGCGCCCTCCAGGTCGGCATCCCGAAGATCAGCACCCTCCAGATGCGCTACCCCAAGGTCGGCGCCCTCCAGGTCGGCATCCCGAAGATCAGCGCCCTCCAGGTGCGCTCCCCCAAGGTCGGCGCCCTCCAGGTCGGCATCCCGAAGATCAGCGCCCTCCAGGTGCGCTCCCCCAAGGTCGGCGTCCTCCAGGTGGGCATCCCGAAGATCAGCACCCTCCAGATAAGGACCCTCGGACAACGCTCTCCCCAGTCTGTCAACCAGGGAGACCCCGGATGCCTTAAACTCACGAACCGTCTCGCAGTTGCAGTGCCAGAAGCAGAACCTACCGCGCCCGCCGCCCCCAGTTTCCTCCACCAGCTCCTTCTCATTCCCTTCGCACCTGTGCTCATTGTCCAGTTCCCGCCCGCAATACTCCTGCGGCCGGTTCCAGTACCGAAACCGATATGCACACCGCCCCTCCGGCGGCGTTTCAGGAGTCAGACCTTCCGGATCCATGCTTCGCCTCCCTTGATCAGTGAAATCCGTGTAATCCGTGGTTGCTTTATCTCTTGCCCTAGATCAACCCCCGCAGGTACTGCACCGCCTTTCCGATGTCCCCCTCCGGATCCTGGCCCGTTTCCCTCTCGATGGTGACGAACCCATCGTAACCAATCTTCCGCAGCGTCGCAATGTATTCCGGAATCCCAACCGCCCCCTCCCCCAACGGCTTCTCCTCTCCCTTGCCGTCCGGTCGCCGAATCCCGTCTTTCGCGTGGGTGTGAACGATGTATCCCGCCAGGATCTCAACCCCCTCGATCGGATCGTAGCCATTCATCGCCAGATTGGCCGGATCGTAGTTTATCGCTATGGCCCCCGTCTTGAGGGTCGAGAGGAACCTCTCCATCAACTCCGGCTCCTCCGGCCCGGTCTCCGTCGCCAGCACGCACCCCAGGTCCTCCGCATATCCTCCCAGTCCCTCCAAAGCCTCCTCCATTGTCCGCCACGCCTTATCCTTCGGATCCTCCGGAATGACCCCGATGTGGGTGGTGATGATGTTCGTCTCCAAATCCGGCGCCATCTCCACCACCTGCTTTGTCTTGACGATCATCTCCTCCACCGTGGCCGGGTCAGTGAAACCGTGCCCGAAATCCCCGCACAGCGCGCTCACCACCAGCCCGTTAGACTTGATGAACTCAAGCAAATCCGCCCGAGCCGTCTTCCCCAACTCCCACGGCGTCAGATCCCCAGAGGAATTCCACAACTGCACCCCATCCGCTCCCAACCTCGCCGCCGTCCGTATGCTCTCCCTCGTCTCCATCAACAAGTTCGCTGCGAAAATGCCGATTTGCATCGTGCTCCTCCTGTGTCATCTTGGGTCAGGAATCTTGGGGCGCACACGCCGCCCCCAACTCAGGTTGATTCCTATCACAAATCTTGCCCCTCAGCAAGACGAGATAGAGGAATCTAACGACTGCACTCAGCAGCAGTCGTGGCGCCTTGCCAACCGCCCTACGGGGCGAGGTTTTGCGCATATACCGCTAGGGAGCCTTCTTCCAACCCTTTGACGGCCCTCTGAAAACCCGCATCATTGGAGACTATCCCGTCGCTGTTGCCCAGTTGAGCAAATATCAAGTGGAGCGCATCAGCCGGCTGGATCTCATAGTCAAGCACAAGCGATTTAACGCCCGCAAGCCACTGCTCCCGGTGACGGGTAAGAGCGGCAGGGGGAATCCTCACATCTACCCCCAGTCGCTCCAGACCAGCCAAGCCCCTTTCGATTCTCTCGCGAACCTGTCCAAACTCGGATAGCACCGGTTTGATCAGCTGCCAGACAGTCTCCTCCAGCCCCAATGGACTCGTCCAAAGATCACTCCCCCCAGCCCTAAGGCGTTCGAAGTAGCTGACATTATGGCGTTTGCGCTTCTCGTGGCGCGGTATCGCCTCCTCTCGGAGGACTCGCAAGACAAAACTGGTGTCGAGGTACGCCCTTTGAGGGAGGTAGGGCATGTCAAAAGTGAAGACCCGGCTGGTCGGCACTTATCCTTCTCCGAGTACAGCAGCCCATTCCTCGTCCGACAGGCCGAGGCCTGCTGGAGTTGGACGTTCGCTCTTCAAAATCTCCTTCGGTCTCCAGGCAGCCCCCAGCATGCTCTTCATCGCCCTGTCGAAGCTCACTCCTTCCAGATCCTCCGCTATCTTCTCCAGGACCTTCAACTTCTTCTCCATCTTGGCCACCTTCGCCTTCAAGCCTGCAATCTCCGCTTGCACTTCAACGCCAAGCCCGCTAACAGCAGGCTCAGCCGACTGCACAGGAACAGCCACCAAGTCGCGCAATGCTTCCGCAATTTCTACGTCCCCCATGCCCATTCGTTCGACCAGAGCCCTGCCTACGCCGTCCCACAAGGCTCTGGCAGAGGGAGTAAGCTCCACGCTCGGCATGGTCTCACCGGGAAGTACAGCACCAACAGCGACACCGATGGCCGCGGCAGCCCGGCGAGTGTGTGCCACAGACTGCGGTCTATTTCTTCCCATCTGAAAACGTCACCCGCACAAACGGGGCAATCCCAACGAAGGCTGCGTTGCAGGCCCGGTCGAGAACCCCAGCATCAAGGTTGCCACGCATCTTGACCCCCTCCACCGACACGAATACCCCTCTCGCCGCTTCTTCCTCAGCAAGCCTGAGCGTAACCTCAAGCCCGGTCCGTTTGGCACTGAGGTTGATCCCACTAACCTCCACGGGCCCGATTCCTGGCCACTCCTGTGCCCAAGGCTGTGCTTCCCCACCAAACCGAAAGTAGAAGGCGGCATTCACGGTCATCTCCAGGGGCCTTTGAGACAACCCTCCAAGAGAACCCAGAATCGAGAGCAGCGACGACGCGCCGTAGGTCTCGGCCTTGGCCCTTCGGCGTGTCTGCGGATCGTCGGACGAAAGCTCGTCTGGAAAACGCATATGGTAACGGAACGCCGCGTACCTTATCTCCGCCAGGTCGTGGTCAACCAACCTCTCCACTAGCGGAAAGTCTGACATCATAATTGACAGCGCGTTGCCGCGCAACGGCCTGGCCCGCATCTGTTCTTCGCCCTCCGGCGGCTCAAGCAGCCCTGCCCTCTCGTACTCTGGCGGGTAGTGTTTCCCCACGCGCAACTGTGCACCCTCGAGCCCGCCTTGCGGCCGCTTGAAGGAGAAATCTAGCGTGGCACGCTCTTCACGACCCACCGGTTTTCGGGTCACCTTTCTCAGGCATTCTTCGATCTGCCGAAACGATTTCGGCAGGACAACCTCAACCTCGAATCCGACGCACCCAAACTTGGCGAGGTTTGGCAGCCAGCCCTTGGCTCCGGGTGCGCCGGCAGGCTTTGCAGCTTTCTTCTTCGTGACGGCCATTCTCATCTTCCTTGTACTAACAGCGGGAGAGCAACTCAAGCATCTGTGAGCCTGCCCGACAGATGCAGGCAGAAGCAGGTATCTTTCCTCATATTATACCCCAAGCACCGACAGAATCGCAAACCACAGATGACCCCCGGGCTAACCTTTGCAGAATCCTTCTGCCTCACAGAACCCTGCCCATCCCGGACCCGACCTGCACCGCATTGTCCACCCCCACCTCCCCATTCACGATAACATATTCGATCCCCTCTGGAAACTCGTGGGGATTCTCATAGGTGGCTGGATCCGTGAGGTTCTCGTAATTCATGATGACGACGTCGGCGAAGAAGCCGGGTTTGAGCAAGCCTCGGTCTTTGAAGCCGAGCCGTTGGGCCGGAAGAGAAGTCGCCTTCCGAATTGCCTCCTCAAGGCTGACGAGTTTCTTCTCCCTCACGTAACGAACCAGAAAACGCGGATAGGTTCCGTAGTAACGCGGGTGGCAGTAATCGAGCCGGGTCGGGCCGGTTGGGGCCACCGCCAGGCCATCCGAGCCGATCGCGCAGAGCGGATGGGCCAGCACTTTCTCCAAATCCTCCTCCCGCGCGACGAAAAACACCATGCTGACCTTCCCCTCCTCCTCCGCTATCAGCCGAAGAACCGCCTCCCCCGGACCGACCCCCCAGGCCGCCGCCATCTCCACCAGCCGCTTCCCCTGCCACCGGGTATTCTTCTCCGAGCAAACCGAACCCACCACCACGTTATCGAAAGCCTGCTCTTCCTCTCCAACCCGAACCTTTTCCTCCGCCTTCCGAATCGTGGCCTCAAGAATCCGTTGGTGGGTTTTCGGATCAGCCAGCCTTTCCAGCAGCCGGCTCTGCCCTCCCTCGTGGAATTCATCCGGAATCAAGGTGGTCATCGTCGTTGAACCGGCCAGGTAAGGATACGCATCGAAGCCAATCTCCAACCCCCGCCCGGCTGCCTTCTCCACAAGGCCAATCGCCTCGTCAATCATCCCCCAGTTCCTCTTTCCGGCCGATTTGAGATGCGATATCTCCACCCGGCAGCCGCTCCTCTCCGCAATCTCAATCGCCTCCTCCACCGCCGTAAGCAGTCCCCGCCCCTCGTCCCGGATGTGAATCGAAAACAGCGCACCCCCCCGCGCCGCAACCCTCCCCAGCGCAATCAGTTCCTCGGTCTGCGCATAGCACGCCGGCGGATAGATCAGCCCGGTGGAAAGCCCAATCGCTCCCTGGTCAAGCGCTTCATTAGCGAGATTGGCAATCTCCGCTACCTGCTCCTTGCCCGGCTGCCCGCTGCCAAAACCCATCACCGTTGCCCTCAGTGGGATGTGGCCAGCGAGGACCGCCACGTTGAGAGCCGGCCGCCTTTCCTTCAGTCTCCCGACATACTCCCCGACGTTGCGCCAATTCCAGGCCACCAGGTCGGGGTTCGTGAAGGAGACCGCACCCTTCAACTCCGCCAGCGTCCTCTCGCTCACCGGCGCCACCCCAAAGCCGCAATTCCCCACCACCTCCGTCGTCACGCCCTGCCGGACCTTGCTCTCCGCCCTCGGGTCCGCCAGAATCGTTACCTCCGAATGGCCGTGAATGTCCACGAACCCAGGGCAGACCACCTTCCCCTCCGCCTCTATCTCCCGGCGCCCCCTCGCCTCCCCCAGATCCCCGACGGCCGCAACCCGCTCCCCGCTGATCCCCACGTCCGCGATCTTCCCCTTTGCCCCGGAGCCGTCAACGACCAACCCCCGACGGATAAGGAGGTCAAACGTTGGGTGCATGCTTGGAATGTCGGTGCCCATCCTGATGGCAGCGGAGCGAATAATGAGTGGGTTCGCGCTACGCCGTGATGCTACGCTGGACCGTATTGTCCCGTCAAACTCATGAAAAAACAGTCAGCCCTTCTCTTCACCCAGCCACCGCACTTCCGGCTTCCAACCGAGTTCCTTCATCTTCGCGAAGTAGTCATCCGCAGCAAGTTCCGCCGGCGGCTTGCCGAGCAGAGACACGATCACGCCCTCCATCACGTTCGTCCCGAACGACCGCCCCTCGAACACGGGGGTTGAGGTGACCAGCAGTTTCAGGCCGCGCTCCTTGAGCAGAGCCACGTCTTGCTCGGTGGTGGTATTGGTGATGATGACCTTGCCGGAAAGGTCGTCGGGCAGGTGCTTCCGAATCAAAAGAAAATCGCCGGCGATGACATCCGCCCACCGATAGTACCGGCCATGTTTCGGTGTTATCTTCCTCTGCTTCTCGCCGGTTGGATACAGCCATTTGAACGGCAGCCGCGCGACGACCGGCAGCAAGAGAAAGGCCAGCAGCCTCAGATTCCACATGCTCCAGATCGGCAGCGGAATCCCAATCGCAAACATTAGATCCCCAAAGATCAACTTGCAGCCGCTCTTCGCTAATGCCTCCGCCATCCCGAACCGGTCCACCGCGCAGACCAGCAGCACCTTAGAACGCCGGAAGTCAATTACCCCCTCGCGGCCAAGATACTCTATTGTCTCCCTCTCCAGGGTGTTCTTCAGGCTGCTGCCGTCCACCACCGGCGTTTGCTTGGCATGCTGGGCAAAGCCATAAGGCTCCCGGAAGATGTAGCGCCTCTTCCCAGCGTAGGCGTAGATGTCGCACCCCCCAAACCCAATTGCCTCCACCTTCCCATCCAACTGGCGAATCAGTTCCGTGAACTTCGCCGCATCCCCGTCCGTGCCCACCCGTTCAAGCGAGAAATCCTCCCCCCCCAGCCGCACTTGCACGCTCTTGTCGCGCTCGGATGACCCGAGGCTGACGCTAACAACTCGTTTCATTTCCCCACTCGCTCGGGACTCCCTCCCTATTCTCTGGCATAGAGCACTCGGCCTTTGCTCAGAACCTCTTTCACGAAATCATCCCCGATATTCACTCTCTTATTCACCTCGGCGGGGGTGTAGACCAGAGGCGCGATCGCCGTCGGCAGCCCCAGCCCGCGAACCAGCCTCCTCACCTCCATGAACCGCTCAAGCCTCGACTTGTCACTCTCCTTCACGATAAAAAGATCAATGTCGCTCTCTTCATTCGGCTCGCCAGAGGCATACGAGCCGAAGAGAATGATCTTCTCCGGGTCGTATCCCAGACGGATCTCCTCCACCACCCGGCGAAGGACTTCCTCTATCTCCTGTTTTTCTGTTGCCGTCACCTTCCCCACCTAATCACTTTCACGCTGCCGTCGCTACCTCGCCTTGCTCGCCGGGGCCATCCGGTAGGCGCAGAATTCCCCACACATCGTGCAACCCCCCTCCTCCAATCCCGGCGAACGACTCGCAAGAACCTCGCTCGCCCTCTGCGGCGAGATGGACATCTCAATCTGCTTCGCCCAGTCGAGCCTCTTGCGGGCCACCGACATCCTCCGGTCCCACTCGGCGGCCCCAGGCACTCCCCGGCAGATGTCCACCGCATGCCCAGCTATCCTCGCCGCGATAACCCCCTCCCGCACGTCCGCCGCCGAGGGCAACCCCAGATGCTCCGCCGGCGTCACGTAACACAGAAAGTCCGCCCCCGCCAGCCCCGCCACCGCGCCCCCGATAGCCGACACCAAATGGTCATAGCCAGGCGCCACATCCGTCACCAAAGGTCCCAGCACGTAAAACGGCGCACCATCGCACGCCGACTTCTCTATCTGCACGTTCGCCGCTATCTGGTTCAGCGGCATGTGCCCCGGCCCCTCCACCATCACCTGGACGCCGGACTCCCTCGCCGCCTGCACCAGTTCCCCAAGGGTCAGCAGTTCTTCCAGTTGCGCCCGGTCAGTCGCATCCGCCACGCACCCGGGCCGCAGCGCATCCCCCAGGCTCAACGTCACGTCGTGTTTGCGGGCGATTTCCAACAGCCGCGGAAATTGCTCGTAAAGCGGATTCTCCTCTCCCCTTGCCCTCATCCAACAACTCAGAAACGCACCCCCGCGGCTGACCACCCCCATCACCCTCCCCTGCTCCTCCAGCCGCTCCAGCGCCTTGCGGGTCATCCCACAATGAACCGTGATGAAATCCGCCCCATCCTCCGCATGGCTCTCTATCACATCGAATAGAAACTCCGCCTCCATGTCAACAATGGATTGGCCCCGGCGCACCACCTCAACCCCCGCCTGGTAGATAGGGACGGTGCCCACCGGAACCGCAGACCGCGAGAGCACTTCCCGCCTAACCTTCTCCAGGTCCCCTCCCGTGGAAAGATCCATCACCGTATCCGCCCCAGCCTCAATCGCAGCCTCCAACTTCTCTATCTCCAGCTCCAGGTCGCACACCTCCGGCGAGGTGCCCAGGTTCGCGTTCACCTTGATCGAAAGCCCCTCGCCAATTCCAACCGGACGCGAGGGCGAATGGTTGGGATTGAAGGGAATCACAACCCGGCCCCTGGCAACCGATTCCCTCAGCTGCTCCTCCGCTATTCTTTCTCTTTCGGCAATCGTCATCGCCTCCGGCGTAACGATCCCATCCCTGGCAGCCTCCAGTTGAGTCATCTTCACACCATCTCTCTCCAACTTCCTAGTTTATCCCAGAATCCCTTCTTTTCAAAATCGGCCCGCAATTGCTGCTTTGCAGAGGTCGAGGGAACCTCGCCGGATGGTACCCCCCTCCCCCTTGATGGCCTGCGCCGAGCCCAGTCGAGGCGGGGAGGGCAAGGGTGGGGGTGAGGCCCTGAGACGCATACCCCCCCTCTCAATCTCCCCCACAAGGGGGGAGAGGTTCCACTCCCGCCAAAACACAGCTTTGCAGCAGAGCAAGATGCAATCATATCTGCCCCAGGTTCGCTCCCTGCGACATCAGCCGCTCCCGCAGGACCTGCACATCCAGCTCCCTCGGCGAACAGCCCGCTCCAACGCACATCGCCGCAGCCGTCCCAGCAGCCTGGCCCGTCGCAAAGCAGATCGGCATTATCCGAGTGGACCCATGCGCCTCATGAGTCGCGGAGATCGGCCTGCCGGCCACCAGCAGATTCTCCAGCCCCCGCGGCACCAGACACCCGTAAGGAATGTCGTAGGACTCCCCTTCCGGCAGAGGGACGATCGTCGTTCCTTCTCCCGTGGGCGAGTGGATGTCAATCGGATACGACCCTCGGGCAATCCCGTCCGGATGCTTCCTCGCCTCCAGCACGTCCTCTCTCGTCATCACATATTGTCCCAGTATCCGCCGGCTCTCCCGCACGCCCACCTGGACCCCCGAATAAAGCAACTCCGCCCTCTCAAACCCGGGCACCTCCCGCCTAACAAAATCAACCATCTCCCTCACCTGCCGCCTCCCCTCCACCTCCGCCTCGCTCAACTGGCGCGGGTCACTCGAATCCAGGCCGATGATCCTCGTGGTGTTGAAATGAACCTCGCCCTTGCGCGGCGTCAGGAAATACATCAAGTTCTCCCTCGGGTTGGTGAGCCTTCCCTCCGCCTTCGCCCTCCTGAAAATGGCCTCCGCCTCCCCCCACGATGGCATCCGCCCCTCGTCCACGTTGGTCATCCGAAAATTGAGCGTCATCGGCTGGCAAAGCCCGTCCTCTCCCCTTCCCTTCTCGAACTGAGCACCCGCATAGGCGGCCAAATCTCCATCCCCGCTGCAATCCACAAACACCCGCGCCCGCCCCTGGAAAATTCCTGACTTGTTCGCCAGCACTACCCCCTCGATGCGACCGTTCCTCGCCTCCGCCCCGCACACCAGGCAATGATACGCCAGTTCCACTCCGGCCTCCTGGCAGAGGCCCTCACAGGCGTGTTTCATCACCTCCGGGTCGAAAGACCAGTCTCTCTCCTCCCCGCCCCAGCCACCCAGTTCCTCCAGCCTCTCCAGCAACTCCTGAAATACTCCGTGAATTATCTGCTTTCCACCCGCGGAGAAGGTCATAAATGGATTGACCAACCCAGCCGTAGCCATCCCCCCCAGAAAACCATATCTCTCCACCAGCACCACCCGCCCCCCGTTCCGCGCCGCCGACACCGCCGCTGCAACCCCTGCCGGCCCTCCCCCAACAACCATAATTTCGCTATCGTATAATAGGGGAAATCGGTCTGACATCCTTCACAACCCTGGCTGCTCTTGCCACACCACTATAGCCGCCAGAACCTCGAAGTGTCAAACGCCTTGACTACCGGCCCAACCAACGATTTCGCCAGCGCCTCGATAGACAAGAACCCCCTCTCCGACGTTTAATCTGTTTGGCTACGGGTAATCCGTGAGCACTTTCAAGGAGGCATACCAATGAAGAGTAGCGCAAGACTGTGGACTGCGGTGGTCACGGGAGTGGTGGTTCTCATCAGTGCTTGGCTGGTGGCCGGGTGCGGAGGTGCTGGTTCACCTCAACCGGCTTCATCTGATCAGACAGGCGGTCTGGTCATCAAGGTTGACTGGCCACAGGCTTCGACGAGCACAGCCCAGGGGCGCTACATCCCCCTGGAGGCCAAGAGCATCAAGGCCTTCGTCTTCGTCCAGGGAGACCTGGTCACCGTGCAGGCCACCGACTACGTTAACCTTCCTGGTAACTCCGTCACTCTCACCGGCGTCCCGGTGGGGCCGAAGGACGTTCGGCTGACTGCCTATGATGGCTTGGGAGGGGCAGGCACCGCCGTAGCCTGGGGGGTCTGCCAGGCTAATGTGCAGTGGGGACAAGAAAACCTGGGCCATGCCTACCTGGAGGCCTACCGGCTGATATTCGTGACCAACCGTGACGGCAACTATGAACTCTACCGCGCCACCCCCGATGGGCGCTATGCCAACACCAGGCTCACCAACAACGCCGTCAGCGACTTCTTCCCCGCCCCCTCCCCTGACGGGAATAAGATCGCCTATGCTGCGAATCCGGGAGCCGACTATGAGATCCGTTTGTACGACAACACCAGCGGCTCGATCACCACCTTCGCCAATCTCACGGGGGATGACTGGTGCCCAGCTTGGTCACCCGATTCCAAGAAGATAGCCTGGATCAACCATAGCGCCGGCCTCTATCTCCTCAAGATCAAGAACGCCGACGGGAGCGGTAGCATTGCCTCACTGTCCCTTGGCTCGGGCGAAACGAGTTACCCGTCCTGGAGCCCTGACGGGACCCGCATCGCCTTTTCCCAGCACGATGGGGCCGATTACGAGATCAAGATGGTGAGGTCGGATCTTAGCGGCTCGATCTGGTCCGTCACCAACGACAGCATCCAGGAGTCGTATCCTATCTGGTCCCATGACGGGGCGACTCTCTACATCTCCGCCCGCGACACCGTGGGCCCCTGGGAACTGGCCTTTCTCGATGGCACCTCCGGCTTTTGGCCAGGGAATACCTACTCCCCTTCCTTCCTCACTAATGAGCCGTGGGACCATTGGCTCTCCGACGTCAGCCCGGACGGTAACCTCTTGGCGTACTATTGCACTTCATGGGAGGCCGGAAATTCAGAACTGTACTACCTTGACATCGGGCCCGGCGCGCCAGTCGTCGGCGGCTCCCACCAATCCATACGGGTTACCTACAACCCTGCCGGTGACAGCGCCCCAACCTTTCTGCGCCCCGGCACTGCCAGCGGCTCAGTGGGGGCGGAATGAACTCAGAAACAGGGGACAGCAACCGATTTCGCCTAACAGGTGGCATGACTCATTGAGGCTGCAACGAAATCGGTTGCTGTCCCCGTTTTACCCAGCACAACGCTCCAGGCCACCCGCGCGGTCTGTAGGGGCCGGACTTGTGCCGGCCCTCATCTCTACGACCCTACTCAAACCCCACCATCGCGTGCATCTGCACCCGCGGCAAGACGACCTCCACGTAATCCCCCTCCCGCCGTAACCCCAGCGGCTGCCTCTCTGGCAGCGTGTATGCTTTCGAGACACCAGGAAGTAGCACCCTCGCGCGGATATTCTCGATGACCGGAACCGTCTCCACCGTTGGGAATCCTCTTTCGCCCCCGTAAGGTTCTGCCCCGCCAATCCGCTTCTCCTCATGATAGGAGATGAGATGCAAAATGGTCACCTTGCCCTGCCTCCGCAAACTGACCTCCACCGACGGCGGACACTCAACCTCCAGCACCTTTTCCTCGAGCGCATAGTCGAGACAGTTCCTGATGAAGTGCCGATGCCAGGGATAATTCCGGTCGAAGAAGGCCGAGAATAGCTCCGCAGCAATGTATATCGCCTTCCCCTTTCCGAACTGGTTCATTGTAGCAGCGGGATACCCCGAATCCCTTCCCGCCGGCGGCTGTCGCCACGAGAAGAACCGATCGGGCGTGTTCTCGGTGATCGGATAGCGTAGTCGCGCCACCACCCGCGCCGATTGCGGCACCACCTTGATGAATGTCCCTTTGACCGGCATCGGCGAACGCGGTATCTCCCCCCACAAAGCCTCCTCGGCTATCGCAACGTAGCCGGTGCTATACGCGGAATATCCGGAAAACTTCACCCCGAGCACATCGCCCAGAAGAAAATCCCCCGCGAACCCCCCCTTTTCATGCAGCAACGAGGTCCGATGGGTGGCGAGCAGAACCCCTCCCGCCGCCACGAATTCCCGGATCGCCCCCAGCGTCTCACTCCTCAATCCCACCTGGTCGGGCAGGATCAGCGCCTTGTAGCGGGGCAATTCCTGAACCAGATTGTCCTCGTTGAGGATGTCGAAGTGGAACCCGCTCTCCACCAAAGCCTTGTGCGCGCCCCGCACCGGCTTCAAGTTCTCCCAGTTGGCCAAGCCTCCAACATCCGGCCGAAAAGCCATCACCCGCTGGGAGCCGTTGAGCACCGCGATATACGGCACGCTCTCCGTTTCAAGGCAAAACCCCTCCCGCTCTTTCACGTAGGCCAGCGCCTCGCCTATCTTCTCCCATGCCGCCTCATCCAGCGTCCCGTCCGCGCTCATCTGATCCCCGATGTTCGGCAGGCCGCCGTTGGCCAGTATGGTCGCCATCTCCAATTTCAGTTGGGCGGCCGGCTTGATCGTCCAATCCCCCCATCCCTCATGAAACCGCGTGGTGATGACCTCGAAGGGAAGCCCGCACTTGTCCAGATACCTCGCGTCGAGGCTGTAGTTGACCGCCTGTGGTTCGCTCGTCGGAGGATCCAGGCTCAAATAGGTTACGGACGGTTCCGGCCGGAAGGGTTCCCGCATCGAATACGAGTGGTTCCCGGCCACCTCCATCCCCGGCTTGATGCCCCTCACCACCGAATGTATCTCCCGCTCCAAATTCAGCGACACCTGCCGCCGCCACTGCAGATACTCACGGGCCAGCGGCTCCTCTTCATCTTTCGGCATCGCGCGGCCGTAGTCCCGTTTGAACTTCTCCTCGCAATACCGACACGAACAATACCCGCCCCGGCTGAAGTCGAACCATACCCCTTCCAAATCATACCCGCGAGCCAGTTCCTCCATCTGCGGCAAGACCAACTCCTCGACGTAGGGGCTGTTGAAGCACGGCATCCGGAAGATCAGGCTGTTCGGCTTGCCCTCTGGGTCCAGCATCTCCCAATCCGGGTTCTGTTCCACCGCCCGCATATCCACTCCCAGGCTGTAGTAAGCGTGCAGGGCTATGTCAACTTTCTGACAGGCCTCCACCATCTCCCCCAGCATGTCCCCCTTCATCCCAATGTGCCGGTGGCCCACCTTCGTATCGTAGTAACAGTTCCCGTAGTGGCACTTCGCAAAGAAGTTGACCGCATTCACGTTCGCCGCCTTCAAGATTCCCGCTGCCCGCTCCGCATCGAACCTCCCCAGCGGCTCCGGAAAGAACTCCGGCGTGTGCAGGTCAATGTGCGCCCGTCGCGCCCGTCCCTTCACTCCCATGCTTCTCGTCCTCCTTGTATCCCCCCACAGACTACTAATCAATGAAGCATTCGTGCAACTCGCCGACGCAACGTGCTAGAGGTCGTTCTGCTCAGTTGCAGAGGCTGAGAAAGCCTTCCAGCCGGGACACCCCTCTCCCCGCGCCGTCGTCCTCCCAAGCCTGCGCTGACCGAGGGGCCGCACGATGAGAGCGAGGTTCCAGCGGGCAAGCCAATCTGAGCGACCGGCCGCGGCGGGTGTTCCCCCGCATTACCCCAGGTTTTCCTGTAGCGCAGGGCCCCAGTCCTGTCCGCCCTACGGCGGAAACCTAGGGGCAACCCCCTGGCCTACTCCGCCGTAGTCCGTCCAGGCTTGGACGGACGAAGGCTGGATGGCTGCCCTCCTCCCGCCAAAGGGTGTCTCCGGAACGCAGGGAGCGAGAATTGTGGTGCAGGCTTCCAGCCTGCGTCTGTCCAGCGGGCCCGTCCGGCCTCGAACCGTAGGGGGCGTATCGCTACACGCCCCTACCGCACTCAGGGCCCGAGCACAGACCTGAAGGCCTCGCCGCCCGCTCTCAGTTCATCCATCACCAGAGGCTAGTCCCCCTCGCCTGGTCTCGGACGCCTCCCGCCGCCTGACGGCGGCGCGGATAACGACGAAGGGAGATAAAGGGTAAGGGCATATTCACTGTCCTGGAGAGCAGAGCACGCAGCGGAACCCGTAGTCGCCGCTCCGGCTGGACGGGTCGCCGCTGCCCCGGGTGGCGGAGCGGAAGCTGCCTGGAGAATTGAAGCCCCAGGAGACGCCGCGCAGCACGCGCGAGTGGCCCGTTGCGGGCCCGGCGGGATTCGGGGCGGGCGAACTCTGGTAGTACCTCGCGTCATACCAATCCGCGCACCAGTCCCACACGTTCCCCGCCATGTCGAGAGCGCCGTAAGGAGAGGCGCCCTCGGGACAACTTCCCACCGGCTTCGTGCCCCCCGGAGAGCTCCCGCCGACCGAGTTGACGCACTTGGCGCCGTCCCAATCATTCCCCCAGGGATATTGCCGCCCGTCGGTCCCGCGCGCCGCCTTCTCCCATTGGGCTTCCGTAGGTAGGGCGGCGCCCGCCCATTTTGCGTAGGCCACGGCATCATCCCAGTTCACATTGACGATGGGATGGTCTTCCTGCCACTTCCACCACGGCTCCGGCGGCATCTGCCGTCCCGTCACCTGGCAGAAGTTCCGGTATTGCGCGACCGTCACCTCCGTCCTGTACATCCAGTAGCCATCGAGATAGACCTTGTGCTGGGGCTTCTGATCGCTTGACACGCCCTTGTCATCATCGCTGCTCCCCATCAGGAACTCGCCCGCGTCGACATAGACCATCTCCGCGCCGTCTTTCGGGTTTATTCGGGCGATCGCGCCCATCGCGGAGGAGGTGGCGAAGGTCAGCGAGGCGAGGCACGCCCCGTTGATGGCTCCCAGCGTCACCCTCACCTTCGCGCCGTCAGTCCACACGGAAAAGGCGGAGACGACCGCCTCTTTGGGCAAGGGAAAGACGAAAGTGCCTTCCATCTGGCGGTCGTAGGCATTGCGGAAGACCTGGGTGACATGCGTGTTGGCGACGCCATCGCTTATGTTGACGTCCACCTGGACCTTTTCCAGCCGCAGGGAGCTGGGGTCGGGCACCTCCAGTATCGGCTCAGGGAGAATCACCCCCTGGGCGCGGGCCACCGCCGGCCACAGAAGCAGCAGGAACGCCGTCAAGAGCCAAATCTTCCTGTTTGACCTATTCAATTCCATTCCTATCTCCTCCCTAAGTATGCTTGTTTCCATTGGTTTGGACCATCCCACCACATCTAATGATTGATTTGGGTAACGAAAAGTTCCAAGAATTCTTGGAGTTCGGGCGGAGACCGGGGGACAGTTTCCTGTGTCCCCACAGGACATAGGTAACTGTCCCCCTGCCCCCTGAGCCTGTCGAGGGGCGGAAACAAGACGGGTTTCAGAGTGGTCAGGATATGGCTTCTAGTAGACTCGCAGACTAGAAGACTCCGAGACTGTCTTTCACCTCACCGCGGGCTCCAGAGGAACGCCCGCCGATACATTCCCATGTAGTATTGCCTGGTGTCCCCGGGCGCAGTATTCACCACCAAGGCAACGCTGTTCATTCCCCCCGCCCTTATCTGCCCCGTCACATCCACATCAATCGGCCCCTTCGAACTCGCCTCCTTCCGGTAGTCAACCAGAAACCCGTTCACCCAGACCCAGATGCCCCCCCCGTCGAGGATTGTGCCGAAGGTGAGCGCCAGGGGCTTGTTCTCAAACTCTGACGGCACGAAGAAACTGGTACGGTACCATGCCTTCCCGCAATACCCTACCCCCCTCTCGTCCTGATACCCCTGCGCCTGCCAGTATAGCGTCGTATCTATCTCCGGCCACCGGCCGCCCTTACCCGGCAGATACCACTGATATATCTGCCCGTCCTCGTTCGGGTCCGGCCTGAACTCCCATTCCCTCGGGAGCATCGTCACCAGTTCACCCCTGGCGCCTCCCGCCCGGTCGGCCAGTTCCTGGAAAAGGCTCCGATACCATTTCAGCGCGGCCGTCAGGTTCTCCGCCCATTCCGGAGGGTCGGGAATCAGGGCAGGATCCACTTTCGCCGCCTCCTCCCTGATCCTCCCCATCTCATCAACCCACCGAACCGCCTCTGCATAATCCCCCCGGTCACCAGCCTCCGTCATCTCCAGGAATGCCTTCGCATGTTCCTGCACCATTCTCAGCACTCGCACGTGAAGCGTGGACTCCGCCGTGTCACTCAGCGACCCCGCCTCCGCCAGATCCGCATCAAGTTGCTCCATCACCTTCGGCGTCAGTATCGCCTTCCAAGCCACTTCATATCCCCACACGATGTGGAGCGCTGAGTCGTTCACCGCGCCCTCCAGCCTCCAGATATACCGCTCCACCGGATCAGCCGCCTTGCCGTAGAACCTCTCGCAGTAATCCCTCACCAGCGCGTCCACGTCCTCCTCCGCATCCCACATCAGTTTTGCCCGCACGTAGTAGTTCAGATGGCTGACCATCCAACTGTTCTGCCCCTCCGTCCAGAAACCCCAGATTCCCCTCTGCTTAAACCACGGAATGTCGTGTTTCAGGTTGTGAAGCGCCGGAAAAGGCAGATTGTCCACATGCTTTCCGGGGTCGTAGTCGTAGATGAAGACGCAGCGCAACGCCTCCGTCCAACGACTCAGCAACTGCTCGTAGTCCTGCCTCTGGTAACACCTCGGATCGCCAATCGGATGAACAGTGCACGCCTGAATGATCGCTGACTGTATGCCAATGTTGTCGCTCAACTCGCCGACCCCCTCGGGCAACCGCACGCGATTCGCATAGCCGTTCGTCAAAAGCCAGCGGTCCGGAAACTCCTTCTTCACCTCCCTGGAAACCTCGTTCACAAACTTGAACCACAGGTCGCTCAGGCTAGGCTCGCCATACCCCTTCCCGCTAAACCCCTTCAGCCCCTTTTGGCACCGCTCGCAATAACAGAGGGGGTGTCCATCCGCAGGCGCAAAACCAAAGGTAAAGGCCTTGGGGTTGTTACGGAAGGTATCGGTGATGGTCTGCACCGCAATCCGAACCGTCTCCGGCTCCGAAAGGCATAGCATCTCCTTGCTCCGCGTCTCCCCATCCTCCTCCAGCGCGTAAATCTCAGGATGGCTCTCGTAATACTTGTCCGGCGGAGCCAGCGCGATGATCGTGCCGTCGCTCGGCACGCTCAAGCCCATAAGGGAGGTCATCTTGTTGCGATCGCGCCACTCCTCGAACTCCGCCCGTTCCTCAGACGACGCCGGCATCCATCCGCTATACCAGATGTTGCGCACCCGGAAACTGGGCCGCTCCACGATGTCCAGCCTCTCAATCGTTATCGTCTCCATCTTCGGCAACACTTCCCCGTAGCCACCCGGAAAATACCAGCGACACCCCAGCCTCTCCAGAAAATCGTAAACCCCGTAGATGGTCCCCCGGTAATTCCAGTCCTCGTTCCCCGCAATCACCAAATCATTACCGACCGTCTTGATGACGAATCCTTCCTCATTTATCTGATAGCTGAACCCAGAGGGAACTTCTATACCCAGTTGCCGCACCGCCTCGCTCCGCCCAACGAGTATCCTCGTCCCCGAAACCTCCTCCTTCTCATCCCTTATCGGCAACTCGGCTCCGGAAATCCGGTTGATATATTCCTGAAGCGCGCTGGCCGCCTCCTTCGCCGTCTCCGTCGGCTCAGCCGCTATCACTATCTGCGCCTTCGCCTCGCCCCCCTCCACCAACGTCAGCCTATCACTCATGCCTGGGGCTCCAGAGAAACGCCCGCCGATACATTCCCAGCCTCATGTCCCTGGGCGTGGTATTCACCAGCAAGGCAACGCTGTTTATCCCTCCCGCCTTTATCTGCCCCGTCACATCCACATCAATCGGCTCCCTCGAACTCGCTTCCTTCCGGTAGTCAACCAGAAACCCGTTCACCCAAACCCAGATCCCCCGACTGAAGATTGACCCGAAGGTAAGCGTCACGGGCTTGTTCTCAAACTCTGACGGGACAAAGAAACTCGTCCGATACCATGCCTTCCCCGAATATCCCACCCCCCTCTCGTCCTGATACCCCTGTGCCTGCCAGTATAGCGTCGTATCTATCTCCGGCCACCGGCCCCCCTTACCCGGCAGATACCATTGGTATATCTGCCCGTCCTCGTTCGGGTCCGGCCTGAACTCCCATTCCCTC
>Ga0315294_10003171_pt1 | contig 17877 bp, 28 predicted proteins | sample YL17G13_40_MG_FD_203626 | JGI IMG/M metagenome (GOLD analysis project Ga0315294, IMG submission 203626) | Sediment microbial communities from Yellowstone Lake, YNP, Wyoming, USA - YL17G13_40 | ecosystem: Environmental > Aquatic > Freshwater > Lake > Sediment | place: USA: Wyoming | collected... | reverse complement strand
CTTTTTCGCTCAAAAGCTAAAATTGAATATGAGCTTGAAGAATTGAAAAGGCAAATGAATATTCCTTTAATAAAAGAATTAAATGATTTTATTCTAGAATCAGATAAAAGAATATTATCTTTAGAAGATAAGCTTTCTGACTTAGAAAGTACTATGAATAGCATGTACAATGACAGGCATTGGCGAGGAAGCCCAGAGGATTAATTATGATTCGTAAACATGATGTGATTAAAATACCGCACAAACCAAATAAGCCAGTTGCGCCCGATGAAATTATTACAGAAACTATATCTATACAATTAGAGGCTGGTCAGTCTTTGCAAGATTTATTAGATTTTGCCAAGGATAAGAATCCTTCTTTTGTTAGAATAAGATCTGAATCTTGTTATAAAGATTCTTGGCTTGCTTTATGTTATAATGTCATATTTAATGACAAAATAAAATCATTATACTACAATAATGTTAATTAATTATAATTGCCTGGTTATAATGACATTATGTTATGACTAACCGTAATCCTCGCGAAAAGTCTGGGCAATTTGAAGTTGATGAAACTCCAACAAAACCACAAACACCAATATCTAAATCAGGCAAATATAAGATCTGTATTATTTGCACTAATTTAGTTGATGGCTATGTTATTATAGATGATCAATTCGTATGTAATGATTGCAATAATGTACCAAATGAAAATGGCTCTACTACTTATAGCATCATTAATAAATGATTATACAATTTATCGGGTTAAATGTTAACCCGACCGCATTTACCCAGTAGATTATAACAGTGCTGTAATGAGTGATACTCATATCTAACGGCCATCACTAGCAATGGTCAAGTGTCATATATAGCTACCATACAATATTAAAGAGGAAATATGAGCCGTATTAAAGATCTAGAAGGCAGAATTATTAAAGCCCGTCACGATTACTATAATGATCAGCCTCAAATTACAGATAAGGTATTTGATGCTTTGGTAGATGAGCTTAAAAGGCTAGACCCAAGTAATAAAGCAGTAACATCTATCGGTGCCCCAGTTATTACTTCAGAATGGAAAAAGGCGAAACATCAAATCCCAATGGGCTCCCTTGATAAGGTAAATACTCCTGATGAATTGTCTTCTTGGGTTAAAGGAACCTCATCTAATGACCAGCTTTTTACTACCGAAAAGCTTGATGGTCTCAGTATTGAGTTGATTTATGAGAATGGATACCTTATCCAAGCAATAACCAGAGGGTCTGGATTTGAAGGAGAAGACATTACCGTAAATGTTGCTAAAATGGCGGGTGTTAAAAATCATCTTAAAACCCCATTCAACGGATCTCTTCGAGGAGAGATTATTATGTTGAAAAGCATCCATAAAGCACACTTTTCAGATAAAGCAAATCCTAGAAATGCGGCTTCAGGAGTATCTAAGCGCCTTGATGGGGTTGGTTCTGGACATCTTAATATATTGTTTTATCAATGTATTGGAGATGTTGAGTTCAAAACAGAACTTGAACAGTTCAAATGGCTAAGATCTGTTGGAGTAACTACTCCAAATTATTGGGTTCATAAAAATGCTAGTGAGGTTAATACCCATTGGCGTTCTTATCAAGATAAAGAACGTGATAAACTAGACTATGATATTGATGGGTTGGTTATTCGTATCAATGATATGGATAAACAACAGGCTTTGGGAGATAAAGATATGCGCCCCAAAGGCGCAATTGCTTATAAATTTGATAATGAGGCTAGAGAATCAGTTATAAGAGCCATTGAATGGCAGGTAGGTAATAGTGGGAGGCTTACTCCAGTAGCTACTGTTGATCCTGTTCAATTGGTTGGAGCTACAGTTACTAGGGCTAGTCTCTATAATCTAGAGTATATTGAAGAGCTTGGGCTTGATGTAGGCGCTGTTGTACTAGTTGCTAGGGCTAATGATGTCATTCCTCGCATTGAAGAGCTTATAAAGGGCACTGGGACAGTTGCTAAGGCGCCTAAAAAGTGTCCTTGTTGTAGTAGTCCAGTGCTTATGAATGGTAAAAATTTGATTTGCACAGGTACTAATGGGTGTATTGCCCAAACTACAGGTAAAGTTAAGAACTGGATTAGTGAATTGAATGTTCTTGAGTGGGGAGATACACTACTTGAGAAATTGGTGGAGTCTGGCAGGGTCACTACCATCGTTGATTTGTATAAATTGACTGTGGGCGACCTAGCCAGTGTTGACAGGATGGGTCAGAGGTCGGCGCATAAGTGTTATGATTTGTTGTGGAAAGATATTGAATTGCCCCTAGAGGTGTTTTTGGGTGCTCTCAGCATGACAATGATAGGTCAATCTACAATTAAATTGATTATGAATAGTGGTTGTGACACCTTGGAGCGGTTTGGACAGCTTAAAGCAAGTCATTTTGAGATGGTTCCTGGTGTTGGACCAGTTAAAGCAGCTTATTTGGAAGAGGGCTTGCTTGAAAACAAGCAATTGATCCTTGACCTTTTGAAGGTTGGTGTTAAAATCAAGAAACCAGTACAGGGAACAATGACAGGTAAAAGTATTTGTTTTACTGGAGCTATGCAGAATAAACGTCCTATTCTGGAAAAGATGGCAATGGATGCTGGAGCTGATGTAAAATCATCTGTTGGTAAAGGTTTGACATTGCTTGTTATAGCAGATCCGAATGCAAGCTCATCTAAAGCGGTTGCAGCTAGAAAATTTGGAACTAAATTAATTTCTGAAACAGAATTTTTGGACCTAGTTAAATGAAACTGGAATATTCTATATGGCAAAAATATCTAAACTTGAATTTGATAAATTTTGTAAAGAAGAATCTAATAAAGAAACCACATCACAGGTACCATTACCAAAATCATCATTTGACTATAAAAAATTCTTTATAGAGAATAAAAATTCTATATTATTAGGACTGATAGCTAGTGAGGGTTTGGCAAATTTTGCTCAAAATAGAAGCCCATTTACGCTTATAACTAGCGCATTTAGGTTTATTAATGAGACTTATGCTGATGCATGGAATCCTCACGCTTATTTTAATAAGAATAATGGATGGTATCAGTTAAATGATATTGGTTCATATTTTCCAGACACACTTTTTATTAAAACACTTAAAAGTTTTAGTGAAAAGACTATGTCATTTAAAGACAATTCTTCTGATTGTAAAATATATACAACTCCAATAGCTGAAATTGCTGTCTCTGATCCAAAAGATCAGCCTATTTTTTATTATAGGGAGCAAGGAATACCTAAAGAAGAAATTATTAAATTTCTAGCAAAAGAAAAAGAAAAAGATTTTACAAGTAATCTTGTTAATTATCATTTGGAAGACACTGGTAGTGTTAGTGCTGATAAAGCAGGCATTAATTTTAAATCACATTTTTTAATACCTCAAACTTTTTTAAATATTGATTCTGACAAATCAATTATATATGTTAATTATTTGAAAAATGCTATGGATTCTAATATTAATAGGTCAATATTATTTTATGGTCCACCTGGAACCGGTAAAAGTACATTGGCTCAAACAATTTTAGATAAATTAAAGTTAAAAACTTTGAAATTTTCATTTAATCATTTTGACCAGATGTTTTTATCGTTTATTTTGACCTATTTTAAGTTTGATGCAGTGTTGATTGATGATTTTGATCATACTAAATGTGATGATATTATTCTTTTATTTCTAGAGAACCTTAGAAAAAAGGTTAAAGTGATTTTTGCAACGGCAAATTCTCTGGATGAATTCCATCCAGCAGTTATTAGACCCGGAAGATTTGACCAAATTATTAAAATTGATGAAATAGAGTATCATTCTATACAAAATATTTTAGGACCTCTTTCTAATCATTTTGCAGATAGAGTTAAAAAATGGCCAGTAGCTTATATAAATGAATTAGTCATAAGAAGCAAGCTATATCCCATTGAAAATATTGAAATTCATTTCGAAGAACTTAATATTAGAGTTTTAAAACAAATAAAAACTTTAGAAAAATCAAATGGTGGTGGCTAACATTGTTACAATACTGCAACAATTGATGTTAATTTATAACTTTAGATAATAAAGCAATATATTACTAATGAAGAGTAAATTTCTTTGGTATACGGATACTCATCTAGATATGGTTTTTCCATGGTCAAAGCGGCAATTAATTACACATATTAATAAAGAAAATCCAAGTGGAATATTTATTACTGGAGATATTTCAAATGGTAAAAGTACACCCAAAGATTTAGAATATTTAGCTTCAAATATTGAATGTCCAATTTATTTTGTATTGGGCAATCATGATTTTCATTTTTCCTCAATGAAATCTATTTATGATAGCATAAGAGAATTATGTGTTAAGCATAATAATTTAATATGGATGACTGAATCTTCCCCTCAATATATAAACAATAATACCGCTGTTATTGGTACTGAGGGATGGTATGATGCTATGGTTGGTAATCCTTTTTATATTAGATTTACATTTGATTGGTTTCAGATTAAAGAATTTTTAGCAATGTCATCAATGAAAGAAAGAATTGACGGATTCAGAGATTTAGCTAGTAAAAGCTGTGAAATAATTGAAAAACAATTATTAAAAGTTTGTCATAATAACGAAGTTGAAACAATTTATTTATTAACTCATTTTCCATGCTGGATAGAGGCGACTCGTGATGTAGGAACATTAATGGAAAAATTTTGGTTGCCTTACAATACAAATCTACGTCTTGGCAAACTTATTGAAAAAATTATGAAAGAATTTCCATCTAAAAGATTAATTGTGATTAGTGGACATACTCATGAAGATTGTCATGTTCATATTACAAATAACATTGAATGTAAAGTAAATAAAGCAAAATATTTAGGTGCTCACAGAAACGAAGAATATATTTTTATATAATAGCACATATTTTTGTTAATAATGCCTTGTTATATTGATTTTAGCGAGGATATTAATGGAAAAAATTAAATTTTCAGAAGAAGAGATTGCAAATTGCGAAGATTTTTCACAAAAAGTAGATACTACATTATATGCAAGAAGAAATCAATCAGATAATGAGAAAAGAAAGAAAGATGCTAAGATTGGAAAAATGGGAGAAATCGCCGTTTTTAATTTTCTGAAGGAAAAATATCCCACTTTAACTTCACCAGATTTTAACATTTATTCTGCCAAGGAAAAATCTTGGGATTTTGATTTAAAAGCAACAAATTTTAATGTTCATGTAAAAACTCAAGACTATATGCAAGGTTTAAAATATGATGAGTCTTGGATCTTTCAAAATGAAGATAAGCATATATTTAAAGAGTATTCTGATAATGATTATGTAGTATTTGTTACAGTTAATCTTCAGAAAAAAGAGGCTGAAATCCGTGGTATTTGTAAATTAAAACTATTGCATGATAATAGTTTGTTTGCATTACCTAAACTATTACAATTACAAAATAATAAAAGGGCTGTTTATCTTAAAGATTTAGAAAATCATCAAAAAGATATGTGGTCTTTATAAGAAGAAATAATGCCCGTAAAAACTGATACATGCTTTAGATACCCTGGTGCCAAAAATAAAATGCTTCCAGATATAATGGAATATTTAAATCCTATTTTGGAAAATCAAAAACAATTTACAGATGTTTTTGTTGGTGGCGGCTCTGTTACTTTGGAAGTTGCTAAACAATATCCAGATATTGAATTATTTATTAATGATAGAGATTGTTGGATGTATTCTTTTTGGAAAATATTGTGTGATAAAGATGATAATCAATTTAATCAATTACTAGAATTAGTAGATAATAAGCCAACTCTTGAATTGTTTTATGCTCTAAGAGAAGAAAAAACAGCAGATATGTTGCGATGCGCGTATAAAGCAATATTTTTTAATCGTTGTACTTTTAGTGGTATTTTTAAATCTGGACCAATTGGTGGTAAAGATCAAAAATCTAAGTATACAGTGGATTGTAGATATAACGCCATTAAAATAAAATCTAAAATGTTAAATATGCGAAATCTTCTTAAAGATAGAACAATTGTATCTAATGATGATTTTGCAAATTATGAATCATTAATTGATAATGATATGCCTGCATATCTTGACCCACCATATGTAAAAGCAGGACCTGCAATATATACAGAATATATGTCATTGGATGAACATAAAAACTTATCTGATATTCTTAAAAATAGAAAAAATTGGCTCCTTTCATATGACGCATGTAAAGAGGTTAAAGAACTTTATGAAAGTTTTGCATCTATTTTAGATTTAAAAACCAGATATTGCATTAATGGATCTAAAGATAATTGGACAGATAATAGCGAATTTCTTATTTATCCAGAACAAAGAACTAAATTTAGTATAGTTTCTCCGGGTGTTGGCAATAGACAATCTGACGTATGATTAAAATAATATATTTACCATGGAATATCAAGTTACAGACCAATTGGCAAGCAAAGTCCCAGAAGAAGTTAAGACCATTTGTAAAACATTAAAAACTAATGGTTTCGAAGCTTATTGTGTGGGCGGTGCTGTTAGAGATATTTTATTGGGTAAAGACCCAAAAGATTGGGATATTGCTAGTAACGCAAAACCAGATGATGTAATTAGCCTTTTTGAAAAGGTTATACCCACTGGCATTGCCCATGGAACTGTAACTGTTATGGTTAATGGTGTTGGTTATGAAATTACTACATATAGAGGCGAAGGAGAATATTCTGATGGCAGGCGTCCTGATGAAGTATTCTTTGTCAATTCTATTCAAGAAGATTTAAAGCGTAGAGATTTTACCATAAATGCTATGGCTTATGATCCAATTGAAAATAAATTAGTAGATCCATTTGGTGGGGCAATTGATTTAAAAAATAAAAAAATTAAAGCAGTTGGCGATCCTAACAAAAGATTTGAAGAAGACAGTCTTCGTACTATGCGTGCGGCTAGATTTGTTTCTAAATTAGGATTTACTTTGGATGAAGAAACACAAAATGCAATTGCAAATCATTCAGAATTATTGCTTACACTTTCCAAAGAGCGTGTAAGAGATGAATTATTAAATATATTAAAATCTAATAATGCTGCACATGGCATACAAATATTGGCAGATACTGGTGTATTAGGCAAATTATTGCCACAAATATTTCATAATCCATTATTGCAATCAAATCTATCAAAAATAGATCAAATGCCAGCAGGCAGATATCTTGAAAAGTTCACCATATTAGTTAATGGATTACCAGTATCAACTGTAGATAAATTAACTTCTGAATTGAAATTTTCTTCAAACGAAATGAATCCCGTAAGCTTTTTAGTTAGAGGAATATTTTTATCTAAAAGTTTATTAAATCATTCTTCTGAACAGTTAAGAGATATGTTAGCTGAACTAAAGAAAAAGTTTTCTGGTGATTTTGTAAAAGCTATAGAGATTCTTGGTGGAATTTTACTTGTACTAGATATTTTGCCCGAAAATGTAATTTCTAATTTAGTTCAAGAGTCTAGTAATCCGGTATCTATTAAAGATTTGAATATTGATGGAAATATATTAATGCAAGAGTTAAATATTAAGGGCAAAGAAATTGGAGAACTTCAAAAAATACTATTAAAAGAAGTGATCCAGAATCCATCTCTTAATACTAAAGAGCAATTATTAGATAGGGCTAAGATGCTCTTAAATAAGCATGAAGCTTTACTTAATAAGTGTAATAATTTTGAAAAATTGGCTAATTAAAATGAGTAATTATAAAGAAAAATATTATAAAGAATATTTAGATAAGGTTGCATTTCATGAGTATTGTGTGAGGAGATATCAGAGGTTATTTCCATTTATGGAAGATGGCGTTGATCCTATGGATATCCATTATATAGAAAATGTAAATAAAAGATTGCTTCAAGAGTTTCGAGAAGATTTCAATGCTGAAAAGTCTGAAGAAGAATTAGATAGATTAATTGATCCTTCAGATTATGAATATGATTGGATATAATGAATAAAATATTATTAATCTTAATTGCAATAATTCTATCTGGATGTGTAGTTTCGGAGCCTTATTATCCAGAACATTATAGATATGGATTAATGAAATATTGTGATGATTCAGGTTGTAGAGATATTTATCAATATTATTACTATGATAATATAGGATCAATTTATTACTGGGATCCTAGTTTAGGAATTTGGGCAGGATCTACTGGATATTGGCGTGGTAGAGCGTTTTATCCAGGATATCATCCTAAATATATTGGACCAAGATATAACTATAGCCCAAGATACAATCATAGACATTATCGTGGAAGATAAAATAATGCTAGATATTATTACATTACTTGCAATATGTGGAATTGCTTTTGCAATAAAGCAAGCAGATGGTCCTTGGGATATTTGTTCTAAAACTAGAAATATATTATTGCGCAATCAATATGTTGGAGTGTTTTTCTATAAACTATTTGCATGTTGGTTTTGTGTAGGATTCCACTCTGGCTGGATTTCTTATTTATTAAGTTATCGTGGAACATTTGAATTTAATTTATTTATTTTGTATGCCTTTGCAGGCTCGGCTGTAAGCCTTATATTTGATGCTGCTCTAACTAAGCTATATTCAAGTAATTAAAATCATTCAATATATACATTTGTTTGTAGAGAAAATGCTCACAAACTTATATTAATTTATTATAAACCGACAATAGACTTTTACGTCGTCCGCGAGGTTAAAATGGCTGAATCAGTAATTAAAGCATCCGAAATCAATGTAGATGTTAAAGATGTTCATAAACGTTATACTCTTAATTTTACCGATATAATTGGTAATTCAAATAAATATTATAATCTAGAAATTCAAGAAGATAAAAAAAGTAAATTTTATTTGTATACATGTTATGGTAGAGTTGGTGGTACTGCGGCAAAAGAGTATAGATTATATTCTTCTCAATCAGAAGCTGAAAAAGAAGCAGAAAAGATTGTAAAATCAAAAACTAAAAAAGGATATGTAGAAGTAAAGCTTCTTAAAGCTGATGTAGGCTCTGAAATTGGCAAATCAAAAGTAGAAGCTTCAATTATTTCTATAGATGATGCAAAAAAACTTGGCGTTAAAATTAAAGAAGAAGCTCCATCAAGTCTTCATCCAGAAGTTCAGTCTTTGGTTAGAACTTGGTTCGGTGTTACTGCAGAATTTCTTGAATTGAATTTGGATACGAAGAAATGTCCACTTGGGCAACTTTCTCTAGATCAAATTACTAAAGGTAAAGATATTTTAGAAGAAGCTAGAAAAATTATTCATGGCAAAGTTGATGTTGGTGAGCTTAATAAACTTACTAATATGTACTATAGTAATATTCCTCATAATTTTGGTTATACTAGGATTAATCCAGATGTTTTGCGTTTTGATGATGATCTTAAGTTAGATAAAGCTTTCGACATACTAGATGTCTTTGCTGACGCGAAAAATGCAGAGAATGTTATTTCTAAGAAAAGCAATGTTGATGCACAATATGGCACACTAAATGCTGATTTTTCTTGGATTGATCCAAATGATCCTACATGGAAATGGGTTGATTCGATGTTGCATGAAACAAGGGCAAAGAATCATAGTGGTCTTGGCAAACTTAAAACGCATAAAATATTTAAAGTAAATAGAAAAAATGAAGATAAAGATTTCTTAAAAAATGCAGAAGAAATTGCTAAAGAGTGTGGCAAACATGCTCCATCTTCCGTATATGCTTCATTGGTTAAAAATCGTCCAGACGTACCTAAAGAATTGCAAGCACTTTATAAAAGTGCTAATATATGTCCTGGTTGGCATGGAACTCGTAGGGCTAATATGGTTGGTATTACTACTAAGGGGTTGCTTATTCGTCCTTCTGGAGTTATACATGCAGGATCGATGTATGGGGACGGAATTTACTGGGCAACAAATTCAACAAAAAGTATGAATTATTGTGATGTAAAAGGATCATATTGGGCGCAAGGAAAAAATAAAACGGCTTACTTGTTCCTTGGTGATGTTGCTTTTGGTAATTATAAAATGGTAACAAGCTCTCACATGTATACTAAAAATAATATAAAACCAAATCACTCTGTATTTGCTAAGGCTGGAGGCGGAGTTTATAATGATGAAATTATAACCTATACACCAACGGGACCAAATCAACAGCATGCTATTCGCTATATAGTTGAATTTGAAACGCAAGCATAATTAGAAAGGTTAATTAAAATTAATATTTTTATTTTAGATTCTGATGTAAAAAAGTGTGCTGAATATCATGTCGATAAGCATACAGTAAAAATGGTTTTAGAAACCACCCAATTACTTAATAATGCTTTAATCAAACATAATTCTAGTTATGACCCAGTTTATCGTCAAACTCATAAAAATCATCCAGCTTCGGTTTGGGCTAGTGAATCTAGAGAAAATTTCAATTGGTTATTAAATTTAGGATTAGAATTAGCTAAAGAATATACATTTCGTTATGGTAAAATACATAAATGTCAATCTATTATGGAAGATTTTATGCTTAAGTCTTGGGCAGATAAAATTCCTAATAAAGGATTAACTGAATTTGTAAAATGTATGCCAGATCAATATAAGATTGCTGATCCAATAGAATCATATCGCAATTATTATAGAGCCGACAAAGCCTATATTGCTAAATGGAAAAATCGCAATCCTCCAGAATGGTGGTTAAAATGACTATTAAATTTTATAAAACAAATGATCCATATGGATTCTTAAATAATTTTAAAAAAGCAAGAATGTTTATTTATAATCGTTGGTATAATAATGTTGAGGCGGCTTATCAATCTGCAAAAACAGTTATTAGAGAGGACGAAGATGCCATCTGGGCATGTAAAACGCCTAAAGAAGCTCGTGATTTAGGACAAAAAGTAAAAATGCATCCTGATTGGGACAACATGAAAGTAAGAGTTATGTATGAATGTTGTATGGCAAAATTCTTGCAACATGCAGATTTGCGTAAACAATTAATGGAAACTGGTGACCAAGAACTTATAGAGGATTCACTTATAGACTCTTTTTGGGGCTGCGGAGCAGATGGTAAAGGACTAAATATGCTTGGTAAAACTTTAATGCGAGTTCGTGAAGAACTTAGGGGAGAATGAATAATGTTAAATAAAACGGAAATAAATAAACTTACAAAAATGCTTCATAAACAAATAAATAATTTAAGCTCACTAACTGGTGTTATAGGAAACGGATTGCAAAGCTCACAAGGTGTGTGTTCAGATTTAGAGTCTGTATTTTATTATGTTAAAAATAAAGGTAAAAAAGCAGAAAAAGAAGACCCATTATATTATAATAAGTGTTTTGAAACTAGAAAGAAAGCACTTAAAATAAACTTATTAAATGCACAAAAATCTATTAATGAAATCAATAAAGTTTTAAAATTAATTAATAAAATTAAACTGGCTTGATCTTAATTTAAAAAGATATACATTGTTATTTGGAGGATTCAAACATGAATGTTGGCGAACTAATAAAAAAATTACAGCAATTACCTAGAAATATGGTGGTTGTTCTTAAACAAGATCGATATGAATTTTCGGAAGAACTTTCATTAGTAGTAGGAACATATTTCCCAAACCCTAAAGAATTTCTTACAGCATCTTCAGATGATGAAGATTCTGCTAATGCAGTTCTATTCAAAAGCGCTAAATAATATGAGTATGTGGGTTGGACATGACATTACTGCTTATGGTGATCGTCAAGCAATAGGAAAATTTTTCAATCTTGCCCCTGAAGATATTCATTATATTGATCATTTTGATTTTTCTTTTGGACAAAAGAGTGTTCCTGGATTACGTTTAGGAAAATTAATAGAACAAAATTCAGATTTAATTTTTCTATTAAAACAATCAACAGATTATGATACTATCTGGTCTATTGAGAGATTTAATAAAGAACTATGTAAACATGAATATGTTACAATTATGATTAATCATTATGAAGCAAATAGTATTAAATTTAATAAATTAATATTAGATTCATATAATGAAAAATTTCCATGGTTAATTGCAAAACATAAACTGCTTAAGGTTCAATATGATTGGACACATTATTTTAATATTGAAATTATTACTGAAGTAATAAATAATGTCTTAAAATATAGCGAAATGATAGATGTTCAGCATTATATTGATACGGATAATGCTGATGATGGCTTTTATGATTTAGATGAATCAAATGTTTGAAATTATTAAAGGTGATCTGTTAGAATCAGATTGTAAATACATAGCGCATCAATGTAACTGTATAAGTAAAAATTCAGCTGGTATTGCAAAAGATATATTTAATAAATTTCCTTATGCTAATACCTATTCAGATAGGGGCGAGCCAGATAATCCTGGTACAATAAAAATTGTAGGTGATGGGCAGGAACAACGATACATTATCAATATGTATGCGCAATATTATCCAGGCAAATCTAAATATCCAGATGCTAAATTGGATGGCATCTTAACAAGAGAACAATATTTTTATAAATGTCTTGGTAAAATTGCCAAGATTCCAGATTTAGAAAGCATTGGATTTCCGTGGATGATAGGCTGTGGAATTGCTGGCGGTGATTGGGCATGGTATCTTGGACAAATTAATATTTTTACCAACTATATTGAAAAAAAGCAAAATGCAAAAGTAATTATATACCATTTAGATGGTGATGAGTGATTAGAAAAATTTGGATAATAATGAAAATTTTTATTAAAAATATTATTTGGGGCGAACCTCATCTTTATTGGGGAGAAGAATTTGTTTATGCTAAAGTTCTTGGTTCACATATTAAACCTAAACCAGCTCTTTTTACAAGAGACCAATTACCATTAGAAGTGGAAGTTGATATAGAATATAAAGCTGGAACAGCAGAGTCACAAGCTATAGCTTTTGGAAAATCAAAAATTTCAAGATTAATATATGGTTATGAAATAATTAGTGCTGATGCTGTAATTGGTGAAAAAATCTTCTATAAAGAAGGAAAAGTAACCATAGAGGTTGACACGAAAATTTTCGTTTCTGAATCTTTATCTGAAGATAAAATAATTAATGCTTTTAAACAAAAAGCATTATATGAAGTTGAAGCTCATTCATTAGAAATCTACCATAATGATGAACTAAAAATTATAGTTAATTTAAAAGATTAACGCACTTGAATTCAATTTATAAAAATTTATGTTAATATCAGGAGAAATTAAATGAAAAATTTGGAAGATACAGTTAATTCGGTTGTACAAGATTTTCTCAATAAAAATGAGTTATTTACAGCATTAGACATTAGTAATATAGTTAAAGAGACCATGCCTTTTGCACGTCATAGAGAAATTAGAGATTTGGTTAGAGGCTTGTTTACTTCAGAAATTGAACCAAAAGGTTATGGGCGCACTACAATTCAAGTATCACTTGATGATGGGTCCACAGCTAATGCTTTGCTTTATCATCCTCTGGCAGATTCTTGGGATCTTGATTCGAAATATGATGCGCAAAAACGCGCACAAAGCACGTCACCTCAACCTGCAACTAAAACTACCACATCACCCGCAGTAACTTCTAATGTTGCCCCTGCTGTTACAGTTCAAGTAACACCTCCATTGCCATCAAGTCCTCGTGATCTTTGGGCAAAACTTTTTGATACACAAAAATCTATTTTTCCTAGAGCTTAAGGATAAATTATGAATTCATTTTATTTAGTATTCGCTCATAAAAATGGCGAAATTCCTATTTATGATGCATATTCGGATCCAAATATTGCTATGAACATAGCATTATCTATTGCTAAAGTAATGGCAAAAGATAAAAATTGGATAGATAATGATCCTAAAGGAATGCCTTTGGCGGATGGAAGTGTTCTATGGATGTTCTTAGACACATCTAAAGATTATGTAGGTGTAAGACTTATTAATATTAAAGAGCCAAATGTTAATCCTACTAATAGTAATATGCCATCAAGATTTTCATTAAATGATAATAATGCTGTTAGTATTCATAACCCAACAACACATGTGCCGCCACCATTAAATCCTGCAGATTTATCTCTGCCAGGTGGATTTGCAGATGATGGGACTGCATTAACTATGCAAGATATTAAGCTGAATCCTTGGCGAGTTAAATCAACAGTATTTTTAACTGGACATCAGAAAATGGCATTGATTACTGCTCGCATAAGAAAAATGCCTCATAATAAATGGAATTTATATTCTGGCACTGGAATGGTAGTTTCTTTCAATCAAAAAGAAGTACTTAATCTATTAGAAAAAAATAATAGTGCTCAAGATTTAAGTGAGCTTATAGATATGGAATGTCTTGTTTTAGATAAAATCTATGGAGCGTTTAAAGATACTTTTTAACAGGATAATAACTTAGAAAGTTTTAGAATTCTAATTCTTGATGTATTTGCTTTTTTAGGAATACCAACATCAGTCATCTCTAGTTGAGATGGTTTTGTTTCAATATTAACTTCTGTTGGAAGTTGCCTTTGTTCTAGGTCTCTAAATACATTATTAATAGCTTCAGGATTAATTCCTTTATCTTCGAAATTATCTTTGATATGTCTTACAAATTTAGAGCATTCAATAGATAGATCCATTAAAGCCATTAAACTATAAACAAATTTAGTTTTTTGTTTTAAAGCCATATTTAAGGATATAATACTAGCTCCCTGGGTTTCGTTAGTATATTCAGCTAATTTTTTTATTACAGAATAAGTTTTATTAGGGTGATTTATTGTAGTCATAGCCAAATCACCAATTTGATGCAATATATCTTTAAACATTTCTTTCTTTTCTTTGCTAGGAAAAAAATTTCCTTCACGTAAAAAAGTTAAATCTTCTAAGAATCTAAAATATAATGTTCTAATTTTTGCCCTAAAATCTTCAGAAAAATCGGACATTAACAGTTTAAGTTCTGTAAATTTTTTTCCGACTTCTTCTGGAAGAATGGCAACAGGCTCTGTAGATAGATCAATTGGATCTTCAGCATACCTTATTAATAATTCCCATATTCTACTTTTTGCCATGTTACATATTATGTAGTATTATTACCCAGTAATTATAATGCGTTTAATTCATATTTCTGATAATCATGGCGCTTTTATACCACTTAGCGGTAAATATGATGCCATCCTACATACCGGAGATCTATTTCCAGATTCAAAATTAATTCATTTAAGAATTTCAGCAATTAATTCACAACATCAATTAGATTGGTTAAGGCAAAATACCTTAAAATTTAAAGAATGGATAGGTAATAAAACATTTTTATTTGTTTTAGGCAATCATGATTTTATTGATCCAGACCTTCTTGTTGAAGAATTTAATAAAATGAATATTAAAGCGATGTCATTACATGACAAAATCGTAACGTTTGATAGTATAAATTTCTATGGGTTCCCTTATATTCCAATGATTGATCAGGTTTGGAATTATGAATGTTCACTTACTGAAATGCAAGCTAGGATTGATATTATGGTAGATGTCCTTAATGCACACTATGTGGATGTCTTGGTTTGCCACTGCCCTCCAGCAGGCATTTTATCAGGTAGGTATGGTAACACGTCACTTACTGCTGCGATAAATTATAAGATTAAACCAGAGATGATGCCACAAACCATATGTTTTGGTCATGTTCATGAGGAAAGTGGATTGACAAATATTAATGGCACCTTATATTCTAATGCAGCAACGACTTCTCACATTCTTACAATTTAAGAGGTTATTTTGAAAATAAAACCAAAAGACGTACAAGTTAATTTACCAATTGTTTTAATGTTTGATAATGAAGATGACGCAGGCATATTCGCATCTCATTTTAATACTTTACTTCATGGTAAATCTAGGCTCAAGAATGAAATTCTAGGAATGCTTAATAATAAATATGTTTCTTTATTTTATCTTCAAAGAAATATCGAATCTCAAACTTTGAGAGATGAATTTATGAATCTCATTCTTGATGAAGAATGCCAATAATACATAAAGAAAGTTATATAACATGAAACATTTTATATTCTATTCTTACCACATGGCTAAATCAACTATGAGAAGCCATTTAGATTTAAGCTGGCGCTCATTGCCAGATCAATTTACATTAACAGATATTAAACAAGGCATGTTCTCTGCGTCTGTTAATAAAAAACTTTTGTCTGCTAAAAAACATGGAACAATGGTATTGATACGAAGAAAATTTGGTGCGCCAATTTTTATCAAATTTATTGATAAAGACGCTCTTAAAGCTGATTCCGATAGAAGAAAAATCTATATTAGAGCCTTAAAAAAGAAATTAAAATTATCATCATCTAATGATTTTGTTAAGTATTTAAGGTGCTTAGCAAAATTTGGTAAAGCATCAAGAAATTTTAATTTAATAACAGCTTGTGCTGTTATTGACTCTGTGAGGAAAAAAATATGAGTAAAATTGTAAAAACTTCTAAAAAACTTAATGATTTATTTAATGAATTAATGAGATTATCATCAGATGAAGATGCAACTGATGTTTTAATGAGTGATATTGCATCAAAAGCAGACCGATGTTGCCTTGAAGCCTCTAATGATTATAGAGCAGTTGATTACGCAGAATATGTTGAGGCTGGGATTGATATGTTTCATAAATCATTAAAAACTGGCAAGCCTATTTACGAAGTTTATGGTACAAATTTTAATGAATATATTCTTTACTTTGTTAAAGATTTAAAAGAAATAGAGCTTTTACTTAAAAATGCAATACAAAAAGCAAAAACTCTGTCAGAGTCAGCTACAGATGAAGAAATTGTAAAATTAGAAGCGAAACTTAAAAAATTAAAAAAGAATAAAAATATATGATTGATATTATTCAGTGGTATAAAAATAACATCCCAGATGATCAGGGTAGATATTTATCTGATATTATGAAAAAAGATGATGATTGGCTGGAATCTACCCATGATTACATTCAATTGCTCTTCCCAAATAAAGAACCATCTATGTTTAATCCTAATGCACCATTACTAACTAATAGTGTAATAGAAGAGTTTAATACAGATAATGTGCTTAAACTGAAAGTTCAGCGCTCATTTGAAAGAATGATGAAATTCTATAAAATAGATGTTGATTCATATAATGATTTTCTTTATAATAGAAATAATTGTATTCTACAAGAAGGAAAGTTTTTACTTCCTTGGTGGGTTGAAAGTAAACACAATCATCTTAGACTTACTAGAATTTTAAATACTTTAAATGCTTTTGATATGAAATATGAGTTGCATTATCTATATAATATATTAATGCAAATTCATGAACATTGTTGGCATTGGCATGAGAAGTCATGGTTCTCAACTGAGACTCTCGAATACTGGCAAAAGGCTGCAGGACTAAAATGATTATTTGTTTCACTGGACACCGACCCGATAAACTACCAAATAAAGAAACGGGATATAATCTACCTAACCCAACTTATATTAAAATCTGTCAACAATTAGAAAAGCTTTTATTATCACTTAAACCAGAAAAATGTATATCTGGTATGGCTTTAGGATGGGATCAGTATGCTGCAAATATTTGTACTAAATTAGGAATTCCATTTGATGCTTATATTCCATTCTTAGGTCAAGAAAAAGCTTGGCCAGAAAAATCTCAAATTATTTATAATAATTTGCTTGCTAAAGCTAGCAATAAAGTTGTTATATGTGATGGAGATTATGCTGCCTATAAAATGCAGCTTAGAAATGAAAAAATGGTTGATGACGCAGATGCAATTATTGCGTGTTGGAATAAATCTCCAGGCGGCACTGCCAATTGTATAAATTATGCCCGCTCCCTAAATAAAAAAATAATTTATATTAATCCTGGCACTTGACCATCTATTATAAAGTTTTATGATAGAATGTATGCCAGACTTGATTCTTTCAGCAAACGAAAAACAGATTTTCAACCTTTTAAGTTTTATATC
>Ga0315294_10003168_pt1 | contig 17883 bp, 25 predicted proteins | sample YL17G13_40_MG_FD_203626 | JGI IMG/M metagenome (GOLD analysis project Ga0315294, IMG submission 203626) | Sediment microbial communities from Yellowstone Lake, YNP, Wyoming, USA - YL17G13_40 | ecosystem: Environmental > Aquatic > Freshwater > Lake > Sediment | place: USA: Wyoming | collected... | reverse complement strand
CCTCCCCGGGCTGAATCGTTGGCGGCTCAGGAATGGGCTTCTTGAATTTACCCTTTTTGTCGCGTGGCTTGGGCTTAGGGATCTTGGTGTCAATCCACATGGCGAGAGGTGTCCCGATGACGGAACCCGCAATATTGGCCAGGATGTACTCCCACTCTTTCGTGTAGTAGAAAACAGAGAACGAGACCATGGCGGTAAGTAATCCTGATAGGGCTCCGGCCTCCAACTTCTTGTCATCCTTGTTGACGCGACGGTAATAGAGTACGCACAGGACATCATCAAAAATTGATGCAAAAAAAATTGCTGCGAAAATTAAAACATTAAAGTAGATCATGGTAAATGTGCCCATCTTTCGTGGCGTCTAAACTCGTCTTTTACCGGTTTAATCTCGATTTCTTTTAGTATCTTCCATGGTTGACCTGATGCGTACCCTGTTAGTATCCGATGTATGCCTTCCTCGGCCGTTGGAACCTCTTCCAGCCTCCACCCCTCATATGTTCCATAGTCAATCGCCAGATAGTACATTAACCCCTCCCCCTTCGGTTAGCCTCGAAGATCCACCGGTTTCCCCGCTTCCAAGCCGAGTTGATTTCCCTTTTCTGCTTATAGATCGTTTCATACTGCTCTTCGACGAGAAGATTTAGGTTGCGGATCTCTTTCTGCTGAAAGTCAAGGGCCATTATCCAGAATAGGGAAGTTACCAATATGGCCATCACGAGCGAGAAGAAGATCGAAGATTTTTTCATTAAATTCTCCCAACCTCCGGTAACTCGTTCCATTCCCGGCCATCCAAGAGACGGCCAGCGGCTTTTTTGCCAACATGAAATACTTCATCTTCAGAACAATGAATAACATAATCTCTGGTCCAACCATCCATCCGTTCCAATACCCCACTCATCTGCTCCTGGCCTGCCGGTAGATATTCACCCCACTGTTTAAAAAAGAATGGCACTCCCGCACTTTTGCATTGATCTCTAACGTCAGTAGCCCATTCCCTACGCATCGGCCTTGCGCCTGGGCCGGATTCACCGCCAAGGACGACCCAGTTAATATCGTTAAGCATAAAGCCCATTTCTTTGCCGGGTATCTGAGCATTCCATCGTTTGAAATACTTTTTGTCTAACTCAATCGGCCCCAACATTGGCTCAATCGACACACCCAGTACCGGCCATCCAGGAGACGCCTGCCGCAGTTTTAATAGGTCGGGTATCCTCTTGTCGGCCATCTCCTGGTTTCCGGCCGTGGTCAAGTGCCATACATTATGAAGATAGTCGCCGCCGCCCATATAAAACCGTCCCTCTTCTTCATATAGAACTGAATCAATCCGCTCGGGCCTTTTCGTGCAGACGATAAAGACATGCTGAGGGCAAGCCTCCATGACTTCATAGGCGCGGGTGATGAAGTTGGCCGGGACCTTTTCGTGATATAGATCGTTTAGGATAAAGTAGGCCGTGGGCTTTTTTCTGTTGAGGGGAAGATCATACCGGTCGCTTCGGAGTTCGATTTCTCCATTGAATTGCCCATTATTTGTTGTCAGGTAGTGGTGTGCCCCCACCTCGTCAAACCGATGAGCATACCTCGCCCTCCAGCAATGGTCACACGCGGGATCTACCGGCGTACACCCGTCTACCAGCGGCCAAAACTTGTCCCAATAGAGCCCCCTTTCTATCCTTTCAAACATCGACTTACCTCACTTCTCCCTTTTTAGTATCGCTCAAAGTCGTCAGCTTTGGCTCGGTCTCTCCGCTCTGCCCGATTCATTTCGTAGGTCCGCTCTATTCCTCTATTACAATCTGCTGCACCACACAACTCGGGTTCGTCGCGGAATTTCCTTTCATACCCCAGGTCTTTTCCACACCAGGCACAAGTCGCCATAAACATCCGCCTCATTTTCTCCTCCCTCTTACTTTATTAAGTTCTTCTCTTGTCATTATTTCTTTTCCTTTCATTTGCCCCCGTGCTGGACTTGAACCAGCGTCAACCCTTCCCAGGTTTTGCTCTAACAGAGCTTTGCTTTAGTATACTCGGCAAGCGTGACCCACCACGCCGACGGGGGCGAAGTGTCGGTTATCTACTGGTTATACGCCTTTATCAGAAGTAGCTATTTTATATTTATTTTGGCTCCCCAGTTCATTGCGCCATGATTTTTCAATGGCTTCAGGATCATCACCGACACGGGCAAGGCATTGAACACCATTGAAATCAAACCAAATACGCAATCTCAAATGGTTTGCCAATGCAACGGCTTCTCGACATGTTTGGCTAATATTAGATCCTGGACTGGCTTCAACTTTAAGACTAAAAGATTCAATAATCATAAACCCTCCGAAAGAGCGTATAACAAGCGGTTCCAGAGTATGGCTAAGAGCCACCTCTGACCCAGACGTTATATTCCCGCAAAATCATCGCTTCTTAAATGTTGCCATTGCTGATATGCTTGAGCAAAATAATGCAATCCAGACCCACCACGAGATTAATCCAGCGATTGCTAAAATAAGTGGCACTCCAAAGGAAATAGGAGATAATAAATTTACTGATATTTTCATTTTATCCTCCCTTTAATCACCCCCGTGCCTTCGTGTCGGAAACCCCGGCGATAGATTTGGATGGTTCGGGCCGCCCTCCCATCACTCTCTACCAGCGTTTTTCAACTCCCCAGGGGCGCTTGTTTCGTTTGTCTCGATGGATGACGCCGATTACACTAAAATGAAATCGAATCGTCGTCATTGCTCGGCAACGGGGCTTGCTGGCTCGGGGGAGACATCGCCACTTCGCCTTTAACTTTAATAGTGCACCACAGATCCGGCGAATCCTCGCTGCGCTTCTCGCTTTTGGCCACGTTGATATACAGATCAATCTTGCCCGTAGCCGTGGCCGGCAATTCCTGCGTGTCTATCATGACCTTTCCGGTGTAGGACACATTTCCATCCTGCCAAACCTTTCTCCTTAAACCGCTTGCCCCCACCTTGCGATATTGAATACTCATTATTTTTCTTCTCCTGTTTTCTTGATTCCGATTAACTTCGGAATTAGATAAGAATGTTTAGAACAGATTATTCTACCGGCAATAAAGACGGCCGGTTCTTTGCATGAGTTTTTGCACTGAAGACATGCAAGACCTTCCCATAGTTCACCTTGGGCATGCGGGCATCCTGTCCAATAAGTTTTAGCGTTAGGGTTAAGCTTGCAGATGTCGCATAAGGCTGTCATTTGTAACCCCTTTTCGCCTCTTTGTACTCTTTCCTCTTTCCGGTGCATACGATCTGCCGTGTTACCTGGTCAACCTGAACGGGATTTCCTTCCTCGTCCTTGATCCATACTTTTTTGATGTGTTGAATCAGACGGTACAATCCACCGCCAGGCTTGCTTTGCTCTTTGCCGTAAATCTTCTTCCTGGTTGCTCGCGCTCTGGAACCATTCATGATCGAATGCTCCTTATTTTTTTAGTGCCTTCCCCTTTTCGTAGGCGATTAATGCTTTTCCGGTAAGAAACCCAAGATCTCCCATATCCATCAGGGCGCTTTCGTTTATTCCTGGGATAATCATCACCGTTCCTATTCCGGTTGATTTATTGTTTCCTAAAATCATAGTTCCATCGTCCCTAAATTCCACTATGTCGTAGGGGGTTCGCCCGGTGTCTTCTTCCCAATGTTCGCCATCAGTTCTTTTAGGCGTTCCTGGTTCATCGCTGCTTCCGGGTTGCAGTTGAAACATAGTCCCGCGTGATTCAGATTCCCCCTGAGACTTTCCTTTCCGCATTTTTTACAGTTCTCCCATAGACTTCTGCTACTTTCAGACCTTTCAGACCTTTGCACTGGCGTCTTTGTATCCGCCGCAAGTTGCTGGGTTGTGGGCCAGTTCCCCTCTACAATTTTGACAAGATTATTCCGGTTGATTACCCAATCGAAATTAGCCCTCCATTTCCGATCATTTTCTCCGAGAAGAAATGGAGTTATGACTATCCTCTTAAATAATTTTTCCCAAAACTCAAAATTTGGTTCTTCAGACATTCTTGCTTTGAGATGTTTCATGCGCACGTCTGTAAGAAACGTCACCACGGGCAACACTTTTCCACATAGCAAATTCCATGCGTTGACAATCCTATTAATAGAGTCCTTTTCCTCTTTCGACTTGACGACTGGGGCCTTATTGTCTTCCTCACTGTCTGGATAATTAGACAGACCATAAAATTCAAGAAAATCTTGTACGATTTTTAATTTAGGAAGTCCTTTGATATCCGTCAGAATTTTAGTGACATGATCTATGCTTTTTAGCGATATATTTGGATCAAACCGTAGTGCGTTTTTTACCCACACTATTCCCTCTTCTTCTTCAATCCATCCTGTCAACTTAAGCATGTCAATAGAATCTTTGATGGCACACTCGGGAAGTCCCGTTTGCTTTCTTATTGCCTCGGTATAAAATGGATATATGCAGGCCCGGTTGGAAAGCGGCGACGTTCGGATATTTAACAACACAAGTTTATCATTCGGGGAAAGGGCCTGAAATTCCTTATCGTTCCACAATGAAATATAAATCGCTCGCCAATACCCCTTGTCGTTTTTGCCCTTGTCGATAGTAGCCATTTTTTACCTTATCAAAAAGGACGGCGACCCTCGCCGCCGCCCGTTCTTACAATTTCAAGCCAGGTCCACGTGATCATTCAAAAGAGATCTCCCCATGCGATGTCTTGGTCTTTTTTGGCGGCTTCTTCTCGACGAATATGAAGCAGCGCCTCCGGTACTCGCAGATAGAATCGCAGTACCCCTTCACGTTCCTTCTCTGTCCTTCCCTTGCTCCACCCGGCGGGCAAGTCACCATGTTATCGTCGATAATGTAATCCTCTGGCGTCTTCCCAATTTCGATGCGCGGGCCGACGCTAGGGCCGACCTGTTTTTCTTTTTCTTTACCCCATGGATCGATAGGGGGCGGGGGTTCTTCGTCTTTGGTTTCTTTGGTTGCGGATACGGGATGGGACGGTTGCACTTTCTTGGGTTCTTCTTTCTTATTCCTCAGGGTCGGTCCGGTAACAATCTCACCAGGCTCACCAGGCTCACCAGGCTCACCAGGTTTGCCAACCGTAACCGTCACCGGCTCCGCATTCGCCAAGGCCGTATCCAGGGCCCCCCCCACATCCCCCGCCGGAATCCCTGGTCCGGGTTCTGGTCCGGGTTGATGAGTGGATAGTGATAGATTTACGGGCGGTTCAAATTCTGGGATCTCGCTTTTCCGCGATTCCTTGATCTGGTTTTTCAGATCTTCCATCTTGGAGGCTGTTTTCTGCTCAACGTCCGTTCCTCCGGTGGGCGCTTCATCGTCAAGACCGAAATCTAATTCCATTGGCGTCGGCATGTGAATCCCGGCTTCCCTGGATTCCTCGATAATCGCCGCTTGCTGAAGCTCGGGAGACTGAGGCATCATTTTCGCCATCCTGCGAATGGGGGATTTCTTCCACATCTCTTCTTCGTATTTCACCCATGGGTTATCGGAAGGGTTCTTTTTCTGCCCAAGGCTACGCTCTTTGATTGCTTCGATCTCTTCGGCCCACATGAAATCGCTGGCCACAACATGACCGTCCTTACCTTTGGCAACTGCATAGGCCCCGATCTTCTTGGCGCCGCGAGCGGATGGGGAAAGCGGTCGATGGGTATAGGGGTAGTCTTTCGACTCGTCGATTTCAAAAGGCTCTTTCTCGTAAACGATTCGAGCGATGATATTAGAGACCTGACCGCTTCTGCGAGCCAGTTCGACCAGCCCCTTGTAGTCGATTATTAACTGGCAATCGGATCGATTGAACCGGGAATTCCAGAAGGGAACTAGGTGAGCCTTCCCTCCGCCGGGCTCCAGGCCGAACGATGCCGCCATCAGGATCGACCGCAAGAAAGACTTCTGATCGCACTTCATGAGCGCCGGGTTGGTATTAACCGCGTACAGAGCCATGCGCATGAGGCGTTCCACCGGAAGCTGCTTCGGTAGGACCATCTGGAATTGATCTTTGTATTTTTCAAGAAGGCTCTGGACATCCTTGACCGTTGTGACTCTTGCCGGAAGATTGCTGTTTTCTGCCATGATAATTTCCCCCTTTTTTATTTGTAGATTTTCTATTCTTCCAATCGCTGATATGGGAACCATGCCCGGTCCACGATGGAAGACCGGCAAAGATCGCCTGTTTCCTGGTGTCTCGGGCTCGCTTACTGCGTTGCTGGATCACTTATCACTCCCTAATGATCGGTCTTACTGCATAGAATCGGAATGGCCTTGTCGGCTTTCCTGGTTTGATAAAAGTTTCATAGGCTTCGTAGGCGGCGGGGTTGCCAGTGGCGAACGCTTTTTTATCCAGAGTTTTTCTTCCGGCCTGTTCTCGGAAATATATTCTCGCTCCTCCGCCTTCGGCCACGCTGGCCCCCGCCCTCAACATTTCTTCCTTCAATTTCTCTTCGTATAAATCCTTTGCCGCCGCACCTTCATCCTCCATGGTTTTGGCTTCGGCATATTTTTGAACCAAATCCGCCCATAACAATGGGTTTATTTTTTCCATATTCGTTACTTCATTGGTGCCTACTGCCTCCATAGTGACCGTGACTTCTGGCTCTTGGGGTTCTTCGTGGTTTAAAACGCACTGCCAAAACTTATTGTCTTCTTGAAAAATAATTTTGATTAATTCCTTGTCGGGGAATACATCAAATTCTATAATCTCCCATTGTTCTGCGCTGAATACCGCGAAGGCTCCCCATTTATATCCAGTCACTCCCAAGTAATGTTGTAACTGTAAAATATAATAATTCTGCAATCCTTCCCTCTTGCATTTATTAAAAACCGCCACTCCGGGGCACTTGATTTCCAGTACGCCAGGTCCCGCCTTCTTATCGTCGATAATGCGTCGATCGATATGCGCGTAAATGTGTGGGTATTGTTGGTGATATAATTTCTGCTTGACGACTTCGACCTTGCGGCCCTTGACCTCAGCGTACAGATCGGCCACGATCGATTCCAGACTATTGCCCCTCTTGATTGCTGGAGAGGTAAGCTCTTTAACCTCCACCAGCCCCAACTTTTCCCGCCAAAGCTCTTTACGGGTCTTGAAGGGGCTGATGCCCAAAACGACAGGACTATCGGAGCCTCCAAGTCCGCCTTTTCGGTCATCAGAATCTAACTCCAAGCGCCTCAACTGTTTAAGCATTGAACGCCCCATCCAAAAGTTTTTGTTTGTACCACTCCGGAGCACCAGCTACAGCCCGACGCAATACATCGTTTCCGAATTCTTTCCATAGAAAAGACAGAATATAATCCTTTTCTTCTTCTGTGATGTCACGCTTGATTTCGGCAAGCAGCGGCCCGATGTCTTGCGGCGCACGCAATAATTCGCCGCTCTCGGCCAGATGTTGTACCGCCTTCCGCCAACGTGCCTCGGTCCTGAATCCCTCACAGAAGGTTTTCCACTTGCCCTTCCCGGTATGTTCTCCCTTCCAGTCGTGTTTACTCCTTTCCTTAAAGGCTTCCGAAACGTACTTGCCCATCATTAGGGGAATTGGTTGGCCTCCCAGTAGAAACGGCCTAAAATAATTTTTTGCTACAAATCCCTCAATCTTAGTTCCCCCAAGAGCACTTTCTTCCTGTAGAAGAAAACTTAATTTTCCGGCGTCATCGACCATGCCTTTATATAAACATCTAACAATCTCGATTCCGATCCGCTGCGCATGATCGGCCATCTCTTCATGGAGATATATAAATCTTCCGCTTTGGTTGGATATGCCAAATAAGGCAAGGTGGTTATGTGGGGTGCGAGCATATGCCAGGACGTTGTGCTTTGGTTTTTTTAAATATTCACAGAAATAAGTTAGGCCATCGCGGAATAGGGTTTGCGACTGAACACAGTAATCAATGGCCTCGGCAAACATTTTTTCGGGATCCTCAGAAAAAATTTGTTTACCCTTGCTTCTCATGTATAGTTGCCCGTCGATTTTCGCCATGACGAATTGAGACCCATCGATTTTTTCCGTGATCTCTACTGGATCTAAAAAGAGGTCACGGATATAATCTTGTCCAATGGTAAATATTTTTGGAAAAGCGTGAAGTTCCATATTTCTCCCTTAAGATCTTTCTGGCATTAGGAACCTACAGCGTATGGGAGCAGTTCCCGGTTGATGTCCTTCGGGGGCATTAATCCCGCCCATACTTCCCTCCTTGCGGAAATGCCAGCCAGATCATGCGTTCATAAGTATGTTAGCTTCGCCCAAGTCATAAAGGCCGCCTCTTCCTCGTACGTAAGGCTGAGCCAAACCTTCTTTACCCGATCCAGACGGGATAACTTCGCCGCCGGGCCATGGCTTCTCTTTGCCCTAAATTTCAGTTCCCGCTCTGCTGGCTCAAGACTTGAAATCTTCTCGGCGAATTTAGCATCCCGTTTGATCGTGGATGCGGACACCCCGTATTCTTCGGCCAGCCTTTCGGAGGTTCTGCCTGGGTTGGGTTCATTCTGGACACCGCCATGGGGAATACCTTTCTCGATATTGTGTCGTACTCCCCTGAGATACCTGATCTGATTAGGAAGAAGATTGCGCCGGGAGAGTTGATTGGTTATGATCCATATTTTCACAGCCTCGCGGGTTGGAAGGTCAACGCTGACCGTCTTGAACTCAATGCCATTCGCGGTGCAGATTTCATAACGCGTATGGCCATCAATAAGAATTTCTTCCCATAGAACAAGTGGGTCACGGCATCCCTCGGATACGATCGACTGTTCCAGCCCGCGCTTTTCGTCGGGGCTCATGATCGGAATGAGGTCTTGGAAGTCCTTGTCGAGTATGACCTTGGGGATATTTAAGAATCTGCCTTCTTGCATCTTCAGATTACCTCCTCGTTCATATTGTCGAAAAACAGGCACCGATTCGCCAGTTCCCAGTCGTTGAGCTTTTTTTCTTTGTTTAAATTCGACCAAAACTTCTTGTGCACCGGAAAGGTTTTGATTTTTACCCTTCCCGTTTTGTCGTCTATATCCATAAACATTCCCTTGGCGCAGAAGGCTGCGCTGCATTTGTGGAAATAAATTTCGCGATGGGGAAAGGTGACGTATATTTTCACCCTGAAAAACCTGCAATCGGCACATGAAAGTGGGCCTGGCGGATAAATGTCCGGGCACTCATCTTTAAGTTTTTCAGCCACAGATTTGTTCACTTTCTCCCCCCCCTTTGTGATGCTATGCTTTATTTAACCTCACTGGCCCAGAAGCGACGATTTTGAGTTTTTATGCTTGCGTTGCCTCCGAGCCAGTTTTTTTTAAATCATCTCGATTAAAAAAGAATGAGTGTCCGCAAATGCACCACAACCGAAAATGCTGTGGATCTCCCCATATCTCGTCATATAGTGGCTTACCGCATGGACAGGTATGCGTTGTTATGACTTCAAGGTTGGGTTGGCGCTTTGTCCAGTGGTGTTCTTTTTCGAAGGCTTCCGAATGAACCTTGCAACGACTTATTAACCCAAGGTCCCGGGCCTTGCAGTAAACGGAAGCTGGCGACCTACCGATAAACTCCCCCACCTTTTGCCTTACGGATCTTTCATATAAAAGATCGCCATATTCTGAAAGGATGTCGAGCTCGTCATCACTAAAACCGAGACCTTTCCCTTTTTTACTCATACAAGCCAGACCTCTTAAAAAAATAAAAATATTTTCTTTTTTGCTATTGATTTTTTAGGTTCGAATGCTTATTGTTAATTATTAAATGTGGTGTTTATTTGGATCTGTTCCATTTCAAACAGAATATAAAGCAAGAGTGTAGAAATGTCAAGGGGCAAGTACACATATTCTGTAAAATTTAACGATATTTTTCCTGTAATGATGGATATTCTTGGAGCCACTAAACAGATTCAACTTGCTGAATTTCTTGAGGTTTCAGTGGCGGCAATTACAAATTTCAAGAGCCAAAATTATTTTCCAATCGATCAAGTAATTAAATTTGCAATCAAGAAAAACATCTCAATAGACTACATGCTTGGTAGAGGAACGCCTGACAACAGTGCCGGCTTAAAAATTGCGTTGCCACCCAGTAAGGCGGATTACGATGAGGGTAACTTCGACGAGACGAAAGTGGGCAAGCGGATAGAAGATCTCATGTATACGAAGTTCCCGTTTTTAAATAAAAACGGGAAAACTTCTTTTGAAAGGTTACAAATTGTGAAACTATTTGCCCTTAAAGAGTGGATTATTCCTCAACTTATTGGCAAACCAGAGGACGTTTTTATGACTATCATGTATGGAAATTCCATGGAGCACTCGATACAGTCTGGTGATCTTTTACTTTGCGATGGATTACATAAGCATATATCGGAAATTCACATTGATGATTCTATTTGTATAATAACTATCGAGGGGAAGGAGCCAATCGTTAGGCGCTTACAAAGACTTCCCGGAAACATGGTGCGAGTCATTGCCGATAACAGCCTATATGAATCATTCTCCATACCGCTACAATCAGATTGCCAAGTTTTAGGAAGGGTTGTTTGGATTGCGCATAGAGTAGTGTACCGAGGAATATGATGGTATTTTACCCTTTACATTCTTGGATTCATGATTATATTAAGTTTGAGTTTTTATGCTTGCGTTGCCTCCGGCCCAACGGAGGCGCCATTGGAACCACTACTTACCGCCAAGGATGTTGCCATCTTATTAAATATTTCGGAGAGAAGCGTTTATGATCATCGCAAGCGATTGGGGGGATTTTATCCAGCTGGCATAAAAAGCTTGCGCTTCAATGCGGGGGTGATTTATGGGATTATGGAGGGACAAGGGAACAGGCAAGTGGAAGTACGCATTCCAGATGGAGGGAAAGGTTTACGGCGGGGGCGGGCACAAAACCAAGAAGTCGGCATCATCGGCTCGGGAACAGAGGAAACTACATATCAAAGAAAATGGCTCAGAAAATCAGACCCCGACCGACATGGACTTTCGAGAGGTCGCTAATCTTTATCTCGATTTTAGTACACGCAAGCACGCCCCAAAGACATACGCTTATAAATCCTATGTCTATAATGAATTTATAAAGCACGCCGGGGATCTTCCTGTAGATCAGGTCACGCCCCGAGTAGTCCAGGATTATCTGGCCACCAGACCGACCAACTCCAATTACAACCGACACAGAAAAGACCTGTCGGCGCTGTTTTCTTTTGCTCGAAAAAACCTTCAGGTCATCCAGAATAATCCCTGCGATGCAATCGAGCGCCTTCCGGAAGAGCGATTCGTCAAGAAGATTCCAACACAGGAAGAATTCTTGAAACTCATGGTAGCAGCCGGACCCCTTGAAAGACCGCTACTTACAGTTCTTACGCACACAATGGCCAGAATCGATGAAATACTGCGCTTGAAATGGAGTGATGTAAGCTTCGATAAGGGGTTTCTCGTTCTCTATACCCGCAAAACCAGCGATGGAGCCTACCGCGGGCGCGACATCCCCCTGAATGCCGATCTAAAATCCACTCTGAAAAGCATGTGGGATCGTCGCAAGCAAGACGAATGGGTGTTTCTCAACGAAAAAACCGGAACACGATTTACCGTTAGGCCTAAGTTGATGGCCGGACTTTGCAGGAGAGCGGGGATACCCAAGTACGGATTCCATTCCATCCGGCACTTCATTTCTTCATATCTTTTCGACAAGGAGAAGATAGGCAAGGCCACGATCGGCAAATTGTTGGGGCATCAATCATCGTCCACAACAGACATCTACTTGCACTCGCTGGACGATTCCTTGAGGGGGGCAATGCAAAAATTGGAAGGTTCGTTTTTGGATTCCCAATCTTCCTCCGGTAGCGGGTACGGTAGCGGTTCGGGTCCAGAAACGCATCAAGAGGCCGCAAACGTCGCAGTTATACCCGGTGAAATCATTGATTATAAAGCACAAATGTAGTACCGGGTTCTGCTCCACCGGCAGGAAGACGGGGTTTAAAAATCTATCTACAAGACGAATAAAATAAATAAGTTGGCAATATACACCTGAGAGTGCTAAACTGCCGGTTGCGGGTGCCGGTTGCGGTTTTTTGGCGAAGGCTTCGTTTTTGGATTTTAGTTATTTGATTGACGGGGCTCGGGTCGCAGCGGCGTGCCTACAAGGACGAGTCCCTTTTTGCGGTCTTCCTTGACGGTTTAAATTGGGTTATCCGGCGATTCCCGGGCAATAAAAAAGGGGAGGTCAACCTGATCTCCCCTTCCCTTTCGTCTATGTAGGTTTGTTATTTCTCTTTGTCGATTTTGATTTCCCCGCGCTCCACCTTAATGATTACCCGTGGCACGTCCCCATTGATCAGCTTGATTTCCCCTCGCTCTGCATTTTGAAGTCCTCCTTTCGGGAAGTAGAATTTAGCCACGAGCTGATTGTGGTTGTTGGGGGGATTGAACGCTGCTTTTCTGGTATACTGAATTAATACCGGCTTCATGCTCATTCGGGGTTTACCTCCCTCCGATTCTTCCAAAAACTTTCATGTATATATTTCATTGCGTCGGACAAATCCATAAACAATTCCATGTCCTCCGAGGCTGTCTCTATACCAGGAAATGAGGCCATGGCACGGCCTAACAGTCCTTCGTGATCCCCGGCGTCAATGAGTTTTGCGCATTCCCCACAGGCTGCCCAGTCCCCTATGCTGCGGGAGTGTAGTTCTCTCATTTCAAAATCATGTGCGGCATAGGTCTTTTTTGGATCGGGTGCAGAGCAAAAGTCGCAGATTAAACCATTCTCCTCTTCAAAAAAAGCAAAAATCATACTGTCGAGTTCCTCGTTCACGGCGGTCTTTTCGGGGTTCGTGTTCATGTTTCCTCCTTTTTAAGTTCTGGTGAATCTGGATTGGCATATTGGAGTTGCGCAAATGTATGGGACAAACGTTCCCCCTTCTTCAGCCCTAAACATCCGCGACAAGCTTTGTTATTTTTGAATCTCTTGAAACATACCTCTTGCAAAATTTGCTGCTCTCGATCTGCGCACCAAAAAAGGATATGTTTCCCGGTGTACACGATGGGCGGCATCTTTTCGCTCATCCGATTTGACCGCTTTCTCTCATCGAATGAAAGTATTTTCCATTTAAAATTACATGGTCTAATACTTCCACGTTGATGAGTTTTAAGGATTTCTGTAGCTCCCTAGTTAGGTGAATATCTTCCGGTGAAGGCGATAGGTTTCCGCTTGGGTGATTGTGGGCAAAGATAAGGCATGAGGCGCTACATAACAGGGCTGTCTTGACAATCTCCCGAGGATAAACGATAATTGTTGAGGGAGTTCCAGATTGTTTCGTCATGCCGATTAGTCTATTCCGGGGGTTTAAAAACAGTGTTACGAATTGCTCAGTGTCATATCGGTCAATCCCCTTTGCGAATTGAAAAACCGTCGCGGGGTCTTTCAAGTCCTCCCCAGCGTAGGGGAAATTTGGTTCTGCTACTCTCAACACTTCAAGGCGATAAGCAAACATGATTCCTCCTGTCGGGGAAGGGAGTTTCCCCCTTACCCCGCTATGTTTAGATGAATTGGAGCACCCGCTCTTTAGAAAATTCTAAATCCTCTAACGTTGTCTCATAGAATTTGGCCAGCTCGACTTCTAACGTCTTGGAGTGTTGGTACAGTTCTCCGCTTATCCTGTCTTCGATGGTTATGTGGTTTATTGTTATGCCGTCGTCTGATTTCATTCCGAGATATAGTTCGGTTTCCACATATTCTTTAGCTTGTTTATATGTGTCGAACACGGCAATCGTTTTCCCCTTGGATTTGAATCCCCTCAAGACGTCCCCAACCCACGAGACATCGCCTTCCTCGTTGCTATAATAATAATCGTTTGACACACTCACCCAATAATAATTTGGTAATTTCCCATCTCCTACCATGCGGGTCCTCCTCTCTTTAGTAGTAGTGTGGTTAGATTTCAAGGCGGCGTTTATACCCTCCGGTGATTTCGCTCAGGTCGGAAATGTCGGCGGCGGCCTTGGCAATATCGGCGGCTATGGCTCCAAGGGAAGCGTTAAGGGATTCATTGTCTTTTAGGTCTTTGGCGGATGTTCCATTAAGCTGGCTGCGTAGGGCGCTTAACTGATTTTCGATTTTCACGTCCCCGACAAAATTCAGATTGTCGAATTTCTGAATCACATTCTTTATTGCCTTGATGTTTTGTTCGGTTACTATCTCCCCGGTCTCAACACGTTTAGCCAATTTTCCGCAGGTCTCCTGTACCTGGTAACGAAGATCAATAACAACTTCTTCAAGGAATTTGTCGAATTGAGTCTGTAGGTCGTTTCTGAATCTCTCATATGCCTCGGCGGTCTCACCCTCACGGATGCCCATAACTCCAATTTCAAAAACATTCCAGGAAAACGAAAAGCTTCTCCTCACCCAGTGGGAAGCGGGGTAATAGGGCTCTAATTTGTCCCTGTGTTCGGGGTACGTCTCCAGCATCTTGTCGCGGATCTCCTCGTATCGCTCCATAAATGATTCGGTGGCTCGCTCGTATTCTGTTCTGTAGTTAGCAAGTTCCGCATCGGCTTTTAAAAGTCTATTTCGCGGAATAAATCTCGCTCCGCCTACTGGGAAGGGGAAGCTTTCACGGTCAAGAGCGTTGCGTGAATTTTGCTCGATTTGAACGAATTGATTTCGTTCTTCTTTGGGGATGAGAAGCTTTTTCCCGAGCCTCATGAAATCTGGTATTTCTTGCGCACTGAGACCAAGATCTGAAGGCTCAAGTTTTTTGGCCCCACTCCAGCGGCCAACGTGTAACACACATAAAACCCCATCTTGAAAATTATTGGTTGCCATTTACTCTTCTCCTTTCGTCGATGTCCCTCATGAGAAGGATTAGGGTTTGTCTGAAGGCGGCTATCATTGTGGTGATGTAATCGTCGGTGCGGGGATGGGAAAAAACCACACGTTTTCCATGTTCATCATTGATGGTCATGATGGCGTTTTCGTTGGGTTCCATTTCCATGGTTATTGTCGCGGTGAACCCGGCGTGTGTTTTCCACGCTTCCTTGATTTGCTTTTTGGTAACTTCTCTATGAGCTCTAGGAGCTGAATATAGCCACTCCTCACAAGCGCAATGTGCCATTCCGTTATGCAAACAATCAATTAAAAGTCTATGCTTCATTATTTCACCCCTTTCTTTTTCTATTATGTCCATCCGTTTTAAGGCTTTCTTTTTTGAGGTTTGGATTATTCTGATACTTTTTGCGGTCTGCTTCCCGTTCTGCGGATCGATGTCTTGCGTAATTGTTCTCGCGCCACCAATCCAAAATTGATCTGGTACACTTCTTACAATAAACACAAACTCCCAACCTTCTATGTGCATCTGGATAAAAATCATTCAGTTCTTTTACTTCCCCGCATTTGGTGCAAAGCTTGAACATTTATCCGCACCACCTTTCCCCGGCCACGCAGTCCATTGGCCTTGTGTCTGTTCTCCATCCCTTGCAGTCCTGGCAAAGCCTACAAAGGATATCCCCGGCTTCCGGTGTCCACCACTCGCATGTTAAGTGCCCGGCGTCGGTAACAGTGATTATGATGGGGCTATGATCAGCCATTGTTAATCCTGACCTTTTCTTTTTCGGCGTCCTCATAATAGGCTGCGGTCTTTTTAACTTCCGTTATGGCTCCAAGTGCTTCCTCAATAAACTTGCTCGCGGCTAAGCATCCCGTTCCCTTGAAGCCCTTGGTTTCCACCTTCACTTTCCCGGCGGGGTCAATCAAGATAATGATCTTTTCCATTATTCCATCCTCCTTAACTCAAGACGAATCGTCCCATCTTGCTCTTGCTGTTCGTAGGCTCGCATTCCGGCGCGGCGTGCTTGTGCCTTGGTAGCTTCGACGGCATAGGCTTGAATTAATTTCCCCCCGTTCTTACCTATTACCTGTTCCAATCCCCCAGCGCGATAGAAGTCCCAAAGAAGGGTAAGCTTCCCATTCACCTTGGTCACTCCCACTTCGTATTTAGCCCCGGGGACATCTATCGCGTGAAGGCATTTCCCGAGGTCTCCCACCTTGACGTTTTCCGGTAGGGGATAGTCTCCCATGAATCGGCCATACCACCGATAAGAGCTTTGGTTTTCTTTCCATATCAATCCAAGGCGCGTGCATGCGGCTTTCAGGGCGGTTATGTCTTTGATTTCGATCTCTATCTGCGAAATGTGGCTCATGATATTGATTCTCCTCCCCTTAGAAATGTGATGGCGTCTTCGATCGTCATTACTTCCTCTTCCCCATCAACTTGCTTTAGGCATTTAGGGCAGATAAATGCGGTTGTTATCGGCCTTTGATAGATCTCTTTTTCCTGATATTTCCCATTTTCGTTAAGAGATACCAAAAAATGTTCTTCAGTCTCTACGTCACGAATGAGACTTGAGATTTCATTTTTGCAATTCGGGCATGTTGCCATTATTCAATCCTCCTTCCCCTGAGCTTCGGTTTCTCAGGTTGATCTTCCGGCGTGCTGGCGGGAATAGTGCGGCTTGCTGCCCACTCCCTTAAAGTCTCAACTCTTTCCCCCATAGAAATAGACAGGGGCATAATATACTTGGCGCTTTCTTCGAGAGGCGCTTTCATCATGGCGGCAATGCGGCAAAGGCTTTTGATCTCGGCCCCGCTCCAGCCGTCCATATTCGGCGGGTTCCCCTCTACTCGGTAAAGTGTTTTATACATATCGAAAATGGTCTCGCGCTCTTTCGCGGTAGGAAGATCAACAAAGAAAATGGCATCCCAGCGTTCAGCGCGTAGGAATTCCGGCGGCATGGACTGAATGTCGTTGCAGGTCGCGGTTACGAAAACCCGGCTTTTATGATCTTGAAGCCAGTTTAGAAATGTTCCAAATACCCGGCTTCCGGTGCCTCCGTCTGTACTTCCACTTGATTTGATTCCGCTCAGTCCCTTCTCGATTTCATCAATCCTTAAAACGCATGGGGAAAAAGAGTCAACTACATCCAGGGCTCCACGGATTCTTTCCTCTGATTCACCCACGAGGCTTCCAAACATGCGGCCAAAGTCAAGGGCGGCGGTGGGCACTCCCAGTGCCTTTCCCAATCCCTTGGAGAAATGGCTCTTCCCGGTGCCGGGAGTACCCAATAAAAGCACTCCCTTGCTTAACGGGCTCTTGGCCACTCTCAAACAAAAGTCTTTGAGGATGTCCATGCCTCCTAAGTTCTCCAGGGTCTCGTCGCTATCCTCCAGGATAAGAGAGGAGTTTTTCTTAACAAGCTGTTTCTTCTGCTCAAGGATGATCAGCGGATCAAAGGCTTTCTTTGTTACCAAGGAAAGGGCAATAGCGTTTTCAAATTCCCATGCGGTCAACCCCTTTCCGCTTTCTAAAAGTATTTCTATGGCTGCATCGTCGGGAAGAGCTTTCTTTGAGGATTCGGCCATGAATTTAAGAACATTAAAAAGGGTCTCTCGATTCGGCAAGTCGAATCTTAAGACGGTGAAGATCTTCTCTACTTCTGGTGGGATTTCTGAGGAGTTCGAGAGGACAATCAAGCATTTTCCGTTTGCTTTATACTCTTCACTCCGGTTTACTATCTCCTGGCAATGGTCAATCCCTTTGATGAATTTGTGGAAATTGGCAAGGAATAATACTGATTTGGTGCCCTGAGATTTCAGGTATTGAATCGCTCCAATGCTATCAACTTCCGGCCTGCTTATCCCGTTCCCGTTGCCCACTTCCTTTACTCCTGCCTGGCAATCCCAGCTAAATGTTTGATATCCTCCCTTCCTGGCGATAGTCGATAACTCGGCCATGGCTCGCGGCGGTTCTTGGGTCATTACCCAAAGGGCTGGAAAGCCGGCGTTTAGGTGCTCCAAAAATAACATGATTTTCTTCTCCTTAAAATCGGTATTGTTGTAATACCGAGGCTGCGGGGTGAAGGGTAGACCT
>Ga0315294_10003166_pt1 | contig 17885 bp, 18 predicted proteins | sample YL17G13_40_MG_FD_203626 | JGI IMG/M metagenome (GOLD analysis project Ga0315294, IMG submission 203626) | Sediment microbial communities from Yellowstone Lake, YNP, Wyoming, USA - YL17G13_40 | ecosystem: Environmental > Aquatic > Freshwater > Lake > Sediment | place: USA: Wyoming | collected... | reverse complement strand
AACCCAATATCTCGCCGGAAAGGGAAAAGTGGATGCCTGAAAAGCAAACGGCCGTCCTCAGAGTTTTTCGCTTCGACCCAGAAACTGATAAAGAGCCCTATTTCTCCTCCTACCCGGTGGAGGTTCACGACAAGGTGACAGTCTTGGAGGCCCTTCTCGATATCCTGGAGCGCCAGGATGGCTCTCTCGCCTTCAGGTATGCCTGCCGGGAGGCATCGTGCGGCTCCTGCGCCATGCATATCAACGGCTCCTATCGCCTGGCCTGTCAGACCCAAATCGCCGCCCTCTGGCCTCGGGAGATCGTCATTCAGCCCCTCGGCCACCTGCCCATAATCAAGGACTTGGTCGTGGATATGGAGCCCTTCTTCCAGAAGTACGAGCAAATCCGCCCCTACTTTATTAACGACGAGCCGCCCCCGCAAAGGGAGCGACTGCAGACCATTGCCGAAAGGAAGAGGCTGGATGAGCAACTCGACTGCATCCTCTGCGCCTGCTGCCATGCCTCCTGTCCGATGACCCTAACCAGCGACGAATACATCGGCCCTGCGATGCTCTTGAAAGCCGACAGGTTCGTCCAGGACACCCGCGACCGCGCAAAGCCGGCCCGCCTCCAGCCGGTGGACAGCGAGCGCGGCGTCTGGCGTTGCCATACCGTCTTCAACTGCGCTGAAGTCTGTCCCAAGGAGATTAACCCCACCCATGCCATTGCCCGCCTCAAATGGGGTGTCATGGTCCGAAGGCTTCTGCATCCCTTCCGCAGGTGGGAATTTGACCCAGCGGAATCAAGCCGATAGCATCTCATCAAGATTGGGGTAATCCTACATGCGAACTAAGAGTCAAGGTATGTGGCCATGGGTGCTACAAAGGGTGACTGGGATTCTCATCCTCGGGCTCATCGGGCTGCACTTCTGGGTCACCCATTACGCCGTGCCATCAGTAACTTTTGGTGGGGTGGTGGACCGGCTGCGCCTGCCCATCTGGTTCCACTTTGATCTTGCCCTGCTGGCCGTCATCCTCTACCACGCCCTCAACGGCGTCCGCACTGTCGTGCTGGACTTCAACATTGGCAGGAGAAAAGCCGTTTTTCTGGACTGGGGTTTGGTTGCCTTCGGGGTGGCCCTTCTCGCGTTCGGCTCTTGGGCACTGCTTCCCTTCCGGCATTAGGAGAGAGATGCGATGATTACCTTCATCCGGAAATCGTTGGAAGAGATCGGCAGGAATCAGAGAGTAGGGATGTGGGCCTGGGTCATGCAGAGGATTACCGGCGTCCTCCTCGCCCTATATCTCATCCTCCATGTCATAGTCATCTCAACCTCTCAGCAAGGCACCGCCACCTTCGACTGGCTCGCCTCCTCCCTCCAATCCCCAGGCTGGCTCCTCCTTGATGTCGCCCTCCTTATAGGTGTCGTCTTTCATGGCCTCAATGGCATCCGCATCATCGCCGTGGATTTCGGCGCCATGGCCAGGGCCCAGAAGGCTTGGCTCTACGCAATGGCTGCGGTCGGACTGGTATTAGTGGCCGCCGGCATTTGGGGAATACTCCCCAAGATCGTTGGACACGCATTGTAGGCGCAGAATGCATTACCATCAGATTCTCATAGTTGGCGGTGGGCTGGCCGGCCTTCGAGCCGCAATTGAAGCCAGCCGGTCCTGCGACGTCGCCGTTATTTCCAAGGTTTACCCTATCCGTTCCCACTCCGGCGCCGCCCAGGGCGGCATGAACGCCTCACTGGGAAATCACCCCGAGGGCAGGGATGATTCCGTCGAGAAGCACGCCTACGACACCATCAAGGGTTCCGATTTCCTCGCTGACCAGGATGCAGCCTTCATACTCACCCAGGAGGCGGTGCCTCGCATCGTCGAGTTGGAACACTGGGGCGCCCCCTTCGACCGAACCGAAGAAGGAAAGATCGCCCAGAGGCCCTTTGGCGGCGGTGGTTTCCCTCGGACCTGTTACTCGGCGGACAAGACTGGACTCGTCCTCCTCCATACCCTTTTCGAGCAATCGGTGAAGAGACGGATCCCCGTTTACCTGGAGTGGCAGGCTTTGGCCTTGGTGGTGGAGGACGGAACCTGCCACGGCGTCGTGGCGATGGACCGGGTAACCGGCAAGATAGAGGGGTTCCAGTCCGACGCGGTCATTTTCGCCACCGGAGGCGCTGGCCGCGTCTACGGGCGCTCCACCAATTCCATTATCAACACCGGCAGCGGAATGGCCATTGCTTATCGTGCCGGCGTGCCCTTGAAAGATATGGAATTCGTTCAGTTCCACCCCACCACCTTGACCGGCACCAACATACTCATGACGGAGGGCGCGAGAGGCGAGGGCGGCTACCTTGTCAATCGCCTTGGCAGGCGCTTCATGGAGGATTACAGCCCCCTCTTCATGGAACTAGCCCCCAGGGACATCGTCTCCAGGTCCATTCAAACCGAGATCAATGAGGGAAGGGGCTTCCCGGACGGTTCCGTCCACCTCGACCTCACCCATCTGGGACGGGAGAAGATAATGGACCGCCTGCCAGGCATCCGGGACATCTGTCTCCACTTCGCCAACCTCGACCCCATCACCACTCCCATCCCCATCCAGCCCGGCCAGCACTACTCCATGGGTGGCATTGACTGCAATCAGGATTGCCAGACCAGGCTCCCTGGTTTCTTCGCCGCCGGCGAGGCAGCCTGCGTGTCAGTCCATGGCGCTAATCGCCTCGGCGGCAATTCCCTCCTCGAGACCGTCGTTTTCGGCAAGATAGCGGGCGCCAAGGCCGCTGAATACATCCTCGGCAAGGAGAAAGCCGGGCAGGGCGCGGCGGCGGTGGAGGCCTCCACCCAGCAGCAAGGAGAACGGGTGGAGCAACTCCTCGCCAGCGAAGGCCGTGAAAGCCCCGCCCAGATCCGCGCCGAACTCAAGGAAACCATGATTGAAAAGGTCGGCATCTTCCGGGAGGAGCAGGCTATGCGCCAGGCTCTGGAGAAGATACTGGAACTGAAGGGCAGATACTCCCGCCTTGGCCTCTCCCACAAGGGCCGAAAATTCAACCTGGACCTGGCCCGCGCCCTCGAGTTGGGATGCAAACTCGACCTGGCAGAGGTCATCGCCGCCGGCGCCATCGCCCGAACCGAATCCCGCGGCTCCCATTATCGCCTAGACTTCCCCAAACGCGACGACGAACACTGGCTAAAACACACCCTCGCCCAATACACTCCCGATGGCCCCTCCTTCTCCTATGCCGACGTCGCCCTACCCAGGTTCCCGCTTGAAGAGAGGAAGTATTAGCGAATTGCCGCGGCCTTCAGTGGTACTCTCAGAACGAAGGGCGCCACTGGACAACTTCCGAGCAAGGTGGCCTTAATCGCTTGTGATCGGCGGCCTCTTTGGCCGACTGAGAAAACTCCATGAACATCCACGAATACCAGGCTAAATCACTCTTCAAAGCGGCTGGAATTCTCATCCCCGAGGGGGAGGCGACCAGTTCGGCAAAACATGCCAGAGGGATTGCCGAAAGGATCGGCCCACCTGTGGCCATCAAGGCCCAGGTGCAGGTCGCCGGCAGGGGAAAGGCCGGCGGCATAAAAATCGCCAAAACTGCCGAGGAGGCGGAAAGCCACGCCGCAGCCATCCTCGGCATGACCATAAAGGGCCTGCCGGTCAGGAAAGTCCTCGTTGAGGCTGCCCTCCCGTCCTCCGCTGAGGCTTACCTGGCTGTTGCCATTGACCGCGCCCAGCGAAAGCCAGTCGTGATTTCGTCCCCCGCCGGTGGCGTTGATATCGAGGAGGTCGCCAGGAAAAGCCCGGAGAAGATAGTTCGCACCCTCGTTGACCCCTTGGTGGGGTTGAAGGATTTCCAGGCCCGGGCCGCCGCTTCCCCCCTGTTCCAGGACCCCTCGCTGGTGAAACAAGCAGAGGTCACGCTCAAGAACCTCTACGCGCTCTTTGTGGAAAAGGACTTGAGCCTGGCCGAGATCAACCCTCTCGTTGGCACTGAGCAGGGGATTGTGGTGGCGTTGGACGCCAAGGTGATAACTGACGACAATGCCCTCTTCCGTCACCGCGACCTCGCCCAGATGCGAGACCTCGAGGCCGAGGGCCCCGGCGAGGCCGAAGCCAGGAATAATGACCTCTCCTACGTCAAACTCGACGGCGCCCTCGGCTGCATTGTCAATGGCGCCGGCCTCTCCATGGCCACCCTGGATCTCATCAAGCACTATGGCGGCGAGCCAGCCAACTTCCTCGACGTCGGCGGCAGTTCCAGCCCGGAAAAGGTGCTGGTTGCCATGAAAATCCTGCTGGCAGACAAGAACGTCAAGGCCATCCTCGTCAACATCTTTGGCGGCATCACCCGCTGCGACGACATCGCCGTCGGCCTGGTCTCAGCCCTGGAGCAACTTGATGTCCGCCTTCCCGTCGTCGCCCGCTTCAACGGAACCAACCAGGAGGAGGGCAACAGAATCCTCCAGCAGGCCAACATCCACACCGCAGAGACTATGGACGACGCAGTCCAAGAGGCGGTTGAACTCGCCCAGGGGCAGAGCGCGCCCTGAATCTCACCCAAACACAACCAGAAAACCATGTCCATCATTGTAGATGAATCTACAACTGTTCTCGTCCAGGGGATAACCGGCCGAGACGGCTCTTTCCATGCTCGCCAAATGCTCGACTACGGCACCAAGGTCTTGGGAGGCGTAACGCCCGGCAAAGGCGGCGAACAGGTGGAAGGGTTGCCTGTCTTCAACACCCTCGCCCAAGCGGTCGAAGTCACCGGCGCGAACTGCAGCGTCATCTACGTGCCCGCCAGGTTTGCCGTAGATGCCGTCTACGAAGCCGTTTTCGCCGACCTGAAGGTCGTGGTGTGCATCACCGAGGGAATCCCCGTCATGGATATGTTGATCGCATCGAATTACGCCCGCGCCAGGGGGACAATCCTCATCGGCCCCAATTGCCCAGGCATCACCTCACCGGGCAAGTGCAAGGTCGGAATCATGCCCGGCCACATCTTCGCCCCCGGCCCCATCGGCGTCGTCTCCCGCAGCGGCACCCTCACCTATGAGGTGGTGAACAACCTCACCGAGGCTGGACTCGGCCAATCCACCTGCATTGGCATCGGCGGCGACCCCATAGCGGGGACCAACCTCCTCGATGTGCTCTCCCTGTTCGAGGCCGACCCCCAAACCAAAGCCGTCGTGCTCATCGGGGAGATCGGCGGCTCTGACGAACAACTGGCCGCCCAGTTTGTCGCCTCGAAGATGACCAAACCGGTTGTCGCCTTCGTCGCCGGACAGACTGCTCCCCCGGGGAAAAGGATGGGCCATGCCGGCGCCATCATCTCCGGCACCGAGGGCACAGCCCAGGAGAAAATCAAGGCTTTGCAGGAGGCATCCATCCCGGTTGCCTCCTCCCCCGCCGAAATCCCCCAACTCGTCCGCCAGGCCCTTTCCGCCTCCTAGCCACAACTGCGTTAGCAGCCATTGCATAATTGAGAAGCGTGGTCTAGCATGTTGGTCGGCAGCATCGGCGTCTGCCCAGGAGGAACGGCCATGGCAAGGCTTCGCTACGAGGTAAGGGACGGCCAGCTGATTCTCGAGGACAGCAGCCGGGGGGCACGACTGCTGGTCCCGCTCCCGGAAGTCCACAAGCACCTTCGCTGGCAGCGTCAGGAGTTTCGTCTCCGGCGTGTCACGCTTACGGTCCTCGACAAGAACGGGAGGAAGTTCATGCAACTTTCGCCTGCTGAAGCCACGGAACTGCGCGATGCACTTGTGAAGGCCTACTTTGCGGAGGAGCAGGCGATCCAATGTCAACACGTGGGATTTGTCAGGAAAACCCCCTGCACAATCAGGCTGAGGGCGGATCATGCGATCGTCCATAGCGAGCGTGGTCAGAGGTGCCTTGAGCTTCCCGAGATCGCAGGCATTATAATTGTGACCAAGGAACGGCTAAGGGGTGGGAGACTATACATTCCCAATGTCGGGCGTTTCGCATGGGGAGAGGACCGGCGAACATGCTTCTGGTTGAAGGAATACATCGCGCACGCGCGGCGCGCCAGCCTTGTCCCCCCTAGGCGAGTATGGAGTTTTACACTTGCACCATGGGGGGGGCTCCTTGGCATCCTCGTTGGCCAACTTGTGGACTGGATTCTCTCGAGAAGAACCGGGAGCAGCAGGAACCCCTAGACAGCGCAACCGATCGTCTGCGGAGCGGCCCCCGGTGGGCGCGAAAAGGGCAGTCAGTTTGAGCGTCACTTCCATCGCTCCCGGAGGAGCAAAACATCCTCCACTACCTCAACTACCCCCGTCACCCAGAAAGCAATAGCGGTGTGGAACGCTTCCACCTTACACTGCAAATGCCGAGAGGCCCGATCCGTGCCTCGGCAGGCTCCCTCCCCTCCGCTACTTCCTTCGCTTCTTCATCACCAACCCCACCCAGTCCCAAATGTTATGGACTCTTACACCGCCTTGACATCACCAGGCCCAAGTGATAGCCTGTCTTCCGCCGGAAAGGCATTTTCTGGAAGGGAGTTTTGAAAGGCTTACTGAATGACTCTTGAACAAGCGCAAGAATACGAAGAACGGGTTATAGTTACCCACCGGGTCCGAAAGACGGTCAAGGGCGGCCAGATACCCAGTTTCCGGGCTGTAGTGGCCGTCGGCGATCGAAAGGGAGCAGTGGGCGTCGGTGTCGGAAAGGCTCGCCAAACACCCGACGCCATTCGCAAGGCAGGGGAACAGGCCCGCAAGAACTTGATCGTCGTCCCCCTCAGGGAGGCCAGCATCACCCACGAGGTGGACGCCAAGATGGGGGGCGTTAAGATTCTCCTCAGGCCTGCCTCGAAAGGAACCGGCCTGGTGGCCGGCCTTGGCGTCCGCGAAGTCCTCGAGGTCGCCGGCATCCAGGACATCCTCAGCAAATCACTCGGCGCCAAGAACCGTCTCAACCGCGCCACTGCCACCTTTGAGGCCCTGAAGCAACTGCGAAGTCCCGAACAAGTCGCCCGAATCCGCAGTCGGGCGGTTGCCTCTCCGGAGCAGGCTGCGCCTGCCCCCGTGCCGGAACAGCCCCAGCTCCTCCTTACCGAGGATATTGAACCAGAGCCCGAACGGCTCGAGCCGGCTACTCAAGAAGAACCCCCCATGGCTGTGGCCGACGAGCCACCCGAACCTTCCTAGCGCCAAAGCCCAAAAAAGCGAGCCCTTAAAAGGCTAAAGGCCTAAGCGTAAAGGCTCAGGGGGTGGAACTCCCTGAGCCTTTTCCGTTAGATTCCCGTCTTCCTGAAACGAGACGCCCTGGCAGCGCCGTTCCTGGCAACCGGCACCGGAGGTCGTGTTGCCTTAAGCTCTTAGCCTCAAGCCCTAAGCCCTGATCGCCACTTCCTTCCCCTTCTCGCTGCTCTCGTAGATGGCGTCGAGGATCTTCGTGGTCAGCAGCGCCTCCTCCCCAGGGATCGGAACCGGCTTGTCCTTCTTTATCGCCTCGACGAAGGCCGCCACCTCCAGTTGATGGCTGTTCTTTTCGCTAAGCCGCGCTGGCGTCACATCCGCAATCATGCCCCCGTATTCGGTGAAGATGCGCAAGGGATCGAGCGACGCTCCTCCCTTGTCTCCATACAGGGTGGTTGTGAACTCTTCCTTCTCGATGTTCGCTGCGAAACTCGCCTCCAGGAAGAGGGTCATCCCATTCTCGAACCTTATGAGCCCCACCCCAAGATCCTCCACCTCGAACTTGCGTGGGTCCCACATCCAACCGCTGCCCAGCGCCGGCTTCTTCGTGCCGATCTTGGCGTAGGTGGCTCCAAGCACGCTCACCGGCTTCGGAAATCCTATCAGCCAAAGGGTGAGGTCAAGGACGTGAACTCCGAGGTCAATCAACGGCCCGCCGCCCGCTATCTCCTTATTCGTGAAGGCGCCCCAACTCGGTATCCCCCTTCGCCGCGTCGCCAGGGACTTCCCAAAGTATATCTCCCCCAGTTGCCCTTGCTCGATGAACCTTTTCAAGGCTTTCGGACCCGACCGGAAACGATTGTTCAGCCCTATCATCAGTTTCTTGCCCGTCCTGTTGGCCGCATCAACCATCTTCTGGCCCTCTTTTGCATTCCGAGCTATGGGCTTTTCGCACAGGACGTGTTTGCCGGCTTCCAAAGCGTCTATGGTCGGCTGCATGTGGAAGGCATTGGGAGTGCAAATGCTGACGGCGTCTATGTCATCCGCTGCCAGCAGTTCCCGGTAGTCAATGTAGGTTCTGGAGATGTTGAATTTCGCCGCTGCTTCCTTCAGCACCCCCGGTTTTATGTCGCACAACGCCACCACTTCCGCGTCCTTGGCTGCCTGGTAGCCAGGGATGTGGGCCGATTGCGCAATCGGGCCACTGCCGATGATTCCTACCCTAACTTTTGTCATTGTCCTTTCTCTCCTCATTCTCGCTTCGATTTTCCCTTGGCTTCTGCCTCTTCTTCCTTCAGGGCCGCCTTTATCTTCTCAACCCGCTCCCGGAAGACCGGGCTGCGCAGCCTTCGCACCGTCGCGATCACCGCGTCCTCCCCCGTGTCCTGATAATATCTTCTCCGCAGCCCCTCCCTGGTAAACCCAAACTTCTCATATAGGCTCTCCGCCGCTGCGTTCGACACCGCGTATTCGAGCGTCATCTCCTCCAGTCCCGTCCGCCACGCCGCCTCCACGAACTCCAGCATGATCTTCTCCCCTATTCCCTGTCTCCGGCAATCCGGATCCACCCCCAGGGTGGTGATGTGCATCTCTTTCTCAATTGTCCAACTTCCCCCGTAGCCAACCACCTTCCCTTCTTGCTCCGCCACCAGGTAACAGGCCCCCTTGCCTTTCGCCAATTCGGCCAAGTAGGTCGCTTTCGACCAGGGTGTGCTAAAACAGATTGTGTCCAACACCATCACCTGATCCAGATCCTCCTTCCTCATCGGCCGAATTACCACGCGCAACTTCCCCATTCTTCCTTTCAATCAGTGTGAGCTTAGTCCGTTGAACTGCCTATCGCCACTTGGGCTGAATCGGTTGTTGCTGCGATGCCGTGGTTCCCAATGACTCTGGACTCTAGACTCTAGACTGCTTAGTCTTCCTCTCCAATATCCTCTCCAAAAGCCGCTGGGCGTTCTCCCTCAGGATCGCCGCTGCCGTTCCCCCCTCCGCTCCCGCGCCCATTACTACCCTCTCGGCCAGACCAGCCTGTAACAAATCCCCCGGCTCGTGCGAATCGCTGTTCAAAACCAAGCACGCCCCTGCCTCCAGCCCCACCCTCAACACCTGACCGTTCGTTAGGCAGTGGCCCTGCCGCCGCGTGATCTCGAGGAAAACCTGGTTCTCCGCAGCCTTGCGGGCCACCTCCGCCGTCAGGCTCCCCGGATGGGCCAGCACGTCCACCCACCCGCACTCCACCGCTGCCAGGTTCGTTCCCTCCGGCACCGGCTCCACTATCGTCTCCCCGTGAACCACCACTATCTCCGCCCCCAGTTCCCTCGCCGCCTTGGCAATCTCCCCAATCCCTTCCGCCGGCGCGTGCGTTATCTCAACCCCCGCAATCGCCCGAATGTCCCAGTACCTCTCCGCCAGGCGGCACTCCTTCCTCACTTCCTTCAATACTCTTTCCAGCGTCCCGAATCCAACGTGGTCCGTGATGGCAATCCCGCGATAACCAGCCACCTTCGCCCGGTGGATCAGTTCGATCGGGCTCAGGATTCCATCGCTGAGAAAAGAATGGGTGTGAAAATCCAGGAGTTCAAACTCTATCGTTGCGGCACCTCTACTCGTTTCTGTTAGGGCGTACTTGCCGTGTCCCATCGCCTTCTGTGATTTCCTCTCACGGCCCCGTCACTGGCCGCCCATGATTTTCTTCGGCGGGTTGGCGAAGTCGTGATATTTCTCCTTTACATTCCCCTCCGTCGCGTCCCCAACGTGCAGGTAGACTCGGTAGCGAAGCCACATCGTCTGTCCCTTCGGCAGAGTGTAGTCCCCCCGCTGGTTGGGGTCGCCGGTAAAGGCCGACACCCCGAAATTGTTCGACGTCATCAGGCCATAGTTCCTCACGTGCCAGTAGGTCGGGTGGCGAAGGTTGCCGGGACAATCGAAGATGGCTATCCCCACGTGTCTCCCCTCAGCAGTTCCCGAATAGTCGCACCATTGCGCCCTCTTTCCCCACGTCTCCCCCTCGTTTATCCCCCCGTAACTGTTCTCTATCCTGCCGCCGTTGGGCACCTCGAGGACTGGGTTCATTCGCACCGATATCAACCCGCCCTCCTTCGTATCCCCGAAAACCACGTCCCCTTCTGTCGCTATCAACCTGACATCGAGATCCAATATCCTCCCCGTCTCCGGCAGGGCATAGGTCGTTACCGTCAGCTCTTCCTCTAGTATCTTCTCTCCCTTCGCCGTCACCCACCAAGAATGGGAACCCATCACCGCCGCCACGCTTCCCTCCTCCACCAGCCCCCTGAACCCCTTGTGATCCGTCCGTCCGTGTCCCTCCTCTTCGCTCCAGTTGTCCGTCCCGTTCACGTCACCGTGAGCCACGTAGAGCGAGCGGTGGTGCACGTGATGAGGGGCATCGGTCTGCGTGAGCAAGATGCCCCAGGGTCCCGTTACCGGGTAGAGATATGGCCTGGCTGGAACGTTCTCGTAGTGGTAGGCCGTAAGGAGTGTATCCCCCACCCAGAACTTCACCACTCCCTTTCCCTTCTCCAGGTGTATCTCCTTCGGCTGAGGAGTTTTCTCGCGCTTCACTCCATATCTTCGCTCCTGGCCCGCGTCCAGGCCGTCCAAAATGAAGCACAGCACCGGTTTTTCCCTCGCCGGGCAGAAGTAAGCCTGGCAGGGCACCGCGCCTCTTACCTTTCCATCTTCCCCCACCTCACAAAGCCTCAAGTCCTCCAGGCCATCGTTCTTCTCCAGCGGCACGTGAACCGGACACCAGCGCCGGCTGTGTTCGCCTGCCTGCAAAGCGAATTCCAACTCGAATTCACCAGCCATCTTCTCTCTTGCCTCCTGCCTTTCTCAACTCTCGGTAGATGGGCCGTGCCCAGAATATCACCCGGATGCCGTTCTCTCAACCGTTCGGCTTGACCTCCCATGCCGCCAGCATCTCCAATGACGTAATCAGGCTCTGCGTGCCCTTCTCCCTCAGCCCGCGCGCCTCCCCGCTCCGGAACAACTGGTTCACCAGCGAAGTCCCCGGCAGCGGCAGGTTCAAACTCTTTGCCAAGTCCAGCACTAGCGACAGGTCTTTCTGTTGCAGCCAGACCATGAATCCGGGCTCGAAGTCCCTGCTCACCATCTTCGGCCCCACGTTGGCAAGCATCCAGGAAGCCGCCGATCCGGCTCCCACCGCCTCGAGCATCTTTTCCGTATCCACCCCCGCCCGCGATGCCAGCAGAATTCCCTCCGATACCGCCAGGATGTTCAAGGCGCAGATCACCTGGTTGCACAACTTCACCGTTTGGCCGTCCCCCGAAGGCCCGACGTGGACGATCTTCTTCCCCATGGCTTCAAACACTGGAAGGCACTCCTCAAATGCCTTCCTCTCCCCGCCCACCATGATCGAGAGGGTCCCCGCCCGTGCTCCAGTTTGCCCTCCGCTTACCGGGGCATCCAGCAGGTTTATCCCCTTTTCCGCCAGTTCCGACGCGACCCCTCGCGTCACCTCCGGCGAGATCGTGCTCATATCTATCACGCTCGAGCCCGCCGCGGCGCCCTCGATTATCCCGCCCTCACCCAGCACTACCTCCTTCACCGCCTGCGAGTCTGACACCATGGTCACCACCACGTCCGATGCCGAGGCTACCTCCTTCGGCGAACCAGCCGGCTTCGCCCCTCCTCGCACCAATTCCTCCATCTTCGATCTAGTCCGGTTGAAAACCGTAAGGGGGAAGCCGGCTTTGAGAATATTCCCCGCCATCGGCTTGCCCATGATTCCCAGGCCAATGAATCCAACCCTTTTCATCGCTCATTCTCTCCTTTCGCCCAACTATCTCTCATTCCAACCGCCCAAAACCTGATCTCCACGCATCGCAGGGATTTCCCCGACTTGCCAAGAGAGTCACCGGTCGTGAGTCGCCAGCGATCATGAGGGTTTTTCCAACTGCCCAGGACTCAAGCCTCAGGACGCCCCTGTTCTTATGAATCCGTGAAATCCGTGCAATCAGTGGTTATTAGTGGCTTGCCCTGCCCTGCCGAAGTTCTACCGCGAACTCGGCGGGAAGGCCGCACGATTCGATGGCCGCCGCCGCCGCTTCCACGTCGTATTCCACCCTCCTGAACTCCACCTCGATAGCGTCCTTCACCTGCCGCTCGCCCCCCCTCGGCTCGAAGGCCACCACCGCATATCCCACTCGCGTATCCCCATCCGTCGGCTTGCCGCCCGTCCCCACGTTGATGAAATACGTCTCCTCCACCAACTTCTTGTAGGGGCCGTGCGTGTGACCGAAAAGGATGACATCCGCCTTGAACGCCCTGGCTATCCTCCGAAAACTCGCCTCCGACCTGTCAGGGTAAAGGTACTCGTTTATCTTCCTCGGGCTGCCGTGCACCAGCAATACCTTCCAGCCCTCCACCTCCCAGCCCAACTCCGTCGGCAGCGACGCCAGAAAACTCCTGTTTTCGGCCGTTGTGTGGGCCTTCGTCCACCCGAACGAGCGCTCCCCCAGCGCTTTCGCTTCCGCCTCCCGGTAGGCGCATCCGCACTCATCCTTGTCAAATCCCACCCCATCGTCGTAATTCCCCCGTATGCACGGGATGCTCCTCTCCCGTATCTCCGCCACCACCTCGTTCGGAAAAGCTCCATACCCCACCAGGTCCCCCAGACAAGCCATCTCCTTCAGTCCTTGCCTTTCCATGTCCGCCAGCACCGCCCTCAAAGCGTGTATGTTGCCGTGAACGTCAGAAAAGAAGGCTATCTTGCGTTTCATGTTATTCTCTGAGGTTGCCAACATAGGGAGACCGGTTCCTAAAGTCAAGTTCCGGATTATTCCCAAGCGATGTTGCCGAAGGATTTGCCAGAAAAACTCGAAAAAATTTTCCGCAACCTCTTGCGCGAAACTGTCACCAGTGGTATAAACGAACCCAACGGGGACAAGTAGGCCCGCGGAGGGGGAATTAACCATGAAAGGGCTCTACGGGGAAAGAAGGAGTAGGGTAAGATTCTTGCTGGAGTTGACGGGAACGGTCGTTGGTTCCTTCGACTCTCATGTGAACGCGCCGCTTTCGGTCCGAGTCCGCGACCTCAGTTTCAACGGCGCCCTCCTGGAGTTGCCTCACAAGGTTCATCTGGGCAAGGAAATCGCCCTCGAAGTCTTCTTCCCGCCGGGCGCAAAGCTGGAGGGGCCAGTCAGGATGGACGGAACCGTAACGCGATACGGGAAGACCAGCGGCAGTAGCCCGCAGTTCTGCGTGGGCATTAGGTTGAAAGCCGTTCCCGACGGACTGAAGGAAGCGCTTACCTACCTCCTTCCCCGCCGCGCCGAGAATCTGACCTACATCGAGAGAAACGCAACCCTCGGGGCCTGACCCACAACCTCTTCCTTCTTCTCGCTTCTTTCGTCGCTCACCCTGCCCTGGGGCGCGGTCGGTATCTACCCAGTAACGCCTTCGCCCGTAGCTGCAGCACCGCAGCCAACATCCGCGCTGAGTCCCGCACGGGTTGCACCTTCGAACCCGACGCGTAGTCCCACCGCACCGGCACCTCCACGATCCTGTAGCCCAGTCGCCGGGCGATGTAAAGGATTTCCACGTCAAACGCCAGGCCAGACCTTACCTCTTTCTCAAAGACCGCAAGCGCAGCGGCCCGCGCAAAACACTTGAATCCGCATTGAGTATCCCTTATTCCCGGCAGAAGCATCATCCGCACCAGAAGATTGAACCCCTTGCTCATCATCTCCCGCCCCTTCGGGCGGGTAACCTGTGAACTGGGAAGATTCCGGGAGCCGATGACGATGTCCGCTTCCCCGCCTTCCAGGATGGGCAGAAAAGACTCGATCTCCTCGATAGGAGTGGACAGGTCCGCATCGGTGAACAGTATCACTTCGCCCCGCGCCGCCAACACACCCTCCCTGACCGCATTCGCCTTCCCCTTGTTCGGCTGGTAAGAAACCACCTGGACGGGGACTCTCCTCCCCGCCCGGAACCTCTCCAGCGCCGCCAGCGTCCCGTCCGAGCTCCCGTCGTCCACCGCTACTATCTCCGCCCCGTATCTCTTGCTCAGGAGAAATGACTCCACCCTCTGCAAGGTCGGGTTAATCCGCGACTCTTCGTTGTAACAGGGGATGACGACCGAGAGGCGCAAACCTAGGCCACTTCCGCCCGGCTGTCATCGGCCAGGATGAAGCGATGGGCTCGCGGCTTGTTGTCGCTGTGCGTCAGGGTCACGTTTCTTCCGATCAGGCTGTGATCCAGCATCGTGCCGAGCCCGCTTATCTCGCAGTTGTCCATGATGATGCTATACTGTATTTCCGTGTTGGCTATCGTTACCCCATGCCCGATGGAGGTGAAAGACCCAATGTAGCAATCCGAAAGTCGGCAGTCCCTCCCCACTATGATCGGCCCCCGCAGCACGCTTCTGGCTATCTCGGTCCCCTTCCCAACCTGCACCCGGCCCACAATCTGTGTCTCCGGGCAGACCTTGCCCTCAATCGAATACTCGTCCATCCTCTCCAGCAAGTGCCGGTTCAAGTCCAGCACGTCAGCCGGGCGTCCCGTGTCCTTCCACCATCTCCTCAGTATGAACGGAAGCACCCTCTTCCCCCCGTCTATTAGATTCTGGATAGCGTCCGTTATCTCCAGTTCGCCCCGGGCAGACGGCTTGATCCTCTCAATCGCCCCGAAGACCGACGAGTTGAATGCATACACCCCCACTATCGCCAGGTTCGACGTCGGTACCTGTGGCTTCTCAATTACCCGGACGACCGTCCCGTCGCTCAGTTCGGCAATCCCGAAATGCGACGGATCCTTTACCTCGTTCAGCAGAATGGCCGCATCGGCGCCGCTCTCGTTATAGGCAGCCACAAAATCGCTTATCCCCCCTCCTATCACGTTGTCCCCCAGGTACATCAACACCCCCTCCTCACCAACGAAGTCCTTTGCCACGTATAGAGCATGGGCCAGCCCCTTTGGGTCCCGCTGCTCCACGTACTCGATTCTCACCCCAAACTGGGAACCGTCCATCATCGCCGCCCGTATCTCATCCTGGGCATATCCCACCACGAGGGCGATATCGCTTATGCCTGCATCCCGCAGCGCCTCGATCCCATATTGCAGAATTGGTTTGTTTGCCACAGGTATCAGGTGCTTGGCCGCAGTATGGGTCAATGGCCGCAGCCTCGTGCCCAGTCCCGCGCAGAGTATGACGCCCTTCATCGGATTCCTTTCCTCGCCCTGAATAGTTTCTGGCACGCCTGAGAGGATTCGAACCCCCAACCCCCGGATCCGTAGTCCGGTGCTCTATCCAATTGAGCTACAGGCGCGCTTCCCCACTCAACTCTCCCTTTCCTATCTCCCATCCCGCCATCCTGGCGGAGAGAGAGGGATTCGAACCCTCGAGGGAACTTATCGTCCCCTAGTCACTTAGCAGGCGACCGCCTTCGACCACTCGGCCATCTCTCCTTATCTCCGCTCGGACCGCGACGCCGAGCCCTTCAAGGCCAGTTCCCCCCAAGTCCTTGCTCCTACTACCTGAGCATTCTATCATACCCAAGCGCGCTCTTTCAACCGCCCTCCGTGGTTAGGCGCTCAGATTACCCACAATTGCTGACCTGAGTTCCACTCCATGGCAGGCAACCCCCCCCCACAGCATCGCCCAATAAGTGCCCCCCCTTCCCGCTCAACAATTCCCTCCGGCGCATCGTTCTTTCTTTGACCGAAGGGACATCCTGCCCTCTCCGCCTCTTGATAGGCTTTGCATGATAAATCATCCCTTACCTACTTGACACCCCAGGTATGATATGTTATTATTATCCTACCCTGACGCGATTCTTTCGCAACTCGCGGGAAGGAGGAAGCAGGATGAAATTTGGCGACATGGAAAAGATGTTCTACGGCACCACCACCGTCGGCGAGAGGGGGCAGGTGGTTATCCCGGCCCAGGCTAGAAGAGAATTGGGAATTGACGCGGGCGACAAACTCCTGGTTTTCCAGGACCCGGTTGCCAGCGGAGCGCTCGTCCTCCTGAAGACCGAGGCGCTGCGCACCATGATCGGCGAATGGATGGATAAGTGGATAGCGCTGCAGAAAATCGTTGCCGAGGAAGGGAAGCAAGATGAATAACAGGGCGATGGGCCTCGGAAAAAGGGCTTGTCTGTGGCAGATCCTTGTATCCCTTCTGGGCCTGTCCCTATGCTCCGCGGTCGCATTACCCCAGGTGGCACGAGACGATGGGCCTGCCCCCTCGGGGACCGTGCTCCTCTCTTTGGAAGAAAGCGAAGCCCTGGTTCTGGAGGACAACTTGCTCGTCCTGCGGGCCGAGGAGGGGGTGGTCGGCGCGCGCGCGGCCGTGAAGCAGGCCAAGGCCTCCATCCTGCCCCACCTCAACGTCTCCGCCATGGGGTCTCGCCTCGGCCCTGTGGCGACTTTCACCATTCCCACCGCAACCGGCTCCGAGCAGATCACCGTGGGCACTCCGTCGCAGAAGAATCTTACCCTTTCGCTCTCCCAGCCTGTTTACGCGCCCGGCCCGATGAAGGTTGCCCCTCAAGCCGCCCGGATCGCCATGGGGCTGACCGAGTCGGCGCTGGCCGGCACTCGCGACGAAGTCCTCCTCCAGGTCAGAAAGGCCTTTTTCAACTGCCTGCGGGCGAAGGAACTTCTCACCGTTGCCGAGCAAAGGCAGCAGCAAGCCCTCGCCTATCTCAAGGACGCCCAGGCCTACTTCCAGGCCGGAACCACTGCCAGGGCCGACGTTCTAAGGGCACAGGTGGAGGTGGCTAATGCTGAACACGTCGTCCTGCAGTCTCAGAACAGCCTTGACCTTGCCTACCTGGCTCTGAAGAACCTGCTCAACATAAGCCAGGAAACCACCCTCCAGCTCCAAATCCCCGCCGTTCCAAAACTCGAGGATGTCAGCCTGGCTCAAAGCCTCGAGACCGCCAAGACCGTTAGGCCGGAGCTGAAAGTGGCGGATTTCCAGGTGGACTTGGCCAGGGCGAAGGAGTCCCTGGCCGCCGCCGCGACGAAGCCGCAGGTATTTCTCTCCGGCAATCGCCAGTGGCAGACCAGCACCGCCTTCTCCGCCGGAACTTCCTGGTCCTTGACCTTGTCGGCAAGCATGCCGATATTCGATGCGGGTGAAGCCCGCGCTGGCCTCGCAAGGGCACACAGCGATACCCGACAGTCTGATACGGACCGACGAACGCTCCAGCAGTCCGTGGATGCCCAGGTCAGGGCCGCCTTCTTCTCTCTTGAAGCAAGCCGTAAACAAATAGAGGTTGCCTTGGTCGCCAAAGAACAGGCTCAGGAGGCGCTCCGCATCACTCAGCTCCAGTATGGGGAGGGCATGGCCAGGCCCGTTGAAGTCATTGACGCCCAAGTGGCTTTGGCTCAGGCAGCCAGCAACTACGTGAATTCGGTCTATGACTACGAGACAGCCAAGGCGGAGTTGGCCCGCGCCGTAGGAGTCCGCTCGGTGGACGAGTTGGCCACCGCAAGTCCCCCTGCATTGGTCCCCGAACAACCAACGCCTCAAATCAAGGAGTGACTATGGTGCGAAAGAGCAAACTTCCCATAATTGGGCTTGTCCTCCTCTTGGGGGTGGGCTGTGGTCGCAGGCAGGCAAAGGATGACGCAGCACTGCCGCCAGCCGCTATCCCGGTGGCCGTAAGTAGTGTTTCAACCGGCGACATAGCGGAGATCCTGGAGGTCACAGGTGCCATACAGGCCGTTCATGATATCAC
>Ga0315294_10003164_pt1:15000-17892 | contig 17892 bp, 13 predicted proteins | sample YL17G13_40_MG_FD_203626 | JGI IMG/M metagenome (GOLD analysis project Ga0315294, IMG submission 203626) | Sediment microbial communities from Yellowstone Lake, YNP, Wyoming, USA - YL17G13_40 | ecosystem: Environmental > Aquatic > Freshwater > Lake > Sediment | place: USA: Wyoming... | reverse complement strand
GTAGTAATACGGGGCCTATTGCCTGGGGATGAGCTCGCGTCCTATCAGCTTGTTGGTGAGGTAACGGCCCACCAAGGCTTTTGACGGGTAGCTGGTCTGAGAGGATGGTCAGCCACATTGGGACTGAGACACTGCCCAGACTCCTACGGGAGGCTGCAGTCGAGAATCTTTTGCAATGCCCGAAAGGGTGACAATGCGACGCCGCGTGAGTGATGAAGGCCTTCGGGTCGTAAAGCTCTGTCACATGGGAGGAATCTCAGCGTTTTTAATAAAGGCGCTGGGTGACAGTACCATGAGAGGAAGCCACGGCTAACTCCGTGCCAGCAGCCGCGGTAATACGGAGGTGGCAAGCGTTACTCGGATTTATTGGGTGTAAAGGGCATGTAGGTGGCTTGCTAAGTCGAATGTGAAATCCCTTGGCTCAACCAAGGAACTGCATCCGAAACTGGCAGGCTTGAGCGACGGAGAGGAGAATGGAATTCCCGGTGTAACAGTGAAATGTGTAGATATCGGGAGGAACACCAGTAGCGAAGGCGATTCTCTGGACGTCTGCTGACACTGAAATGCGAAAGCTAGGGGAGCAAACAGGATTAGATACCCTGGTAGTCCTAGCCGTAAACGATGTGCACTAGGTGTTGGCCCCTTTGGGGTCAGTGCTGCAGTTAACACATTAAGTGCACCACCTGGGGAGTACGGTCGCAAGACTGAAACTCAAAGGAATTGACGGGGACCCGCACAAGCGGTGGAGCATGTGGTTTAATACGACGCTACGCGTGGAACCTTACCACGGCTTGACATGTGCTTGAAATCCCGATGAAAGTCGGGACCTCTCGCAAGAGACAGGTACACAGGTGTTGCATGGCTGTCGTCAGCTCGTGTCGTGAGATGTTGGGTTAAGTCCCGCAACGAGCGCAACCCTTATGCTTAGTTGCCACCCAGCAATGGAGCACTCTAAGCAGACTGCCAGTGTTTAACTGGAGGAAGGCGAGGACGACGTCAAGTCAGTACGGCCCTTATGCCGTGGGCTACACACGTGCTACAATCCCCACTACAAAGAGCAGCGAGACCGCAAGGTGGAGCAAATCTCAAAAAAGTGGGGTCAGTTCAGATTGAGGGCTGCAATTCGCCCTCATGAAGCCGGAATCGCTAGTAATCGCGTATCAGCCACGGCGCGATGAATACGTTCCCGGGTCTTGTACACACCGCCCGTCAAGCCAACTGAGTTGACTGCACCCGAAGCCGCTATTCTAACCCGCAAGGGGGGAAGGTGTCGAAGGTGTGGTTGGCAAGGAGGGCTAAGTCGTAACAAGGTAGCCGTATCGGAAGGTGCGGCTGGATCACCTCCTTTCTAAGGAGCGTTAAACAATCAAGGTCTGCATGATGATGGGCATGCAAATGCTGATCGCATGCAGGCCGTTACGGTGATGTAGAAATACAGTTCTACTGACCACTCTCGACTGAATATAAAAAACAGGCCCACAGCATATTGTGGACATTTTTTATAGGGAATTATTTGTGAGCCGGGGCCTATAGCTCAGCTGGTTAGAGCGCCGTGCTGATAACGCGGAGGTCTCTGGTTCGATCCCAGATGGGCCCACCACATTAGCAAATAGCTCGTGGCAAATTGCAAATGGTAAATTTTGAACTATAGGCTATTTGCTATGCGCCATTTGCCAAAAATGGGGATGTAGCTCAGCTGGGAGAGCACCTGCTTTGCAAGCAGGGGGTCGGCGGTTCGACTCCGCTCATCTCCACCAAAATAGCATACTAACCGTTATCAACCTCGTAGGTTGAAATGGTTTCAATAGTGATAAGAGTTTTACCGGTTTTTGTAAAAAATCGGTGTATTGTTCTTTGAAAATTGCGCAAATGGGCAAATCGAGCATCATCATAGCGATGTTGCGCGCAAGCGTGATATCGTATGCAATACCGATCTAGAATTAAATTGGTCAAGCTACTAAGAGCTTATGATGGATGACTTGGCACGGGTAGGCGATGAAGGACGTGGTAAGCAGCGATATGCCTCGGGGAGTCGCAAGCAGACTTTGATCCGGGGATTTCCGAATGGGGCAACCCGTCCCGCTTAATAGCGGGACACCCAGTCTTGAATACATAGAGATTGGGAGCTACACTGGGAGAAGTGAAACATCTCAGTAACCCAAGGAAGAGAAAAAGACATTGATTCTCCAAGTAGCGGCGAGCGAACGGAGAACAGCCTAAACCTTCCCGCTTCGGCGGGAGGGGGTAGCGGGACCGCAATAAACGGGATGTCCGAGAGATAGCAGAATGGACTGGAAAGTCCAGCCGCAGAGGGTGATAGCCCCGTACGCAAAATCTCAAAGCACCCGGAGCGGGATCCCAAGTAATATGGGACACGTGGAACCCCATATGAATCCGGCCTGACCATGGGCTAAGGCTAAATACTCACCCGTGACCGATAGTGAACCAGTACCGTGAGGGAAAGTTGAAAAGAACCCCTGTAAGGGGAGTGAAATAGGACCTGAAATCATAAGCTTACAAGCGGTGGGAGCTCTATGGCCCCGACTTGTCGGGGCAACGAGTGACCGCGTGCCTTTTGTAGAATGATCCGGCGAGTTGCTGAGCGTAGCGAGGTTAAGGCTGGGAAAACGGCTGAAGCCGTAGCGAAAGCGAGTCTTAAAAGGGCGATTAGTTACGTTAAGCAGACCCGAATGCCAGGTGATCTACCCTTGGTCAGCGCGAAGGTTGGGTAAAACCAGCTGGAGGTGCGAACCCGTTAACGTTGAAAAGTTATGGGATGAACTGAGGGTTGGAGTGAAAGGCTAATCAAACTTGGGTATTGCTGGTTCTCCCCGAAATAGCTTTAGGGCTAGCCTTGCGTAAATTGTGCAATGGAGGTAGAGTACTGAATGG
>Ga0315294_10003164_pt1:0-12500 | contig 17892 bp, 13 predicted proteins | sample YL17G13_40_MG_FD_203626 | JGI IMG/M metagenome (GOLD analysis project Ga0315294, IMG submission 203626) | Sediment microbial communities from Yellowstone Lake, YNP, Wyoming, USA - YL17G13_40 | ecosystem: Environmental > Aquatic > Freshwater > Lake > Sediment | place: USA: Wyoming... | reverse complement strand
TGGGCAACTAGTTGGGAGAGTAGGCCAGTGCCAGCTTAAAATGAGCGCGTAGCAGATTAATTTCTGCTACGCGCTTTTTTTGTGGGCAGATTGACCAGCGGGTACCCTTTCGGCTACATTTTGCTACGGCCTACACTTGGCCTGCCCGACTGATGTCGGTCAGGCGGGTATGTCATGATATGTCATTCAAGTGTGACGGCCGCTACGCAAAATGTCACGCCTCAAGGGTGACCCGCTGGTATCTGCCCACCGCAAAATATGTGATGATAAATTCATCCGCTCCGCAGAGGGTAGGGAAAAAAATAAAATGATTAGAGCTTTAACTTGGTTAGTTTTGGCATGCTGGTTTTGGTTATGGGTAAAAAAAATAGTAATAGTATATAGACATTTATCGCCAATAATGGCATTATTACTATAGGCAGATAACGACACGATGAGGAATGAGATGAATAAGAGTACCGAGAAATATATGCTTATAGCGTTCTTTGTTCTTTATGCCAGCCTTCAATGCGGGCCGGCTTTTGCGGATAATCCTTCATTGCCCGAAGAGAAACCCGAGGATATCGGGCATGTCATACCATCGGAATATAACCAGCAGCATGAAGATGCGGCCATGGCAAAGCTTTCATTGCTTAATGAGCTCGAACAGCTCGACCCTGCGGGGAAAAAGATAAACGTCTTCGCCTATTTTCTTGACGAGAACGGGCTCCTCGCTGATGATAAAAAAATATTGAAGATGCTCAAAGAGATACTCAAGGGCAAAATAGACAAGGCGATCGGTTTCGAGAACCAGGCGCTGATCGAATTTTTCAAACAGATCGCGGCAATCCTCAACGGAGAACTCCCCGGCGAGGTATTCAGATTCAAGCCAAAGAAGGGTGAAGGATCGTCAGGAGGTGGGGCGCAGGGAGGCGGCATCTATCTCCTGGTAGATAAGGACGTTCTCATTCTTTCTGTAGACTATACCGGTGTCAATAAGAAGTTCTTCTTCAATCAGGATTTAAAACTGATCAAGATAAATTATTTTGACGATCAGGATCGCCGGGTACAGGCTGATCATTTTGATCCGGAGACCGGAATAATCACCCTGAGGTTCATCTATAATCCCGAGACGGGAAACTTCACAGAACTGCATCTTTTTGACCCGGAGGGCAGGCTCACCAAGAAACAATACTATGACGAGCTCGGCAGGAGGACCCACGCAGAATATTTCTATCCCGACAGCGGAATCATCTACATGCGTCATGTCTTCGATCCCGCCACCGGGAAGATGACGCAGTTCCATTTCTTCAACGAAGAAGGAAAACTCTACAAGATAAATTACTTCGACGACCTCGGCAGAAGGACCCACGCAGAATATTTCGATCCAGAAACAGGAAACATAACCGTCCGTTTTGTGTACGATCCGGTCACAGGAAATATCATAGATATACTATATTTCTAAAAACAACTCTATTTTACGGATCTTCTCTTACCCACCTCAAATATATACCTGCCAAGTATCTACCAGGGCTTGAAAAAATAAAAAAGTTACATATTTGATATTCACAACTTATGTTTAGCATGCTAAACTATTTATGTAAAGATAATAGAAAGTTATTTAATATATAAAATTGAAAGTCAAGGTGGTTTTATGAAAACGATCATAATTCTAAGCGCTTTATTGTTTTTATCAGGGTATGCCTATTGCGGTGAGGAAATTCCCATAGGCAGCGACTATCAGCAGTATTGCGAGATGCAGGGCAGCGCATGCGAGACTGTGTATAATCCTGCCCAGGAATCTGCCGCATTAAATGACGTTGCTGTCATGAACTATTGCGAAGGAAGGGCGGCAGGCGAGGTATTTCAGGCGTCTGTAAATAATAATCAGCATGGTCCAAAAATTCTACCTGGACGAGATCCGGCGAAACCTACCCCGCAGCCATTATAAAACAGATTTAATGAAACGTATTTAAACGAAACAATCATTCTCTGCCTCACTAAAAATTATTAGTGAGGCATTTTTTTTGAATTGAAATTAGAACGCAATTATTCATGACCATACGTCGGAAGAATCGAACAACTCCGAACAGCGAATCCCGAAAAGTCAGCTGTACTCACCACACAGCACCCACCACTCACCACTAATCGTGATGAAAACGATTTATAACTAGCTATATATAATAATGTTATAGAAAGCCGTTAAGAATTAAATATTAAGATATTTACTCTTGTATTTTCTGCAATATAGTGTATATTTAATTGGTTTTACAGAAAAATAGGAGAGGAGAAAAATGAAACAACATGGCTTTACGTTCATCGATGTGATCATGCTGGTCGTCATGTGCAGTATCGTTTTATCGTTGGTGGTCTTTAAGATCGTCGACTATAAGATCGAGACTGGCAGTACAGCGAAGACCAGCTGGGCATCGTATGGTAGTCTTCCAAAAGATACCCTGCTGAAATAGGTTTTACCGCCTCTTTTTGAAGTCACGCCTACCGTCATACGAAATCAAGCGATTCCCTGCGTCATCCGGCTCTAGAGATATTCTTGACAAACTTCCTCAATTACGTTAATATAATTACAAAATATTAATAGTATATAGGGAGATCTTGGGGAGGCACTACCTTGGCTGATCAGGGGATTCAAGATATTCGCAATGTATTATTGCTGGGCCATTCGGGGTGCGGTAAGACGTCTCTCGTTGAGGCGATACTCTTTTCATGCAAGGCCATCCCCATCATGGGGACAATAGACTCAGGAACGACCGTATCCGATTACAACGAGGACGAGAAGGAGCGGAAGTGCTCCATCGGTTCGTCGCTCATCAGCTTCCACTCGGATGGCAAGAAGATCAACATGATCGACACGCCAGGCTATATCGATTTTGTAGGAGAGATGATCGGAGGCCTGCGGGCGGCAGAGACGTCACTTATCGTGGTGAACGCGACCGCGGGTATCGAAATAGGGACCGAGCGGGCGTGGAAGATGAGTCGCGAGCACGGCAAGGCGACCATGATCTTTATTAACAAGATCGACAAAGAACACGCCGATTTCGAGAAATGCGTCGATTCGATCAACAAAAGGTTCGGCAAGAACTGCGTTGTGGCCAGTTACCCCATCGGCGAAGAGGCTTCCTTTACCGGCGTCGCGAATATCCTCACCGGCGAAGGATTGGACAAGTTGTCGGCGGATGATAAATCTAAAGCAGAGGACTACGCGAACGCCCTGCAGGAGCTGGTCGCTGAGTCTGACGACGAGCTGCTTGAAAAATATCTCGAGAAGGGCGAGCTCACGGCGGAAGAAAAACAGCGCGCCATGAAAAAGGGCGTCGCCAGCGGCAAGATCGTCCCTGTCTTTGTGGGCGCGGCCACCGCCAACAAAGGCGTTAAAGAGCTGGTGAGCGCGCTCGTTGCCTATGCGCCGTCACCGCTAGACGCGGAGCAGGTCAAGGCGACCAACATAAACACCAATGAAGAACTGGTGCTGAAGCAGAACCCCGAAAGCCCCTTCGCGAGCCTTATCTTTAAGACGCTTTCAGACCCGTATCTCGGACAGATATCGATTTTAAGGATCTTCTCAGGCATGATCGTGGCTAACTCAACGGTCTACAACGTCGCCATGGCCGCAAAGGAAAAGATCGGACAGCTCTTCACCCTCATCGGCAAAACGCAAGTTCCCGTTGAGAGCGCGTCATCAGGCGATATCGTGTGCGTCGCGAAATTAAAGGATTCCAAGACGGGCGATTCCCTGGTTGACGAAAAAAATCCCGTTAAATTCAAAGATATCGATTTTCCGGTCCCGGCGATCTCTTTCTCGATAAAACCGAAGACGCGCACCGACGAGGATAAGATATCGAACGCGCTTCATAAGCTTACCGCCGAAGATCCGACCTTCAGGGTTACCCGCGAAGAACAGACGAATGAGATGATCACTTCGGGCATGGGGGATATGCATGTCGGCATCATGATCAGCAGGATGAAGCAACGATATGCGGTCCAGGTCGACATGGGGACTCCCAAAGTCGCCTATAAAGAGACGATAACCGCCAACGGCGATTCGCAGTACCGGCACAAAAAACAGACGGGCGGCGCCGGGCAGTTCGCGGAAGTGTGGATGAGGATCGAGCCGCGCGAGCGGGGGGCCGGGTTTGAGTTTGTCGATGAAGTCGTCGGAGGGTCGATCCCCGGGCCCTTTGTCGTCAGCTGCGAGAAAGGGGTCAAGTCGGCGCTCCAGACAGGCGCGCTTGCCGGATTTCCCGTTATCGACGTCAAGGTCGTTGTTTATGACGGAAAGACGCATCCGGTCGACTCAAAGGATATCGCGTTCCAGATAGCTGCCCGGGAGGCCTTCAAAGAGTCGTTCCTTAAAGCGAAACCGGTCCTCCTGGAACCTATCATGAATGTCGATGTCATCGTCCCCGACGAGTTCATGGGCGATATCACCGGCAGTCTCAATTCACGTCGTGGAAGGATCATGGGGATGGAGCCGGGAGAAGGCGTCCAGGTCGTTAAGGCGCAGGTCCCGCTCGAAGAGATGTATAAATACGTCAACGAGCTTAAGTCCATCACAGGAGGACGGGGCACCTACACCATGGTCTTTTCTCATTATGAGGTCGTTCCTCCCAATCAGGCGCAAGGGATCATTACAAAGTCCAAAGAGGCTAAACAGGCGAAACAGGAGAAGGCGGAGTAAAAAGTTAAAATTCAAAAATCAAAATTCAAATTTGAAATTATATGTTATTAATATTTAACTTTTAAACTTTGAATTTCATACTATTGACTAACCAGCAAAACGAGGTGAGACATGTCCGGACACTCTAAATGGGCGACGATAAAACATAAAAAAGCCGCGACTGACGCCAAGAGAGGGCAGCTTTTCACAAAATTGATCAAGGAGATCACCATCGCGGCCCGTAACGGCGGGAATCCCGAGAACAATCCGAGGCTCCGCGTCGCGATCGACCACGCTAAGGGAGCGAATATGCCTTCCGACAACATCGATCGCGCGATCAAAAAGGGTACGGGAGAGCTCCCGGGCGTTGTCTATGAAGAGATATCCTTGGAGGGGTACGGCCCCGGCGGCGTAGCGATCTTTCTCGAAGGGGTGACCGACAACAAGAACAGGACCACGAGCGAGGTGCGCAATATCTTTTCAAAAAAGGGCGGTAACCTTGCCGGCCAGGGTTCGGTCAGCTGGATCTTTGAGAAGAAAGGGTATATCGTCGTGCCCAAGAATTCAATATCCGAAGACAAACTGATGTCGATAGCGCTCGACGTGGGGGCTGAAGATATGACCACCGAGGACGAGGAATATGCCGTCAAGACGGCCCCCCAGGACTTCTTCCAGGTAAAGAAGGCGCTCGAGGACGCAAAGGTCCAGATCGACTCGGCTGAACTGACGATGCTTCCCAAGAACACCGTGAAGCTCGCCGGAGAGGATGCGAGGAAGATCCTTGAACTGGTGAGCAGTCTTGAAGAGCATGAAGACGTTCAGAACGTTTACGCGAATTTTGATGTTCCCGACGAGATCCTCAAGGCCCAGGAATAATACGGCGGTTGACCGACTATGCGCATACTCGGCGTTGATCCCGGATTGACATCGACAGGGTATGGCGTCATCGAGACAAAGGATGGGCCGATCAAGCTGCTCGAAGCAGGGTTTATCAAGACCTCCCCGCGCGAACCCATATCCGAAAGACTGTTGAAGATATTTAACGGGCTTGACGCGCTGATCAGAGAATACAAGCCTTCGGTCATGGTCCTGGAGAAGGTCTATTCCCATTACAAGCATCCGACCACAGCGATACTCATGGGCCACGCGCGCGGCGTCATCTGCGTCTTATGCGGGATCCATAACGTGAGGCTCGTGAATTACGGTTCAACAAGGATCAAGAAGTCGATCTCGGGGCACGGACGGGCCTCAAAGGAACAGGTGCAGCGGCTGGTGCAGAGTTTTCTCTCGCTTTCTGCGCCGCCCGAGCCGGTCGATCTGTCCGATGCGCTGGCGCTCGCGATCAGCCATGTGTACATAGAGAAGAAAGATCATATCTTCGCATGATTACCAAATTATCGGGCACAATAACCGAAAAGAAGCAGCAGAGTATCGTGATCGACGTCAACGGCCTCTCGTATGAGATCATGATACCTCCCACGGTCATGAGGGGGATCGACGGCGCGGGACGCGGCGGCGTCATCCAGCTCTTTACGTATCATTATTTCCAGATGGAGCCTTCGAGGGGCGTGCCTGTCCTGATCGGGTTCCTGAATGAGATCGAGAGAGAATTTTTCGAGCAATTCATCACGGTATCGGGCGTCGGGCCCAAGGCGGCCTGCAAGGCGCTCAACATGCCGATCTCAACGATAGCCGATGCCATAGACCGGGCGGATATAGCTTTCCTTAAGACGCTGCCGGGGATCGGCGAGCAGAAGGCCCGGGAGATTATCGCGAAACTGCAGGGAAAAGTAGGGAAGTTCGGGCTCCTTCAGGATAAGGCGACCGGCGGCGCACCCGCGCTCAAAGAGGATATCCGGCAGGAGGCGCTGAGCGTCCTGCTTCAGCTCCAGTATAAGAAAAAGGAGGCGGAAGAGATGATCCTCAAGGCGCTTCAGCGCGACCACAAGATCGATTCATGCGAAAAACTCCTGAATGAAGTCTATAAACAGAGGACTCAATAGATGGGCCAGCCGGAAGAGAAGAAGTTCAGGGATACGGTCATCAAGCCGAGCGAGACCGAAGAGGATGTGGTACTTAATATCTCATTGCGGCCGTCGCGGCTGAAGGATTTCGTCGGCCAGAAAAGTGTCGTTGATAATCTGCGCGTTGCGCTGGACGCCTCAAAAAAAAGGAAAGAGCCGCTTGAGCATATCCTGCTCTCGGGGCCTCCGGGTCTGGGGAAGACGAGCCTTGCGCATATCATCGCCCGCGAGATGGACGCCAAGATAACCTCGACCAGCGGTCCGGCGATAGAGCGCGCCGGCGACCTGATCGGCATACTGACGAACCTCTCCGAGGGCGATATCCTCTTTATCGACGAGATCCACCGGTTATCCAAGGTAGTCGAGGAGTTCATGTATCCGGCAATGGAAAATTATCAGATTGATTTTGTCATCGATAAAGGGCCGTACGCCAAGACGATCAAATTCAACCTCAAAAAGTTCACCCTGGTCGGAGCGACGACCAGGGCCGGGCTCCTCACCGCGCCCCTGCGGGGGAGGTTCGGGATGTTCTTCTACCTTGATTTTTATGAACCCGGGGACCTGACGAAGATCGTGCTCCGTTCGGCAAAGATCCTCGGCATCGCGATCAATAAGGAGAGCGCCGAGGAGATAGCCCGACGGTCCAGGGGATCGCCCCGCGTCGCCAACAGGTTATTGCGCCGAGTCAGGGATTGGGCCGAAGTCAAAGGGAGCGGAACGATAGATCTTGCCGCTACCGAAGATGCGCTGAAGAGCCACGGGATCGACAAGATCGGGCTGGACACCATCGACAGAAAGGTCATCACTGTTATCTATAAATCGTTCGGAGGCGGTCCGGTAGGCATCGAATCGATCGCAGCAACGCTGAACGAGGAACCCGATACCATCGTCGACGTCGTGGAGCCGTATCTCTTGAAGATCGGGCTGCTCAGGAGGACTCCGCGGGGACGGGAGCTGACACCGCTGGCGTATGAAGCGATGGGGTTCAAGAAAGAGACGCAAAAAGAGATGTTTTGATTTATGAACGTGTTGCTCCACATCTGCTGCGCGCCGTGCGCTCTCTTCCCGGTCAATCAGATCCGCAAAAGCGGTAATCAGGTGACCGGTTTTTTCTATAATCCCAACATCCATCCCTTCGCAGAATACAGCGCTCGCAGGGAAGCCCTTGAGCGGTACAGCGCGTCCAGCGGTCTCGAGGTCATCTTCGGCGACTACGACATCGAGAATTATTTCAGGAACGTTATCTATGATGAAGGCTCGCCGCAGGACCGCTGCCCCGCCTGCTGGTGGCTGCGGCTGCAGAAGACGGCGGCCGTCGCCCTCCAGAACGGTTTCGGCTCGATAACGACGACGCTTCTCGGCAGTCCCTACCAGGAACATGAGACCATAAAGAACGCGCTCGCAAAGATATGCGAGGAGACTTCCCTGCACTGTTACTACGAAGACTTCCGGGTCGGGTTCAGAGACGCGCATGCCCTCGCCCATCAGGAAGGGATCTACTGCCAGAAGTACTGCGGCTGCCTGTTCTCCGAACGAGAATGGCATGTCCGCACGTCGCAGAGATCAAAGGCAAAGAGCGCATTGCGCTAGGCTCTCCATGATCGGTCATGTCGGAAAATCATTGATACTCCTGGGCTCAGCGCTCATCGTCATCGGCGCGCTCCTTGCGCTCGCTTCGAAGGTATCGTGGCTCGGCCGGTTGCCGGGAGATATCTATATCCAGAAGAAGAACTTCGTCTTCTATTTCCCCATTACTACCTGTATCATAGCGAGTATCGTTATTTCGGTCATACTGCTGTTCTTAAGGAGAAGATGATACATCCGAAGAGAATATTCTATGTGTCGCTCATCCTGATCGTCTCGGTCTTCGGCGGTTCTGCCCGGGGCGCTGACGTCAAGCCCAAGCCGATCATTATGCGGGTCTGTCTTTCCGAAAATGCCGATACGATAGACCTCTACCTTCGCGGGCCCTACAAGATCCATGATGTCGAATCGGGCAACCTTCTCAAGCGCGGGAAATCACTGCGCGCCAGGATAACGCCTGTCGGGCAGGGGATCCAGTTCTCGTCAGAGCGCCTGAACTCTCAGGCAATCAGGATCAGGACATCCGTCAATTCCAATATCTATATCAATGACCGGCGTGTCCGTGGAGAGCTGGTCATCATAATTTCCGAAAAATCAAAGCTTACGGTCATCAATTACCTTGAAATGGAGGAATATCTGTGCGGCGTCCTGTATCACGAGGTTTCGCACCGATGGCCTATGGAAGTGCTGAAAGCGCAGGCGGTCGCGGCGCGCACCTTTGCCTTATATCATCGCAGAGAGAACCGGCTCAAAGATTATGACGTGCGCAGCGATATCTTCTCGCAGGTGTACGGAGGGAGGGAATCAGAAACCTGGTCGACGAACCGCGCGGTCCAATCGACCCGGGGAGAAGTCCTCGTATACGATGGGAAACTCTTCCCGGCCTATTTCCACGCGACGTGCGGCGGCCGCACCGAGGACGCATCTTTGCTGTGGAACATCGACCTGGCTCCCCTTAAGGGCGTTCAGTGCGATTTTTGCGTCGATTCACCTCATTACCACTGGACAAAACGGATTCCGGTTCCTGAGATCGAGAAGAAGCTGGTGGAAAAAGGTTATAAACTGACCGGCATTAGCTCGATACGCGTTGCTTCAAGGGACCCGTCCGGCAGGGCGGAGAAGATAGAACTGGTAGACGAGTCCGGAACCGTCACCATGATGACGTCCAAAGATCTTCGATTGATCATGGGGACTGATGTCATACGGAGCACCAATTTCGATATACAGATAGAAAACCAGACGGCATTTTTTAAGGGTCTCGGATGGGGGCATGGTGTGGGCCTTTGTCAATGGGGCGCAAACGGTATGGCGCGGCAAGGCCGCACCAAGGAAGAGATACTCAAATTCTACTATCCTGGTTCCGAGATCGCGACGATCAGTTCGATCAAGGATCAGTTGTAGGCAACCGCCAGTCACAAGTCACCAGTCACAAGTAAAGGCATAAAGCAAACAGCGATGAGCTCATAGTACATAAGTTCACGCACCAGTTATCCCCTCACTTCGTTCGGGAACAGGCAAGTCACAAGAAAAAAAGATGGAAAAAGGATATAAAAAGTTAACGACATGGCAAAAAGCGGATGAATTAGCCTACCAGATATATCTGGAGACTAAAACCTTCCCCAAGGATGAACCTACGGTATGACGTCTCAGCTTAGAAGAGCGGCCATATCGATTCCAACCAATATCGTCGAAGGCGTCGGAAGGCAGGGAAAGAAAGAGTTTAAGCAATTTACCAATATCGCGTTAGGGTCCCTGGCTGAAACAGAGTATCTGTTGGAATTTTGTTTTCGATTAAAATATCTAAATGAAACTACCTACAGCAGGCTTGAATCTCTCAGGAGCGAAGTAGGTCGTTTACTATGGAGGCTCTACCAATCTCTTTAATATTTCTTTTACTTGTGACTTGTGTCTTGTGACTTTCCTGACGCACCACTTAACGTAAGCAGACATCATGAAGCTTTCCGACTTCGATTACGAGTTGCCGAAAGAGCTCATCGCTCAGTATCCGGCGCGGGAGCGGGAAAAATGCCGGCTCATGGTTCTTGACCGGAAGTCGCAGGAGATCAACCACCGGATGTTCGGGGATATCGCGGAATACATCGACAAGGGCGATTGCCTCGTTTTGAACAACACCAAGGTAATCCCGGCGAGGTTGTTCGGCAGAAGGGAGTCGGGCGGACGCGTCGAGATATTTCTGCTTGAGAAGAAGAACCCGGTGTGCGAAGCGCTGGTGAGGCCCTCAGACAGGATCCACGAAGGCGAAACGATACTCCTGGAATCCGGCGACAAAGCTGAAGTCCTGGGAAGAGGGGACGTCGGAAGATTGGTACGGTTAAGCAGGTCCATAGATGAGATCATGAAGAAATCAGGCCATATGCCGCTTCCTCCGTATATCGACCGGGAAGACGAAGAAGGCGATAAGGTTGCGTATCAAACGGTTTACGCCGCGAAAGAGGGTGCGACAGCAAGCCCGACGGCGGGGCTCCACTTTACGAATGAACTGATACGCTCGATAGAAACGAAAGGTGCAGCCGTCGCCTCTATCACCTTGCATACCAGCTACGGGACCTTCGCTCCGATCAAGACAGAGGATGTCGAATCGCACCGGATGCACCGGGAGCGTTTTGAGCTGCCAGAGAAGGCTGCGGAGACGATCAACCGGACGAAAGCATCAGGCGGAAGGATCTTTGCCGTCGGCACAACTTCAGCGCGCACTCTCGAATTTTGCGCGTCGATCAACTCCGATCGCTCTACGATCCGCGCTCAAAGCGGCTTGACGGATCTCTATATCTATCCGGGGTATCGATTCAAGATCGTCGACTGTCTGGTGACCAATTTCCACCTTCCAAGATCCACGCTCCTTTTATTGGTATCCGCGTTCGCGGGAAAAGAATTTATCGAGCGCTCATACCGCGAGGCGATCGATCGGCGGTATCGGTTTTTCAGCTATGGGGACGCGATGCTGATACTGTGAAGCGTATCCGTTGTTACTGTTCTTAAGCGCAGCGGGTTTTAGCGTATAGAAAATGGATGTAATGAAAAGTTATGTTCACACTAAAGCATAAAGACAAATCGAGTAAGGCGAGGCTGGGAGCGGTTACGACACGCCATGGCGCGATCAATACTCCGGTCTTTATGCCGGTCGCGACCCAGGCGACCATCAAAACGCTCTCGAGCGAGGAAGTTAAAGGATGCGGCGTTGAGGCGATCCTTGCGAACGCGTACCATCTTTACCTGAGACCCGGCGTCCCGTTGATACAGAAAGCAGGCGGCCTGCACCGTTTTATGTCCTGGGACCGCCCTATCATAACGGACAGCGGAGGTTACCAGGTGTTCAGCCTCGCCGAGCTGCGGACGGTAAAAGACGAGGGTGTCGAGTTCCAGTCGCATATCAACGGTTCCCGGTGTTTTTTGCGGCCGGAGGATGTCGTCGATATCCAGGTTGATTTCGGCAGCGATATCATCATGCCGCTCGATGAATGCGTTCATTTTCCGGCATCGCGAAGCCATGTTGAGCGGTCGCTCCGCAATACAACAAACTGGGCGCGGCGCTCAAAGGAGCACTTACAAAGTCACCAGTCACAAGACACAAGTCACAAGCAACAAGACGAAAAGTGGCAGTTATTGTTCGGGATCGTGCAGGGAGGGACTTATCTCGACCTTCGTAAGCAGTCCGCAGAGGAGCTTGTGTCAATTGGTTTTGACGGGTACGCGATCGGCGGCGTCAGCGTCGGTGAACCGACAGAACTTATCTATGAGATAACGCGGCACACAGCGGACCTGCTGCCTGATCAGTCAGCCCGGTACCTCATGGGTGTGGGGACGCCCTGCGATATGCTCGAAGCGATATCGCTCGGGATCGACATGTTCGACTGTGTCGTTCCGACCAGGAACGGGCGCAACGGCCAGACCTTCACCTGGAACGGCGAGCTCCAGCTGCGGAATGCGCAGTATAAGGACGATTTTACCCCCATTGATGCGCAGTGCGGATGTTTTACCTGCAGGAATTATACCCGGGGGTATATCCGCCATCTCTTCAACGCCGAAGAGATCCTGGGATTACGGCTTGTATCATTGCACAATATATATTTTTATGTTAAACTTATAGAAACTGTTCGCGAGGCGATCCGCGCCGATCGGTTTCTGGAGTTCAAGGAACAGTTTATCGGCCAGTACACAACAGTAAAAGGAGTACACGCATGAACCCAGCAGGGAATCCGCTAGTCAACCTGATGCCT
>Ga0315294_10003163_pt1 | contig 17893 bp, 18 predicted proteins | sample YL17G13_40_MG_FD_203626 | JGI IMG/M metagenome (GOLD analysis project Ga0315294, IMG submission 203626) | Sediment microbial communities from Yellowstone Lake, YNP, Wyoming, USA - YL17G13_40 | ecosystem: Environmental > Aquatic > Freshwater > Lake > Sediment | place: USA: Wyoming | collected... | reverse complement strand
CGAGATCGAAGCCACGACCCGATCCCGACTGCCGATCCGAAGAGGACAAGGCCGCCTAGAGCGCCGGCGATCATCCGCCTGGTTCGCGCTCTTGGCGGGACGGCCGCAATGGTGGTCGTCACCCGCCCGGCGAGCGTTTCTTCCAGCTCGAGCCGGGCGTCCCCGATATCGCGCAACCTGGACCGACGGTCTTTCTCCAGGCACCGGCGGAGCAGGCGTTTCACGTTCTCCGGCACCATCGCCGGCAGCGCTCCCCAGTCCGGTTCTTTGTCCAGGATCGCGGCCAATACTTCCATCGTGGAGTCCCCGGCAAACGTCAGTTTCCTCGCCAACGTCTCGTACAGCACACATCCGAACGCCCAGATGTCCGTCCGCCGGTCCACGGGCTTGCCGCAGGCTTGCTCGGGTGACATGTAGGCCGTCGTGCCCATCACCATGCCCGCCTGCGTCATCTCGGCGGCGAAAGTGGCCGTCCTGCCCTGGATTTCGGGCGACGAGGATACCTCCGTCGCCTTGGCCAGTCCGAAGTCCAGCACCTTGACTATGCCCTCGGCCGTAATCTTGATGTTGGCCGGTTTCAGGTCGCGGTGGATGATGCCTTTCTCGTGGGCCGCCTCGAGCCCCTCGGCGATCTGCCGGCAGATCTCGAGGGCTTCCTTGAGCGGCAGCGGACTTCTGGCAATGCGCTCGTCCAGCGTTTCACCCGGTACGTATTCCAGAACCAGGAACTTCGTGCCGTCCGATTCCTCGAGCCCGTGGATGGCCGCGATGTTGGGGTGGTTGAGCGCCGCCAGCACGCGCGCTTCACGTTCGAAGCGGGCCATGCGTTCGGGGTCTTGAACGACGGAGGCGTGGAGCAACTTGATGGCGACCGTCCGCCCAAGGCGGGTATCGGTTCCCTCGTACACCACGCCCATCCCTCCGGAGCCGAGCTTCGACTCCACGCGATACTGCCCCAACGTCTTGCCGAGCATGGGCAACCTCCAATCGTCAGGCGCTACTTGGCCACAGGGCTGAGGCGCTTGAGTTCCTCGAACCAGTTCCGGACGAGGTTCAGTTCTGTAACAGGCGGGAGGTTATAATCCTTCTTCTTCTCCCGAATGAGGAAGCGCTTGCCGTCCGACGTGATGTCGTAGATACGGTTAAACGTTGAGCCGGTGGCGGCGAATTCGAAGAGTAGCTTCGGCGTTCCGGCCGACAGATTCTGACCGGGGGAGATATCCACCTTCATCAGCTTGGTGAAATCGATGTTCCAGTAGAAGAGTTCCCGTCCATCCGGCGCCCACGCCGGGGACATCCCGCCCTCGCTCGAAATCGGCAGCGTCTTTTTGCCGTCCGGAAAGGACCGCACGTAAACCTCGTTGCGTCCCGATTCGTTCGAGACGTAGGCAAGCCAGCGGCCGTCGGGGGAAAACTCGGGAAATGATTCATTTGATTTGGTGGCGGCGAAGGGGATGACCTGCCGGTCCGCCATCCGAAGCACATGGATGTCAAAGCCCGTGCCGCGACCCGAGTCGATAAAAGCGAGATACTTGCCATCCAGCGTCCAGGAACTTGGCCGTTTATCGAATTCGGTTTTAGTCAGTTGCTCCGGCTTTCCACCGCCGTCCGCCGCCGTCCACCAGATTTCCGCAAGACTCGTTTTCGACCAGGCGAAGGCCACCCGTTTCCCGTCCGGGGTCCAGAGTGGTCTCCCGGGTTGCCCGTCAGACGTTAACCGGTTCACCGTGTTTCGCTGGATATCGTAGATCCATACGCCGCGGTTGAGCCCACCGGTACTGAACGCCAACTGCCGGCCGTCGGGCGATAGGCGTATCCCCAGTACCGGCCTAGTACCGAACGCCGTCCATTTTTCGGCTCGGCCATTGCGATCGACCCAGTAGAGATCAGCGACCGGCTCCGGGAAGATCCCTCCGGAGACGAAAATCAGCGCCCCGGATTCAGACACGCTGTACTGCCCGGCGCCGGAATTAATGCCGACCATAGACTCATTGAACGCCTGCATAATCCCTGTTTTGACCGTCACGGCAGAACCGGCGATCTCCAACCGATCCAGACTGAACGGCACCGCCATCAACGTGCCTCTCCGCACAAAGACCAGGTGCCCCGTCGGCACGTACCGTGCATCGGCTCCGTCTTCAATCAGGACCTTTCGCTTGCCTGTTTCGAGCGACAGCAACTCGATGCGTGCCTCCACGCCGAACTGAGAGGGCATCGAGGTAAACACCAGTGCTTTCCCACCCGGAAGAGTATGCGGCAGACGGTGCGTCGCTTCTTTGCCGGCATCGAGGGTCGTCAGCGTCTCCGGCGTGCCGCCTGCTGCCGACACGTATCCCAGGCCTGATCCCAATGTGCCGAAGATGATTCTTCCATCCGATCCCCAACAGATTCCAACGGTATCAGCCCCGAGATCGCAAATCTGGCTGGGCACTCCACCCTTCACCGCCACCTTGTGCAGTTTCCCCTTGGCCCAGAACCCGATCCACTGGCCGTCGGGAGAGAAGAACGGCATGCATGGCGCTTCGGTGCCGGGGATCACGGTCGATTCCCCGCGGTCCAGGGAACGCCGGTAGAGCAGTGCCTTGGCCATGGTTCCGTCCGGGGTCGCGCTGAAGACCAGGAAGCTGCCGTCGGGAGCCAGTGCCACCTCCGTCCGGAACAGGCCGCGCGGCATCCTGGTCAACTGCCATCCGGGTGGGAGACGGATAACTTCGGGAGCGGCTGCCCCCGGCTTCGTCTGATCCAGGCCTGCCGGAGCGCCGCTCAAGGCCTTCGCGTTCACTGTGAATGTCATCCAAAGGACCGGAACCGCCAAAAGCGCCTCGAGAATTTTCTTTCTGTTCATGTTTCCTCCCACTTGTTCCAATAATCGCTTTTTCCGCGATGTAGAGAATTCACGCCGGGCGATGAATCTCCTCTCCAAACCCTATCAAGGGACGAGCCTTCGGCTCGCCACTCGCCCGTGACTTATATCCACGGGCGAGTACGGCGGAAGTGGACCCCCGGGCAAAGCCCGGGGCCCCGGCCGCCGTGGAGAATTCCCGCTCCGGGCGATGAATCTCCCCTCTAAACCCCGTCGGAAAATATCATCCGCCCTGCGGCGATGTCAGCATTCCCCTTCACTCCGGGCGGGGCGAGGATTTCGTAAGCGCTAAGCCGCGAACTTATACAAACTATATAGGTTCTATAGAGATTGTCAAGTAGGAGACCGGGACGCCTTCCTGATCTTTCCAATTTAAGCGGACAATTTCTTCGCCAAATCCGCTAACAAGCTCGTATACGAAGACAACCGCCCATAGATCTCGTCCGCGTATTTTTCTTTGTACGTATGGACGGCGAGATTCCGGTCTTCGAGCATCTTCAGCCAAGTGTCGTCATGTGCGAGTAAGCCCAACTGGACCGCGATTTTCAAACAGCTGCGCGGCGAGTGGCACTCCAGGCCTTCTTGTCTTGCCTGAGCTTGAATGCATTTCCAGGCGAGATCGAAACACAATTCGAATCTTTTGATAGCGGAATCCCGAACGATATCGTTTTTTTCCAGCCTTAAAACCTCTTCCAGGCGAAGGATCGTCCTGCGGAAATCTTCAACGATCGGGACTCTAATTGACATATTCGCAATGCCTCATCGCGGCGTCGCGGAATTCCGTTGACACGTTCCCGAAATCCACGATATCGAATCTATAGAGGGTGGGAAGATTGTCGATATCTTCCCTGATTTCGACCATGATATTACCGGGGATCTCCTCGGGTCCTTCGATTCCGATGTCGATGTCGGACCGCTCGGAATTAATGCCCGCGACGCGAGATCCGAAAAAGAAAATCCGGTACCGGCTCAAATCCAGATATTTGCCGACGATCTTCAGGATTTCCGCTTTCAGTTTTAGCCCGGAATAATGATTGAGTCGCATGGCCTTCCGCCTTATTGATTAATTTATAGCAAACGCGCATAAAAAGTCAATTCGGCCATCGAAATCCTCAGGCTTTCAACTCCCGCAAATCGATCCTGGCGGGATCGGCGGTACCCAGGCCTTTGGCCGCGCAGGCGGCGAAATGGGTCGAAATATCCCGGATGGACTCCAGATTGCGCGCTTTTCGTTTGGCCTCCAGGATATCCAGTCCGATCCTGTCCATGGCCACGGGATCGCGGCTGAAGAAGATCCGGTTGTCAGTCGCGATCTGGGCGCCGGCGACGCTGACGACGGAGATCTTGGCCGCTTCGCCGATATGAAGGACCATCTTGTCCTTGAGGCACGGCAGGGCCAGGATCTCGGGAATGGATCTCGTGCAGTAATCGATATGAAAGCGGACCTTGTTCGTCGTCACGCCCAAGGCGATGTTCTTCGTCGCCCAGGTCACGCCGCTGTCCTCGTTGTGCTTGAGGACGGCGATGTTGATGAGCTTGGTGATGTCCTTCGTCACGATGTTGGAGAAGAACGATTTGTCCTCATTCTCGATGGTCGCGTCATCGAACATGCCGGTGACCTCGCCGGATTTTATGATTACATCAGAATGGAAAAATTCCATCCAAAGCTTAAAGTCAAAAAACATCAACATCTTTTTGATTATTTCAAGAGGAGCTGGGGAATTTATAGATATGTTATGGCCCTTCTTCCCTTCTTTAAACCAAGACTCGGGGGAACGCTAGTACATCTAGAAAAATCTAGATAGATCTCAATACGGATGTTTCTTAATACGAACTAAAAAAAGTATTACATTGAAGAGGTAGTGTATAAATCCAGAAACTAAAGCAAGGCAAAACAAATACTTTAGCGACATGTCCTGGATAGCGTAAAGTGCAATACTGGTCATTATAACTGAATCATATTGGTCGTTAATAATACCGATATATTTAGTTAATCCTCTTGATGCAGTCGTACCTTCAGAAACTCCTAGTTGCCGTTTTAAAAATGAATTTGGCAATTCTCCAAGCATATAGGCAAAGCCCAAATAAAGGCCAACAAGAAAAGGAGAATAATTCTTAAAAACTTCGAATTCAAAAGGAAGATACCAATCAAACTGATGAAGCAGATAAAAAACAAGTCCAGGTACAGGTGAAAACAGGATAAAACCGCGGAAAGTCTTGTGATTACCGAACAACCTTTTCCCGCGAAAAGTCTTATGGAAATCTACAGGATAAGACAGAGATTTAAAAAGACCAAACTTGAGCCAAATGATTTGAAAAGCCCCAGCAATAATGAATGGGAAAATAAATAGGAAAATCTTAATTATTGACATTCGCCAAACTAATGGAAAGCATTTTCCCCATAAACCGGATTTCCATTATTCATACGTTCCTCAATAGTTCATCCTTTTGCATTTTAATAAATAAATTCCAGCGATTACCGAAGCAACAGCCATCCAAAGGTCGGCCCAGACAAAGGAATTGAACCAAAGTGCAAAACCCGGAATCACGTCTTTGACTTCAGGAAAATTAAACCAGATCATAAAACGCCCGATAGCAGTAAATATAAAAGCAAAAAAACATAAAAACAAAATCACTTTTCTCATTTTTTAGCCCCTTAAATAATAGATAAAAGACCAAAGCATCCATGCAAGTAAAACACAAACAAGTGAAATGAAAAATGTTCTTCCTGGCCTTCTGATTTTAACCGGCATTACCATCAGCCCTGCAAATATTATCAGCCAAACTGAAGTTAAGTTTCGTAAACTTGGTATCAAAAAAACCGGCATCCATAATATTCCAATAATGGTTGTCGGTATTCCAAGAAATCCTTCACGATCTTCTTGACTAAAAACATTATAATAGGAAAGTCGGGTGACGCATGAAATAAAATAGGCCAATGAACACAGATAAAATAGAATTCCCACCTGGCCGCAGGCAACTAATGAAAAAACCGGAACCGCGCCAAAAACTATGGCATCGGAAAGGCTATCCAGTTCTGCCCCAACTTTTTTCTCATTATCTCCTCTTTTAAAACGAGAAGCCCACAAGCCATCAAAAAGGTCGCAAAGACACGAAGCTCCGATGAAAAAAGCCGTCAGCGCGTAAGCATTCCCTTTGCTTTCTAATACTGCCAGTATCCCAAAGGCAAGTGACATATAAGTTACTAAATTAGAGACATGTATGAACGAGAACATATGAAGCCTCATGATAAACAAGTATTAATAACTGTAGTCACTCTTAAATATAATATTGAATGAAAACTCCCCGGGCTAAAACCCGGGATTTCAACACTGTGGCATAATCTGGCTATGGGCTTGACCCGCCCCCGCTCATTGTACCACCTGTGAAGTGAAAATTCGAGGCTTGCCAATGAACGACTCCACATAGCCGTTCTCCCAGGGACTGCCAGGATCGATGAATAACGTCTTGACTCCGAGTATGTTCATCCATAATGACCAGGATACGTAGCGGCCTTCCATTGACTCCTCAAGGCGAGAACTCACTAAAATTTTAGATGCGTTTTCGAAGACTACCGGGAATCCCGCGCAGCGTGATTTAGCCCACTTTTATGACGCAGACCCCAGGCTGAAAGTCAATCCGGCCGCCGAAATTCTTAGGCTTTCAGTTCCCGCAGGTCAATCTTAGCTAAATCATCCGTGCCCAGGCCCTTCGCCGCGCAGGCGGCGACATGGGTCGAAATATCCCGGATGGACTCCAGATTGCGCTCTTTTCGTTTGGCTTCCAGGATATCCAGTCCGATCCTGTCCATGGCCACGGGGTCGCGGCTGAAGAAAATCCGGTTGTCAGTCGCGATCTGGGCGCCGGCCACGCTGACAACGGAGATCTTGGCCGCCTCTCCGATATGGAGGACCATCTTGTCCTTTAGGCACGGTTGGACCAGGATCTCGGAAATGGATCTCGTGCAGTAATCGATATGAAAGCGGACCTTGTTCGTCGTCACCCCCAAGGCGATGTTCTTCGTCGCCCAGGTCACGCCGCTGTCCTCGTTGTGCTTGAGGACGGCAATATTGATGAGCTTGGTGATGTCCTTCGTCACGATATTGGAAAAGAACGATTTGTCCTCGTCCTCGATGGTCACGTCATCGAACATGCCGGCGATCTCCTCGGCGATCTTTTTAATGCCCTCCCGGTCGCTGTAATCCGTGTACAGCCGCCTCATCTCGGTCCCATATTTCTTCGCTTTTTCGTGCCCTTGCTGGATGAGCATCCAGAGCCAGGCGACGGAATTGAAGATCTCCCGGTGCGAACCGTCCTTGGTGAAATCGCGTTTGATAAGGTCCCGGTATTTCTTGAGCGTTCCGTCTTCGAGCGTCACAAAGACATTTTTATCGTAACCCTCGACCCAGGGGAGGATCGCTTCCGACACAGTGGATGAGCCGTGGGCGCGAACGCCGGCCGGGCCTTTGTTGATCGGCAGGCCCGTCCGGGCGACCTCCCGGTCCGTCCGGTCCCAGACGACGATATTGTTGTCCTTGACACCCGCGCTCTTGAGTCCGGCGATCGTCTCGTTGATCGAAGCCAGCGAGGACGATATTTTCGGCGCGCCGATGCAGTTGATCTTGATGCCGACGATGTCCTCGGGTGAGACGAGGGACGACCAGGCGTTCTGGAGCGTCTTCTGGCCGGTCATCTCCGTCAATCCCGCTGCGAACGCCCGGCGGACGGCCTCAGGATTGTAGGACCCCTCCTTCAACATATCGGCCGCAGTAACGGAAACGACCCGGCTTTTTTCGGGACCCGCGCTCCGGCCGCCGGCCGACAGCACTCCGCCTCCCAGCACCACTCCCCCCGCGGCCATGAGCGCCGTCTCTTTCAGGAATTCTCGTCTCGTCGGCATGGTCTATCTTCCTTTCCGCGATGCCGGACCGACTGGGGTCAGCCCAGCCACGGATCGCGCGTTTTCTTGAGCCAGGGGACAAGATCTTCCTCGATCAATTCCTTGACGAAAAAGGGATTGTCGGGGGCTATGTTCTTCATCTGATAGGGGTCCTTGAGATCGTCAAAGAGCGTGGTCTGCTCCGGCTTCCCCGCCTCCCGAGCGATCGTGAGTGTATAGCGCGACGTCCGGACCCCTCGATGCCCCTGCGCGGAGCGCCCATACGGAATCTCCAAATACAGCTGCGCGCTCGGCCGCCCGCCGCGGCCCGTCAGGATCAGGCGGGCGTGGCTCGTCCCTTCGACGGATTTCGGGATGGCGGCGCCGAACCCCATCAGGTCGAGGAGCGTGGGACAGATGTCCGACGTCGAGATGAGGAGGTCGTCCCGCCGCGGCTTGATCCGGCCCGGCCAGCGGAGAAGGAAAGGGACGCGCACCGATTCCGCATAGGAATTGTTCTTGGAGATCTCCTCGTGGATGCCGAGGCAGTTGCCGTGGTCGGACGTGAAGAAGACGATCGTGTCCTTTTCCAATCCGAGTTCCCTGAGCGCGTGAAGGATGCGGCCGAACTGCTCGTCCACGCCCGTGGTCATGGCCAGATAGCCTTTGATGTTCTTCCGGTAGTAGTCCCCCCATCTCGTTCCGGCCGGAGGGATGTTCGGCCGATTGCACAAAGTTTCGACCGGCCTGGCCCGATACATATCCAGATACCTTTGGGGCATCTGGTCATATGGCATGTGCGGCGGGTTCATGGAAACGACCAGGGCGAAGGGCTTGTCGGGATCGCGATACGTCCCGCCCTCGTTCTTGATGTAGCGGATGGCCAGTTCGGTTTCGTGTTCCGGGCCCCACTGATCGACCCAATGGGCGCCGTCGCGATCCGCCTTGGCGTCCCAGTACATGGGTTTCATGTGTTGGTCGTATGTGCCGTAAGCGTACCAGAAATCGAAGCCGTGCCGGCGGCCGGGCGGGGTCCACTCGTTCCAGGCTTCTTTCTCCGTGTTGTTGGAGCATTTCACGTACGGCCTGCGCGGCGAATCCAGGTGCCACTTGCCGATATAGCCGAGGCTGTAGCCGGACTCTTTCAAAACGTCCGACCAGCACCGCTCGCCGGTCCTCAGTTCGAGGCCGTATCTCGTCCCCTGGTCGTTGCAGTTGCCGGTGACGCCGTGTCCGAACGGATAGCGCCCCGTCATGAGCGAGCCGCGATAGGGGCTGCAGAGGGGATAGTTGCTGACCGCCTGGGTGAAGACGAGGCTTTCCCCGGCGAAACGGTCGAGCGTGGGCGTCAGGACCGGGTCTTCGCCCATGAATTGCTGAGCCTGCGCCCGCATCTGGTCGGGGAAGACTATGAGGAGATTGGTGGGAAGGGTCGTCCACTGAGGTTTCTGACCGAAGAATTCGTCCGGCGACAGGGACAAAGCGGCCAACGATGCGGCCGTTTGTTGGAAGAACGCGCGGCGGCCGAGTTTGCTCACAGGTCAATCCCCTCGGAGAGGGTGATCCCTTTTTAGGGCCGTTCCCTTCCCTGCGATAATCTCGGAGACGCCATCCCGCTCCCCTGTCTTCAGCGGGGGATTGGGTGGATAATGAATGACATATAATTTCTTGAGGGCATCTCCGTTCGGCCCTCCGCCGAATCCGAAAATCCGGCGTCCCTCTTCGGTATTTCTTATTTCAGCACGAAGGAAGACGTCCGGCCGGCCTCCACATCGATGGGCTTTTCGGTGGCGGGATTGCGGCCGGCCTTCCATTCCCAGGAGAATTCCTTGCCGCCTGCCTGGAACTTGATCGTCCCGGCGATGGTGTGCCCGGAGGCTTTGCCTTCGAAGACCATGGGAACGAGCTTTGCCTCGAACGGCCGTTCGATGACGAAGCGGACCTTGTCCCCCTTGAGCGTGAGATCCTTGATCTCGGTCGCGGCGTTATCCACCTTCAGCGTCCCCGCCGGGACCTGGAAGGCTTGGGCGATGGTCATCTCACACTTGGCCGCGGGCTTGCCCATGGTCCAGGACCAGGCGCCGCTGACGTTGGCCGGGATGATCCACAGATAAACCTCGTGGGAGATGTCGTCGACCATGACCTCCGACGACTCGTCGGCCTTCCATTCGCCCATCCCGAAATTGTGCGAGACGACCCTCGTTCCGGGGCGCAGCTCACGGAGCATTTTCGGCCGCAGCTTGAGGTTGACGCTGGTGAGAAGATATATGGTCATGGCCGTCGCCTCGCGAAAATCGGCCGTGAACAGATCCTGTTCGATGAATTGGACCCGGCTGGTCACGCCGGCCTTGGCCGCATTCTCCTTGCATTCCTGGATGCGCTCGGGATCGATGTCGAATCCGACGCCCCGGGCTCCGTATTTCTGGGCGGCGCCGATGACGAGGCGTCCGTCCCCGCAGCCGAGGTCATAGACGATGTCCGCCTTGTCGATCTTGGCAATCCTCAACATCTCGTCGACGACGGGATACTTGGTGGGAACATAAGGAACATCCAATGGCTTTTGCTGGGCGGCCTCATAAGCGGGCCCGAGCATCAGAGCCAGAAGGAAAAATGCCGGAAGGAGTCTTTTGATCATGCCTTTGCCCTCTCTTTCATAAATCCAACGGTATTCATTCTTATGTCCAACGGGGCGAAATGTCAAGCCCTGAATGTGCTCGGCTCCCAAGTTTAGGGTCGCGTTTCCGCTTTCTAATCAAAAGCGGAAAGTTTCGACGCGGCCCCGACAGACAATCCTTTAACGCGCGCCGGGAATCCGCTAAAATAGCCGGAGCGACCATGACCGCCGACATCCCGATCCTGCCCGTCCTATTGATCGTCTTCCTTGCGGCGCTCGTGCGCTCGACGTTTGGGTTCGGCGACGCGCTCGTCGGGATGCCGCTGTTGGCCCTCGTCACCTCGCTTCGGATCGCGACGCCGCTGATGGCCTTCGTCGGCCCGACCCTCGCCGTCCTCCTGCTGATAAAGGAGTGGCGCCGGATCGATTTCCGGAGCGCCTGGAGGCTCATTCTGTCCACCTTGGCCGGCATTCCCTTCGGCCTGTTCTTTCTCAAGCACGTCGACGAGCGCGTCGTGAATCTCGTCCTGGCCGCGGTCATCATCCTTTTTTCCGTATACAGCCTGGTCAAGCCGGGTCGCTTCAGGCTGAAAAGCGAACGGTCGGCGGCGGCTTTCGGATTCGCGGCCGGGATCCTGGGAGCCGCCTACAACACCAACGGCCCGCCGGTGATCTTCTACGGGGCGCTCCGAGGTTGGAACCCGGAATCGTTCCGGGCCACGCTCCAAGGATACTTTCTGCCGACTGGCGGAGCCATCCTGATCGGCCAAGGGATGGCCGGCCTATGGACGAAGCCAGTCGTCACGACCTATCTGTATGCCTTGCCGTTAGTTCTCGTGGCCGTTCTCGCCGGAACTAAATTGAGCCGGATGATCCCGGCGGGGAAGTTCAACCGGTATGTTTATGGATTGCTTCTTGTCCTCGGCATCGTCCTGTTGATCAAGGCGGTTTCATAGGCAAAGAAAATGGATTTTTGGATAATCGCCGGATCGATATCGCTGGCCCTCCTGGCAGTCATCTTTCTTGTCTTTTTTCTCTATGCGTGCGTCGAGAAGGCAAAGCGGGCGGCGACGCGCAGCGGGCTGGCTGGCATCTTGGTGCTCACTCTCTATCTCGTCTTCGCTTCCCTGCCGGCCCCCTGGCGGGCGGGGCTCTTCGGGGCTGTGTTTGTCGTTCTATTGCTTTTCCTATTCGGTCTGCTCCTATCCGGGCGGCCGAAAAAGGTGACGGAGATCATCGGGCCCCAGGAGCGGATCGATGAACGGGACGTCATCTTCGCCCGTTTCGACATAGACGAGGCCACGGCGAATTTTCGTGACTATTACGCGCGCCGGCCCGAGCGCAGAAAAATCGATGATGAAATCCGGGCCCTTCCGGATATTCTTGCCCCGCCTCACCTGAAAAAAAGCCCGACCCTGTTCGCCTTGGCCGCGGCGGAGTTCGGTTTTCTCGAGCATCAAATCAGCCGCGTGGCGGGAAAAGAAAGCCCGGACAAGGTCGAGAGTTCTCCTCCAGAGAACACGCGCATGGTCAAGAGCGTCCTTAAGTATCTCGGCGCGGACGCCTGCGGCATCTGCCGTCTCAATCCGGCCTATATCTATTCCCATGTCGGCCGCGGGCCGGACCCGTATGGTGCGGAGATCGACCTCCGTCATGCCTTCGCCATCGTTTTCGCCCTTGAAATGGATACGGAGATGGTCACGGCCGCGCCCGGAGCGCCCGTTATCGTCGAGACCGGCAAGAAGTACGTGGAGGCGGCCCGCATCTCCATAATCGCCGCCGATCTCATCCGTAGGCTCGGATTTCCCGCCCGCGCGCACGTCGCCGGAAGCAATTATCAGGCCGTTCTTCCGCCCATCGCCTGGGAGGCCGGGCTGGGAGAAGTCGGGCGGCTGGGCGTCCTGATCACCTGGAAATACGGGCCGCGCGCCCGCCTCGGACTCATCACGACGGACCTCCCTCTTGTCGCCGACCGGCCGGAACATCGGGGAGTCTTGGATTTTTGCGAACAATGCCGGAAATGCGCTCTCCTCTGCCCCGCCCGGGCGATCCCGCGGGGCGACAGAATCGAGGAGAACGGCTCCCGGCGCTGGATTCTGGACCGGGAAGCCTGTTACAAGTATTGGCGAAAGGCGGGAACGGATTGCGCCGTCTGCCTCCGCGTCTGCCCGTACAGCAAACCGTCCGGCCTGTTTCACGACGCGATCCGGATGGCGGGGTCCCGCTGGCGATTGTTCCAGACGATCTCGATATTGGGAGACGACGTTTTTTACGGCAAGAATCCAATCCAAAAGAAGTCACAGATCAGTCTTTCTTCGTGATCTTCAGGACGACGGCATTGTCACACGGTTTCCGCGACGGAAGCGTGACCTTCAATCCGCTGCTATCGCGGTTCCACTTCAGGGGCTCCCGCGCGCCGAGGAGGGCGATGCCGCCGATGGCCTCGGGATATATATTCGATCCCTCCGCGAGCGCTTTGATCGAAATCTCCGCCCCCGGCCAGGCCATGACCACGGCGTAAAGGACTCTCCCCTTGCTCGTGAAACGGATGTCCTAGGCCGTGAAATCCTTCCGCTTGGTGTCGTTGAAACTGCCCTCGACGACGGCGGCGGCTTATCCGCGACAAAGGTCAACTTCAGGTGGTCGATGATCCGGTCCACGGCGGCATAATCGGTAATGAAAGCGGAGGACGCCTGTCCTCTCGCGATGACAAGCCACACCGGCCGCGGTTCCCACCTCGCCATAAGCAGATTGGCACGATTCGAGCTTTCTTGGCGGCGGGAATCCCAAAGACCATTATCGGGAAATAAAGCTCGGCGTCGGTGTTTCGGCGCTTGGGAGGCGGACATGAGACGAATCTTACTTTGCGTTCTCCTCGCGTCATCGCTCCTCGCCTCTTCGAGCCCGCCCGCTCTGTGGCAAAAGGGCGGGCAGGCGAAAGCCAAGGAAGGTCTTCAACACGAAGTCACGGTCATCAGGAAGCTCATCCACGTGATCGTGACCGATCGCAAGGGCAATCCCATAACCGACCTGCGCAAGGACGAGTTCGTTCTCTTCGACAACGGGCAGGAGATGGCGATCACGGAATTCGAGAACCACACGCTGTCGCTTCCGACGGAGGAACACCGCCCCCCGGCCGCCGCTCCCATTAAAGAAGCGCCCGCCCCCGCGGCCCCACTCATGAACCGCACCTTCTTTTTCCTCTTCGATCTCGTCTTCGCGGACCCCGGAGGTATCCGCCTGGCGCTTCGAGCCTCCCAACACTTCCTGGAGACGAATCTCGAATCCGGCGATGAAATCGGGGTTCTGTCCTTTTCGGGCGGGCGAAGTCTGAACGTCCATCATCTTCCTGATCGGGACCAAGCGGCCGCACGCCGGGCCATCGAATCGATCGGACTCGGCAGCCTCATGCCGATCGCCCCGATCCGGCCGGTCGAAGATTCGAAACCAGTCATCAGGATTGGGGATAGCGACTCTGCATTCAGCCGCGGCTTCGAGCCGATCCGCGGCGGCTCCGGAGTCGGACGAATCGTCGCGGGGAATTTTATCTGGGCCCTTGACTCCCTCGCTCAAGCGCTCCGCTACGCTCCCGGACGGAAGGTGATCGTTCTGTATTCGAACGGCCTCCATCCGAGCTACATCGGCCGGGGGGCGTACCTGGAAATCGGCAACGCCGATCTGGGACGCGCCCACCAGGATCTTTGCCACAGGCTCGCCGCCGCCGACATCTCGGTCTTCACGGTCAACACCGAAGAGAACACATACCTTGTCCAGGCCATACCGGAGTCTCAGAAGGGCGTCTTGGCCCTGCGCGAGATCGCTTCGGAGACCGGAGGCCGACACCTCGGAGATCTCTACGCGGTGCCCGACCACATGGAGAAAATCAAAACGCTGACCGGGGCCTACTATGTCCTGGGCTATCCGATCGCGGAGAAATGGGACGGCCGGTACCACAAAGTCCGGGTTAAGGTCACAAGGCCCGCCTGCGAGGTCGACGCCCAAACCGGCTATTTCAACGCCAAGCCGTTTCTCCAGTATTCCGACCTGGAAAAACGGATCCACCTGGTCGATCTCGCCCTATCCGGGAAGCCGCTGTCGCAGGAGCCCGTGCGGTTCGCGATGCAGGCGCTGCCCTGGGCCTCGACCCCGCCGGACGACATCCGCTTCGTCGCCGAAATTCCGGCCCGGCGACTCGGGGACGTCGCCGGCCCTCGCCTCGAGGCCGTGAGCCTTGTTTTCAACGATCTCGACGAACTGGTGGATACCCGTCGGGTGGAGCTCGATCTCAACCGGCCGGAGATACGGGAGAAGGCCGTCTTTTTTCTGGCCGACCTCTCGGCGCCGGCCGGAACCTACAAGTGCCGACTCGTGCTGAGAAACCTGGAGACGGGGCGGGCGGCGGTCGCGGCCGCTTCGACCATCGTCCCCGAGTCCGATGCGAAAGGCATCCTGCTCTTCCCTCCCCTATTCCTGACCTCCGGGGGTCCGTCGATATGCTTAGATGGCGGTTCGGCTAAAGGGCGCAGGACGGGGGATCCGGGCCGCAACTCGGCGGCCGACTTCGCCCGCGGCTTTCCGGTCGGGGCGGAGAAATATGTCCCGCTTTTCGAAGAGGCCCTCCCGGGCGGCTCCGAAATTTTCGCGATCACCCGATGCGCGGCGCCAGGAAAATCGGTCGCCGGATTGACGCTCTCGGCCTCCTTGAAGAATCCGGCGACCGGGGACATGTTCATGGTCCCGCTCGCCATAGTCGCGACGAAGGCGGAAAAGGACGGCCAGGCCTTCTTCCTGCGGCTCGAAATCCCGAGGATCGGGCCGGGCGCCTACCATCTCGAAATATTCGCCGAGGCCCAGGGTTCATCGGCGCGGATCGTCAAAACGGTCCGGATCGAATGATCGGCAGCGCTTGATTTGTAGGAGAGAAGTCACCCGGGCGATGAACTCCAGATAATCCATCGTCTCCTGGTCGCGCGCGTCCTGGCCATACCGGCAACCGACCTTGCCCTCGGGCTCCAAGAACGACAGCCGCTCCACGGCGAGGACCTCGGCGAGCGGCACGTCGTCATAGGAGCTCACCCGATGGAAGACGCCCCCCGTCAGACGTTCTCGCGTGAAACGGGCCTTATGGAATCTTGAGATCCGGCATGGCTTATCCGCGCTTGGCCATCAATCTTCGGTCAGCTTGTCCAGGTCCAGGCGCGCAAGGACGCTGATTTTAATCCCGGCCGGGTTCCATCCGTATTTCCCCAGGTCGATCGTCCCCGATCTGTCGAAACGAACGCCTTCCGATTCGAGAAGCCTTCGCTGCTCTCGGCCTCCCCGACTGGGAACAAGCGATATCTTTCCCCGTGAGCCGACCACCCGGTGCCAAGGAAGCCCGGCTTTTTCGGAGGATGAATGGAGGATCCAAGCGACCTGCCGGGCCTGGCGGGAATCGCCGGCCGAAGCCGCGACCTGCCCGTAGGAAGCGACCTTTCCGCGCGGGATCGAGCGGATGACGTCCCGGACGCGCCGGGTGAATTCATTCGGCATCGGCATCCCCTCGATTCTCTATAAATTCTGTGGCGACCAGACCTTAATCTTCTCGAGGTTATCCGGCATGGGGCTTATGGTCGAGGCTTTCACTTGGCCCTAATCATCACGCTTCAGCAGCACGGAGCTGCTCCTCGAAATCTTGGGCCTCGCCTCTTCTTTGAAACCGGCGGCTTCGGCCAGCCTCACGGTCCCGGCGAAATCTTCTTCGGATACGCGAGGATGGGGTTCTGAAATGAGCAGCTTCCCTCCGGCCTTGAGAGCCTCGTGCGCTTCGCGAAAGAATTCCTCAGCGCGCGGGAGTTCATGGACGACGGCGAAGGCGAACACGAGATCCGCTCTCTCTTTGAGGTCGGCCAGCCCCATGCTTTCGGGTTTGATCAACCGCGCCTCAATCCTGTCTAAAAGCCCCGCCCGCCGAGCGCGCCTCTTCAGGGCGCTGAGCATCTTAGGCTGGATATCGAGGGCGACGACCCGGCCCCGCGGCCCGACGAGCCGGGCCAACTCGAGAGTGAAGAAGCCCATTCCCGGCCCGGGTTCGATGACCATCGCCCCTTCGGAAACCCACGGCTTTAAGATCCTCCGGGGATTCTGAAAGAGGCGCCTCGCAGGGGTCGCTAAAAAGTATCCGAGCCACCAAGGGCAGACCCTATGCGAATGTTTGTTTTCGGGCATCCGGTCTTCTCCAGTGTGATATTCCGCTTCGATATTCCGCCTGAGATATTATACTTCTTTTAGCGAGAGCCTGACGACTTCCTTCCGCGTTTTCCCCCGCCCTTGACGCGTCCGCGCTTCCTGATAAAATGGGACCTATGAACGAGCGGAAAAGCGACGGGGCGGCTCTGGTGCGTACGGCCCTCTTCTGGGGTTCGCTCTGGGGGATCTGGGAAGCCACGGCCGGCCAGCTCGTTCATCTGATCAAGCTCCCCGGCCTTCCCGGATTCATCATGTTCCCCGCCGCGTTCTTTTTTATGAGCCGCGCGTTTGCCAGGAGCGGGCGAGCCGAATCGATCTTCCTGGCGGCTTGCGTCGCTGCCGGCATCAAACTTTTCGATCTCTTCATTCCCGGCGAGCTCGTCCAGGCCGCAGTCAATCCGGCTCAGGCGATCCTTCTTGAAGCTCTCGCCGTAACGGGATTTTACGCATTCCTCGGCCGCGCCGAAGTCCTTCACAGACACATTCCGAATTCGCGGGACTTTATGGACAGAAATAGCTTGCCCCGATGAATTCGGTTCGTGTCCGCGAATTGAAAACAACCGATGAGCGATGACGGCTTGATCAAGAAAAAACTAGAGGCCACGCCCATGAAACGGCGCAGTTTTCTCGGCTGGAGCTCGTTCTTCGGCGGCTCAGCGCTGACTTCGTCCAAGCTGGCTAAGAAACTCGGGGTCGCGCCGCGCGCCAAACCCGCTCCCTCCCCCCAGGAAACCGGCACCGAAGCCAAAATGATCCGGACCGGCTGTCCCTCGCACAACTGCGGCGGCCGGTGCCTCCTCAAGGTCTATGTCCGGGAGGGCAGGATCGTCCGGATCGAAGGCGACGACCGGCCAAACGACGGCATCGAGGATCCCCAGCTCCGGCCCTGCGTCCGCGGCCGGGCCTACCGCCGCCGGCAGGACCATCCCGACCGCCTTCTCTACCCCATGAAGCGGACGGGCCGGCGCGGCGAGGGGAAGTTCGCCCGCATTTCCTGGGACGAGGCGCTGGACAAGGTCGCTTCCGAAATGAAGCGGGTCAAAGAGACTTACGGAAACACGGCCATCTATGTCCCCTACGGCACCGGCAGCTACAACCAGATCAACGGGCGCCAGACCGCGCAGCGCCTCATGAACCTCTTCGGCGGCTCGCTCGGCTTCTATAACAGCTATTCCTGGGCCGCCATTTCCTGCGCCACCCCCTACGTCTACGGAACGAACGTAACGGGCAACCAGCGCCAGGACTGGCTCAACTCGAAGTACATCCTCAAGTGGAGCTGGAACCCGGCCGAGATGCGCGACGGAACCAA
>Ga0315294_10003162_pt1 | contig 17893 bp, 21 predicted proteins | sample YL17G13_40_MG_FD_203626 | JGI IMG/M metagenome (GOLD analysis project Ga0315294, IMG submission 203626) | Sediment microbial communities from Yellowstone Lake, YNP, Wyoming, USA - YL17G13_40 | ecosystem: Environmental > Aquatic > Freshwater > Lake > Sediment | place: USA: Wyoming | collected... | reverse complement strand
ATTAGGAATTTTATATGTTACGCGAGAGAAATCAAGAAATAGGTGTCCATAAAAGCAAAAAGGACTCAATTTCTTGAGCCCTTAAGCATTAGATATATGCAGTGTGACTTCTCACGCTGCACTCTAAGTATACAACATGAATAAAACTTGTCAAGTAAAACTTGACAATTCTTTGTGCCTAAAACGTGCCCCTGTAAAGGGAAAATGTAAGAAAATAGAGGATAATGGGAGAAAACCCGTAGAACTACTAATCCTTAGGCAATAAAATACTTATGTTGTAATTTATTGTTTTACCGATGGTTAGAGGAATAAGCACAATAGACTCCTCTCCTCGGCACCATATAAAAAGAGGGTTTTTCATAAGCCCTCTTTTTTATTGCATTTAGGCGTAACTGTATGTAAAAGCTTATGGTTGCGCCTTTATTCTTATTTAGCTCCCCTTGTAGCAAATTGTTTGATTTTGTAATAGGGTATTTCTTAATGGCGCGCTAATGGCGCAAAAGTACAACATAATGAATGGGCACCCATGCGTTAACAAGGTTAGAATTACTCAAAAGAGCCTTTGTTTATTCACTATCTTTATCCATGAACTAATCGCCCAAGACATAGAAAACTAACATACCCCCCCCATGGCCGGACTTCGACCCCAAACCATAGAAAATTTACGCTACCCTTCCAGAGTCACAGGATATGACTAAAGCCATCTTTAGGGCTATTTTTGCGGCCCAAGTATGTCAAAAAAGTGTGTAAAATGAAGTTTACAAGGGTGGCAAACGGGTATAGAATAGCCATAGCATTAAGGAGTAGCTATGGGGTTAAAGGTAGGTTAAATTTAAAGGGCAAGTCTCTGCAATAGGGGGTTGCTTTTTTATTAGGAGGTGCGAGATGAAAAAGCTGATACTTTTACTGATAGTTATCTTTTTAAGTTCAGGTATTGCATTGGCAGAAGACGAATCTGGGACTGCGCAAACTATCGGGAATACTACTTATTACTCAGATGGCACAACTGCACAAAAAATTGGCAATACCACTTATATTAATGGTAATAATACCTCTGCAACCGCACAAACTATCGGTAATACAACTTACTTTAATGGAGATATTTCTGCAACTGCTCAAAATATTGGGAATACTACTTATTTCAATGGTGATGTCTCAGGAACTGCTCAAAATATTGGGAATACTACTTATTTCAATGGTGATGTCTCAGGAACTGCTCAAAATATTGGGAATACTACTTATTATAATCTGAACGATAACAATAGGGATGCTAACGCCGTTTCTATCTTTGACACTGCAACTCAAGATTGTAGTGATGATGAATGATGTCTATTAATAGATATGAGGTTTTAATAGGTAAAATTTAAAGACAGTTCCCTAAAAGGAAAGTTACTATTTTTATTTGAAAAGGAGAATAAAAAATGAAAAAAATATACTGGTTGTTGTTAAGCGTATTATTTCTTGCTGGCTGTTCAACTGCGAGTTCCCATCTAAAATCAGTTAAATCAGATGCTGGTGATAGAGTAACAGTAGGTAAAGTCCAGCGCGAGATTCGTATTGGGATGTCATCTGCTCAAGTTATTGAAGTGTTAGGATCGCCTAATATTGTATCTACTGATGAAAATAGGTTAGAAGTTTGGGTTTATGATAAGATCGCTACCGATGTATCTTATTCAAACAGCGAAGGTGGGGTGTGGTTGATACTCGGTGCCGTTAGCGGAAACTCAGGAGCAACCTCAACTTCGCAGAGAACACTGACCATAGTTATTAAGTTTGACGCGGATAAGAAAGTTCGTGATTTTGCATACCATTCCTCCAGCTTCTAAAAGAAAATAGCGTGAGAAAGCCAGCGAAGTTTTTGAAGTTATCAGTTATAATATTTTTATGTTTGGGCATAATCGGTTGCGCTAGTATTCCAAAAGGTTTTTTGAAGCCAAGCGAAGGGTATTTACAAAAGAGAGAATTACAAATGAGGCAATATGATACAACCAATGAAGAACAAATCATAACTGCTGTTGCTGGGGTTTTGCAAGATTTAGGTTTTACTTTAGATGCTAGCGAGACCAAGGTAGGATTAATATCAGCCTCTAAAGCAGCTGATGCAACGAGTAAAGGGCAAGTTGCTGGTGCAATTTTTCTTGACATGTTAGCCGCTTTAGGCGGCAGCAGAGGAAACGCTACTGCTCAGTGCGATAAAAACCAAGTGCTTAAGGCATCGGTTATTGCAAAACCAAGCCTAGATGGCAATAAAATAGTTGTCCGGGTTACTTTTCAAAGAATTGTTTGGAATATGAGTAACTTAATAAGTAGAGTGGAAACTATTGATGACCCAGAGACATACCAGAAGTTTTATGATAGTTTATCTAAAGCGATATTTTTGGAGGCTCAGAAAATATGAGAGAATACCGAAGATGTTTATGTGGCGTGCTTATTTTATTATTTTTGGTTGTTACATTATATGGTTGTGCAACGCCACCTGTTAGGGCTCTTGAAATGAATGAAAGCCAGGTTCAATTAAGAAGTATGCAAACAAGAGCCTTTGATACAACTGATAAGAAAACAATGATGCAAACCGTAATAAGCACGATGCAAGATTTAGATTTTGTGATTGATAAGGCTGATTTTATGCTAGGATCTGTTACTGGCTCTAAGTTTCTTGGGCAGGCAGTTGTTACTATGACCGTAACTGTTAGACCTAGAGGAGAGAAGCAGCTATTAGTAAGAGCAAACGCTCAGTATGGGATTAAATCCGTAGAAGATCCGGGCACATATCAGGATTTCTTTACTTCTTTAGAGAAAGCTATATTCTTGACAGCCCAACAGGTGGATTAAAGTTAAAGTAACATAATAAAATAGAGATTCTGGGGCTGGACTTAACCGTTCAGCCCTTTTTTCTGTTGTTAGGATAGTGCTCATGTGATATAGTCTGGGGCTATTTTGAGGGCTTGAAGTATGGCAAAAAGATGTGTAAAAAGGAGGTTTACAAAATGGAGAAAGGGGTATAGAATAAGCGTTACCACAAAGAGGTAGTTATGGGTATTATATAGGCACTAATTTAAGGGCAACTCTCTAAAAATAGGGGGTTGCTTTTTTTGGTTAGAAGGAGGGTGGCTATGGGCAGAAAGTTTGGGGTTTCTTTTTCTTGGAAAAGAGCACTCGGTATTTCAGGAGCAAAAGCAAGTATCTCGCGAAAAATAGGCATACCTCTGACCAGGCAAGGTAGACAAAGAAAGTTTGGGCGGATGGCAGGGTGTTGTGTTATTTTATTCTTCTTAGTCGTTACGATGACCTTTTGTGTTATAGCGATCGCTGCTATTATAAAAGCTTTCTAAAGGAGATAGACAATATTGATTATTGGGTATACGGCGGCCAAAATCAAAAGAAAGGAAACCTTTGGAAATTAGACAAATAAATGTAATTCCCCCATAGAGAATAAAGAAGAGCCGAAAACAAATATAACACCTTAGCCTTTTTCCGTTGACCGGCTTTTATTGAAAGGCGACATGAAAAAAATAATATATCTATTCGTTCTAACAATGTTGGTGACTGGGTGCGCTACAGTCAGCCAAAGATTTTACAGAGAAGCCTTAGATTTATATCACAAAGGCGACATTGAAAAAGCATATAATTCTATTAAAGAAGCTTACAATAAGAGTCCTCAAGATCAAGGAATACAAGAAGCTTTTGAGAAAATAAAAAAAGCTCTTATACAGCAATATATTGATCGCGCAAACAAGGTACAATACGACCTTCCAGAAAAAAGGGCAATCTTACAAAAAGCCTTAGAGTTTGACGGACAGCGAAAGGACATATCAAGCTTGCTGTTAGCTGTTGAGCAAGAGATAAAACTTGTTAATTACCGTGTTGTTGAGGCTTTGAATAAACAAGATCCCTTGGAGTGCTTTAAGTCCTATTTAAAACTTAGAGATTATGAGCCTTATTTCAATAATATTCAAACACTAAAAGACAAAATTAGTAGTTCTAAGGGAATATTATTAAATAAAATAGATGATTTAGTTGCTGATGGAAGAGAAGATCAAGCTATTGCTCTATCTTTTTCTTTAGAAAATAGGTTTCAGAATATTATTGAATTCAAGAAGAAGGGTGCAGAATTATTTACAAGAAAGGCTAGCGTTTTGGTCTCGCTGGGCAAACAATATGCCAATTTAGAAAATGACGATAGGGTATCTACCGCTATAGTTTATTTTCTACTAGCTTGGAATTATGATAAAAATTTACCTGGGCTAAGAGATATTATCACGAATAAGTTAATTGCAATTAAAGAGAGGGCAATTCCAAGATTAATAATCGAATTTTCGGGAAGCTTTTCTGACCAGCAAAAAGAGAAAATCATATCTTCCTTAAAGACATTTCAACAGCGTGGACAAATCAGAGATTTAGTAGAAATCCATTCTAGTTTTAAACCAATAAACAACGATTTGTTTATTATATTAACTTTGAATGATTTATCTATTGAAGTTAAACCAACTGAGGTGGTTAAATATTCAAAATATTTGGCCGGATATCAGAGTGTTCCTAACCCACAATACGATAGCTTAGTTGCTCAATATAATTATGCTGTACTACAATTCCAGCAGACATCCAATCAATTTGCTTATGATCCAAATAATTGGGGTTTAGCATTTGCAAAAGGCTTGTGGCAAGGGAAAGTTAATCAACTCGCTTCTGCGTTGGCCGCTACACCCTCTTATACACAGCAACCTGTTTATCAAGATTATCAGTATCTGTATGCAGATTTTAATTACGAACTAAATTTCAAATTAAAATATCAATTAGTAGATTCTATATCCCAAATAACACTGAAGGAGGGTCTATTTGAGAAGAACGATTACCAAAAGAGGACCGCAATAAGTGGAGCTCACCCTCAAGATAAACAGGGCATAATAGATAGAACCGTGTCATCAGGTGAATCAAATCTAATGCTGGAAGATTTTACGGAGAAAAACATAGAGGCATTATCGCAATTTATTATTTATGATCTGGTAGGTAAGAAAAATTTATTTGAAGCCGAGTTAGCGCGTAGAGAAAATAACTTAAGTGAAGCTGTAGACAGGATATTTACGTATAAACTTTTAAACTGGCTGGTAAGTTCTAGATTTGCTGGGCAACAAATAACCGATAACGAAATAGACAGTCTGGTCTCTGATTTTAATATTGTTTCCGCCAAAGAGATTCTTGATACTTACTGGGAATTTCAATTAGAAAAACCAGATCTTAGCATCAAGAACGTTTTTGTAAAAAGTTTCTGTCACGCAAACTTTTTAACAAAAGAATTAGCGGATTACGGGGAAGTATTTGAAAAATTTGATCCTGAAAATTTTAAATATAAGAAAAGCGACCCAAAGTTTGATAGTGCTAAGGCGATAAAGCGGCTATCCGGCAGGGTTGGAGAGAAAACAGAAAGAAGGAATCCACCGGCCCAATCAACAAATGTTATTGAACGTTGTTTAGCTTCTGTAGTAGTAGTCCAGACATTAATAGGTACCGGAAGCGGATTCATAATAGATCCCCAAGGATATATTATAACTAACTATCATGTTGTTTCCAATCAGGACAACATAACTATTATTTTGAATGACGGGAGAAGATTGTTTGCTGATTTACTTTCTTTGATTAAGTTCAAAGATTTAGCTTTATTAAAGATTAACGCAGAGAATTTATCCGCTATTAAACTTGGTCGTATGAGTGATGTAAGGGTGGGAGATGCGGTGTATGCACTAGGGGCTCCAGGAGGATGGGCTGAAAAGCAGATTCTTGATCAGACCGTTACAAGAGGAATAGTTAGTTCGATCAGAATGCTAGAGGCGCCTTATAACCCTACAGAGAAAATCCAATTTATTCAAACCGACGCAGCAATAAATCCTGGCAATAGCGGCGGTCCCCTAATTAATGAAAGAGGCGAAGTAATTGGCGTAAACTCCCAAAAAATGGTAAAAATTGAAGTAGAAGGATTAAACTTTGCTATTTCGATTGATGAAGTAAAGAAATCTTTTGCCGAGTATCTAAAATAGTTTTTAGGTCTACGCCGAACGGGATAAGAAGAAATAGGCTAACTTTCTAATATACAGGGTTGTTTTTTTGATTGCGGAGGACGAAATGTCTGGAGAAGAATTCTTTGTAGATAAGATTAAAGAAGGACTTCGACTAAAAAGGGAAAAACTTTCTCCTGAAGAAGAAAAAATTCTTATGATGCCTATGCAAGACTTCGTCTCTAAAAATAAACTCTCTCCCCAAGAGGCACAAGCACTAAATAATAAGTGCATAAAAGCTCTTGAAGTTATATATGAACAGGAAACTTCTGGAAGGAATAAAAATATAGCTTTGGTTTGGGCAGAATATAATAAAATGGTCTACGAAACCTCTCAACGAGTTATTTCTGGGATAATACAAAACTGGTATTTTTCTGTGGGGAGGAAACAAGAGAAAAAAGCGGTTGGATGTTTTCCTTTGATTCTCTTAGCTATCGGAATTGCGACATCTTTAGTCTTATTAATTATCTTTGTCGTGGGAATATGACAATGAATAAAAAACAATTGATAGTTGCCTTGGTGTTAGTGTTAATGATTGCTTCATCCTCTTATGCGGAAAATATTTTAGAATATAAGAGGGTTGTTTTGTGCGCTAACCACATGACCGTCTTGGTAAATCGCCTAACAGGTAAAGTCAGATATAAATATGTACTGTATAATCGTAGAAAAATATGGGTGCTTCTTAATGGTACGGAACAAGCCCAATATCAATCAATGTATGAAGCTCAAGTTAAGTTAAAGATGGTGTGTCATTAGTTGCTTTGGTGTTAATAAAAGGTGCGGATAAGTTTAGAGTTTTGAAAGGCGGTAAAATTGAAAGCAGAATTAAATATTAAGAAAATTATAGCGAGAGAAGGGCTCATTTTGTTAAGTTTTATTTTATTGGGATTGCTTATTGGGACAATTTTCCAAGATACTTACTATTCAAACTTGAGATTGTTGCACGGTGTTCCCCTTAAAAGATTTGGCGTAATGGGTGAAAGGATAATGTTATATGGCTATCCCTTTTACTTACTTATCCGCTTTGTTCTTTGGGCAATTAAGACATTAAAAGGAGAAATAACAATAAAAATTAACCCCAAAAGATTAAAGAAGATAATAGCACGAGAAGGGCTTATTTTATTAGTGATTATAGGAATGGGTTACATTATTATGACTACCCCAGAGTTATATATTAAAGCAAGACCAATAAGAATTGAGAAAACAACAGATAAAGAGACGCCCATAGACCTATTAACTGAAATGAGGACAGTTGACACGGAGACGCTATTTAGCGGAACAGGAACTCGTCAAATTTACCGTATTTCTGAATGGAATAAAGCCGAAGCGAGAAAAGAAAAAGTTAAGAGTTTGGGTTTTATTATTCTTTTCTTTGGTTACCCCATATATTTGCTTATTAGATTTATCCTCTGGGGGATTAGGACATTAAGAAAAAATGAATAAAACCAAATTAATAGTTGCTTGGGTAGTAGGTATATTTTTATTATTATCAACCAATGTCTACGCAAGTGAAGTTATTAAACCTTTGAGCGAAAAAGAGGTTAAACCGCTTCTGAAACAATTGAATAGCCAGGGGATTGTAGTCGTTTGCGATAAAAGCATAAAAGAAGATGAGTTTACAGGTGGCAATCCAGAAAATGCGTCATTTTACTTAAAAGGCTCCGATTCTTGGTATTTTCTTTACAGGGCGGATATAAATAATGATGGTAAGGATGAAGATATTTTATGCTTAGCCTCTGGTTCTGGTGGGTTCTTTGACATTGATGCTGTTTATCAAGAGAAGAGCGGTAAGTTAACAGACATATTTAATGAAATAAAAATACCACTGAGAAAGCTTGTAAGAGAGGCACAGAAAGAAGGCTACGCTTTAGAAGAAGGCTTCTCTTTTATGAATGGAGGCATTACTATAGAACAAGAGGGAGGAAAAGTCTTCTTTACATTGGAGCAAACTACCAGAAAATATGAGGGCAAGGGCTTTGAAGAAGATTTTAATCCTACGCAAGGGTATAAATTCCTATGGGACAATAGCGGCATTAAGTTGATAGAGCATTACGTAGGAGATAAGATTTATGAAAAATAATGTAATAAATAGGTATAGCGTAAATTTAATTCAGAAGACTAAATGAACGAAAGTGATGATTTATTTGATTTTATGATTTTCTATGAGCTGATGTTTCCCGATGACCCTGATAAGACTATTATATGTCCTTCTTGCGGTAGAGTCATCAAGGGTAATGAAGAAGTTGGTTGGATAGATAAGGAAAAGACAACTTTTAAATGCCCCGATTGTGATGAGGAGATAGAGATTGGATAATATAGGGTAACTCTCTAGGGGGGGGTAGTTGTCATTTATGCAGAAGGAGGGTAAAAGTGAAAAGATTGCTTTTAATTATTATTTTTAGTGTGACATTCTTAACGAATGCATGTGCCGATGAAATTTTTAATGAACTTCTCTCTGCGATAAAACAGGACGTAACCGATGCCCAATTAGTCGGACTCGAAAATAAATACAAAGGTCAAATTATAAGTGGAGTGGGCTACGTTGATGATGTTAGGGTAGATATGTTCACGAAAGGACTTAATATTTCATTATCACTTGAATATAATAAGTATACTATTATGAGTGATGTCCATATCGAAGTCCCTGAAGATAGCCCTTACTTTTCTATAGCCCAAAATCTTAATAAAGGCCAAATGATTTCTTTTAGTGGGAAATTTGATGATATTTTTGGTCGTAGTATCTACATTAGAGGTGATGTGAAAATTCGCGATATTCGCGATACAGGTATTCCTTGGCGGGATGCCCAATAACATATAAAACCTTGAAGGAGAGATGGATCAAGTTGGTTGAGTACAAGAAAAGGGAGCAACAAATGTGGCCTTTCAGAAGAAAATCCAGGGCTCGCAAGCAGGACATTGCGCTGTTGAACAAAATCATTAAGAGCATCGCTGAAGAAACGCAGTTGGAGACAGGCGCGATGTACCTTTTAGTCTCAGAGGCTTATCGCTGGATTCATCAATGGGCTGATAAGCAGAGCGAATTGGTTTCAGCTAATGACTTAGATAGTTTGTTTGCGAGAAAAGAGGCTATGCTCCTAAACAAATACATTGAGCGCCATCTTGAGGAAATAAAAGAAGAGAATCCGGACGGCGGCATGCTCGTCAAATGCAGAACCGCAGATTCAGACACAGAAGAAATGCCATTGAAAATGAAGCCGCCCTCTCTCAAAGCTTACAGCGAGCTAATGCATCAGATTTCAGAGGTAATGCTAACTGAACCCTTGCCGGTGACCTCTGTTTTGCGGGATCTACACGATATAGTTATTGAGCTATCAAAACTTGCCAATAAGTTTCGTGACGTGATTACTTGAGCGGATTTTTGTTTTATAACGAGAAAAGGTTAAAGAATAAAGAGGTGGCATATCTTAGGCGCTTTACTTACCTGTTTCTCGAGCATGGAATTATAAGGCAATTATTTATTAACCATAAATTATATATAAATGCTGAACATTTTTTAGGATGATTATGGATGTTTTGCACTCTCCAGCCAAGCGTTATTCCACCGTTAAGTATATTTTTGCGATAGGACAGACCGTCTTTCTGCTGGCTGTGGCGTTTGTATTTCAAGCCTCTGGACTTTCCGCGTCCTGGGCAGGCGCAGCGGGCAGGGCCTTATCGAATTATTACCTGGCGCTGGCGGCATATTTATTATTATCCTGCACCGTTTACTTCCTTCTGGATTCTCCTTCCAATTTTGTGAGTTCCTTTACGTTAGAGCATCAATTTAATCTCTCAAACCAGAAAATAGGCGATTGGGTTAAGGATTACTTAAAGAGTTTTGCCATTTCTCTTGTAATACTTATTATCCTGGGAGAAGCATTTTATTATATTCTAAATGAGTTTGCCGCTAATTGGTGGCTCATCGCTTCTTTGTTCTGGGTATTTTTCAGCGTTGTTTTGGCCAGGCTCACCCCCGTAGTATTGATACCGCTTTTCTTTAAATATAAGCCCCTAAGCGATAATGAATTAAAGGCGCGCATTTTAACCCTGGCGGCAAAGATGAAGGTGAAGATCCTGGACGTCTTTGAGATAGATTTTAGCAGGAAAACCGTTAAGGCCAATGCCGCTTTTGTCGGCGTAGGTAAGACCAAGCGCGTCATTTTAGCGGATACCCTAAAGGATAAATACGGTTACGATGAAATAGAGGTGATCTTGGCGCACGAGTTCGCGCATTATCACCTAAAGCATCTTTTAAAGCTCATTTTCATTAATGCCGCGGGTATAGTCCTTACTTTTTACATTATATTCAGGACTAACGGCTATATTCTGGGATTATTCGGCTTGGATAAGCTTTCAGATATTGCGGCCTTTCCGATAATCGTCCTTTATATGACGATTATCGGTATTATCATCACGCCTTTAACGAATTATCTCTCGCGTTGTTTTGAGCATAACGCGGATAGGATGGCCCTGGAGGTAACCGGCCTTAAGGAGGCTTTTATCTCTACCATGGATAAACTTGCCCAACAGAATCTCGCTGACCGCAAGCCCAGCTTTTTAATCAAGATGTTCTTTTTTGACCACCCGCCGATAGATGAGCGTATTGCGATGGCTAAGCGCCACCCATTGAATCCAAAATAATACGGGCGGCTCTTTGGCTGGCCTGTGTTTGGCCAAGGCGGGATTTGACTTTGGCGAGAGAAACTTTTATTTTTTCCAACTCTTGAGGTTTGGTCAGGGTATTTACTATGTAGGGCGCGATTTTATCGGCATGAGCGTTGAACTGTAAAAATTCCTCCACTATTTTCCTGCCGGCCAGAATATTGGCCATCCCCACATACGGCACTTGAATAATAGACCTTAAATAGAGCCAAGTCAGAAAGGCGACTTTATATACTATCACCATGGGAGTGCCTAATACCGCAGTTTCCAAGGTTGCGGTTCCGGAGGCGACAATGGCAAAATCCGCTGCCGCCAGGCCTTCATAAGTCATTGCGGATAAGAGGTGCATAGGCATTTGATATTTCTCCATAATGGCCCTGAATATCTCTTCCTTGACGGTAGGGGAGCGCAGGATCAAGAATTGAATATCGCCTAATTGTTCCCGCAGGATTTTGGCTGTTTCAAGCATAATGGAGAGGTGATTCTTTACTTCGCTGACTCTGGAGCCGGGCAGGAGCGCAACGGTATAGCGTGCGGCAGGAATATTGAATTTAGCAAATAATTCTTGGCGGTTTAGCGCGGGTTTAGCAATATCCAAGAGGGGGTTACCGACAAAAGTTACCGGAACACCGGCTTTTTTATAGATTTCTTCCTCAAATGGAAAGATCACGATCATTTTATCCACAACCTGCTTTATGGTCTTGATCCTGCCTTTTCCCCAGGCCCAAATCTGCGGGCTGATATAGTATATGACCGGGATCTTGCGCTTTTTTAACTCCTGTGCTAGGCGCAGGTTAAAGCCGGGATAGTCTACCAATATTGCCAGGTCGGGTTTTTTCTTATCGACCTCAAGGAGCAATCCGTCGAATATGGATTTAAATTTTTTCAGGGATTTAACCACTTCGGAGAAGCCCACTACCGCCATTGATACGATATTGCAGTATAACTCTACGCCTTCGGCTTGGATTTTCTCGCCGCCCAGGCCAAAGAATCGCACTTCAGGGTTGATTTCTTTGATAGCCCTGACGAGGTGAGAGGCATAAAGTTCTCCCGAGGCCTCGCCGGCGACTATGAGGATGGTATGCTGCTGTGCCATATCTTTTTCTGGATATTCAGCGCCACGGCCAGCGCCTGCCTTGCCACCGGGCCGTTTACCAGCGGTTCTTTTTTAGCGGCAACGCATTCAATAAATGAGCTCAATTCTTTTTGCAGGGGTTGTTCTTTTTCAATGGGAAGTTTTTCTTTGGTGATTGATGAGTCTACCTTGCGGTAGATATTAGCTTCTTCGTTGCGGTAGTCCAATGAGATATAAGCATTTTTCATAAAGATGCGGATTTTACGCATAGATTCATCGGAGACGCGGCTGGCAGTAAGGTTGCAGACGCAGCCGTTCTCAAAGGTTATCCTGGCATTGGCGATATCTTCAAAATGGGTGAGGATTTTTGCTCCCACGGCATCTATTCTTTTTACAGGCGAGTTCACCAGGCCCAGGACAATATCAATATCATGGATCATAAGGTCCATAGTTACTCCGACGTCAATGGAGCGGCCGGTGAAAGGGCTTAAGCGGTGGCATTCAATGAACTTGGGTTCCTGAATAATATTGCGGGTGGCCGCAAAAGCGGAGTTGAACCTTTCAATATGGCCAACCTGTAAGATGAGGTTTTTCTGTTTGCACAGACGAATAAGCGCATCCGCCTGTTTGAGTTCTGAAGTGAAGGGTTTTTCTACAAGTATATGTATACCTTGTTTTAGGAAATCACGGGCTACTTCAAAATGGGATTTAGTGGGAGTAGCGATGCTGACTGCTTCAACCTTAGAGAAGAAATCCCGGTAGTCGGTGGAGCCTTCCACATTTAACAGGGCGCACACCTTATCCAGGCGGTCCTTATTGATATCGCAGACGCCCACAAGGTTAGTGTGTGGCAATTCACTGTAAATCCGGGCATGTATCTCTCCTAGATGGCCTACTCCTATGACCGCGACGTTGATTTTATGCATGTTATAGATGATAGCAGAACGCTTTTTGTATTGCAACTAAAATAATAATTAGGGACATAAAAATGGGGTCAGAATTATTTTTTATGGAAGGCGCCCGGCAAAAATAATTCTGACCCCATTCTGACCCCATTTTCCCTAATTATCTCGACAAAGCCCCTATAATATGCTATTATTATAAAACTATGAAAGAATACCTTCGTTTATTACGCTTTCTAAAGCCGCATTTAGGGCTGTTTTTTATCGCCGCGGCCTGCATGGCCTTCTCCGCCTTATTTGACGGAATATCCCTGTCCATGATGGTGCCGCTTACGGATAAGGTCCTGACTAACAAGCAGATAGTCATCCCCGCCAAATTACCCCCTTTCGCGCAGAGCTTTATTGACCTTATGAACTCCACAGAGCCGGCCAAGCTTCTTAATATTATGGCCATTTGGGTGCTGGTTCTCTTTCTCTTAAAAGGACTTTTCGCTTTCTTTCAGAGTTATTTGATGTCCGATATCGGCCAGAGGATCAGCCGTGACGTGCGCTCTTTGCTGTATCAGAAATTACAGACTTTATCGCTGGACTATTTCACCCAGAAAAGGAGCGGAGAGCTGGTCTCGCGTATTACCCACGACGTAAAACTGATTGAAAATGCCCTTTCCTACGGACTGACCGACTTGATATATCAGGGTTTACAGGTAGTATTGTTTACCTTTATAATATTTTTTATATACCCTAAGCTTGCGATGGTGTCTTTGGTGCTTTTGCCTTTAATCAGCCTGCCTATTGTGATGTTGAGCAAGGCACTGAGGCGGCTTTCCAAGAAGTCGCAGGAGAAGATGGCCGATGTAACCTCCATTTTATCCGAAACCATATTCGGCAATAGGATCGTCAAGGCCTTTTCAATGGAGAAGTACGAAATTGACAGATTTAACAGGAATAATCACGATTATTATAAATTCTTGATGAAATCCATCAAGCGCACCCTGATTTCCGGGCCGGCTACTGAGTTTATCGGGGCTGCAGGCGGCATATTTGTCTTTGTCTGGGCAGGCAAGGAGGTTATTAAAGGGAACCTTTCTTTCGGCGTATTCGGCCTTTTTATCGGCTCTTTATTATCCTTAGTGCGGCCATTTAAGAAATTAAGCCAGGTAAACGCCTTAAATCAGCAGGCATTGGCTGCCGGCGCGCGTATATACGAGGTTTTAGATAGGCAGCCTACTGTGGCTGAAAAGCCGAATGCCATTGAATTACCGCCCATAAAAAATAGTGTTGCCTTTGAGAATGTATCTTTTAACTATGAAGATGCCACCGTCCTTGAAGATATAAGCTTGAAGGTCAGGATGGGGGAGGTTACGGCCATTGTGGGGCCTTCAGGAGTGGGAAAATCCACTTTAATTGACTTAATCCCGCGTTTTTATGACCCTAAATCCGGCAGAATTCTTGTCGACGGCATCGATATCAAGGATATCACCTTTAAATCGTTGCGGCGTCAAATCGGCATTGTTACTCAGGAGACCATCCTTTTTAATGATACACTAAGGGCCAATATAGCTTATGGTAGGCCGGGGACTTCCTTAGAAGATGTTAGAAGAGCGGCAAAACTCTCTTACGCAGATGAATTTATATCAAAAATGCCGCAGGGGTATGATACGATTATCGGCGACAGGGGTTTGAAGCTTTCAGGGGGAGAGAAGCAAAGGATCGCCATTGCCAGGGCCCTTCTGAAGGACCCCCCTATATTAATACTGGATGAGGCTACTTCTCAGCTTGATACCGAGTCCGAGCATATCGTTCAAATGGCGATAGACAGGCTTATCCAGGGCCGCACCGTCTTTGTGGTGGCGCACCGCCTTTCCACGGTCAGGATGGCCAACCAGATTTTGGTCTTAGACAAGGGAAAAATCGTAGAAAAAGGCACGCACGATGAACTTTTAAGGAAAAGCGGCTTATATAGCCGTCTTTATCAGATCCAGGAGCACACTAGAGGGGGAGCCGCAATATCAGCTTAAAAGCCGATTTTTAGCCTACCAGGCATTAAAATATTTGCATATAATAGTATTTATGATATAATTAATCTTTTACAATAGGTGGTGGACCCGCATTTTCGGGTGATTTTTAACTTACTAAGTAGTTAGAAGGAGGGAAGAGAATTGCCTAGTGAATTAGTTAAACAGCTTTTGGAGGCAGGAGTACATTTTGGGCACCAGGCCAAGCGCTGGAATCCCAAGATGAAGAAGTTTATTTTCGGAGAAAGAAGCGGTATTTATATCGTGGACCTGGAAAAAACCGAGGATTGCCTAAATAAGGCCCGGGATTTTATGCTGGACCTCGCCGCTAAAGGTAATAGCGTTCTTTTGGTGGGGACTAAAAAGCAGGCCAAAGAAATAATACTGTCTAACGCCGCGCGCTGCGGGATGTACTGGGTAAGCGAGCGCTGGCCGGGAGGGCTGCTTACTAACTTTTCCACCATAAAAAAGAGCATCAACCGTTTAAAAGAGATAGAGAAGATGAAACAAGACGGCACTTTTGATAAGCTCACGAAGAAGGAAGTCGCCCATTTGGAAAAGGAGATGGCGCGTTTGAAGAAGGATTTCGCCGGCATCGTTCAGATGGAAAAGCTGCCTTCAGTGCTTTTCGTGGTCGACCCCAAAAAAGAAGAGACCGCGGTACGGGAGGCAAGAAGATTAGCCATTCCTATCGTAGCTTTAATCGATACCAATTCGGACCCCGACAGGATAGACTATCCTATCCCCGGCAATGACGATGCTATAAAGTCAATACAATTGATAACTTCTTTGGTTACCGACAGCATCATCGAAGGGCGAAAGAAATTCCTATCTTATTTGAGCACCGAGACGGTTACCTTAGCCAAGTCCGCCGATGGTACGGGGGAAGCGGCCATAAGCACCGAAGAGGTGACTAAGATCAAAGAAATCAGCGAGATAGTCGAGACAGAGCAGACCGAGGAACAGAAGCTCGCCAGGCGCGCCAAGAAACCGGTTGGCGAAAAACCGATTCTCAGGAAAAAAGTATAGTTATCTCACCCGAAGAGTAATAGCAGTATGTAAAGGAGAAGTATATGCCGGTACAGTTGGATTTGATCAAAAAGCTTCGCCAGAAGAGTTCTGCCAGCATCGGAGATTGCCGAAAAGCGCTTGAAGAGGCAGGACAGGATATAGACAAGGCGTTCTTGCTTTTACGCAAGCGCGGCATGGAGATGGCCGAGAAGAAGCAGGACAGGGTTGCCAAAGAGGGCAGGATCGAGGCCTATGTGCATACGGGCAATAAAATAGGCGTCCTTTTAGAGGTGAACTCCGAAACGGATTTTGTCGCCCGAAACAGCGATTTCTGCCGGTTTACCAAGGATGTGGCGATGCAGATAGCCGCCTGTAACCCTCTTTATATCCGCCGGGAAAATATCCCTGCGGATGCGGCCAAAGAACAGCATAATCTGGATGAATTTTGCAAACAGAATTGCCTGATGGAACAGGCGTTCATTAAAGACCCCTCCATTACCATAAAGGATTACCTCGCGGACCTGGTAACAAAAATCGGCGAGAACATAGTCGTACGCAGGTTCACGCGGTACAAAATAGGCGAATGACAAAACCAATCTTTAAACGCATTGTATTAAAACTAAGCGGCGAAGCCCTCCAGGGCAAGCAGCCCTATGGCATCGACAACGGCGTTTTAATCTCCATTGCCCGCCAGATAAAAGAGGTAAAGAATCTGGGCATTGAGGTGGCGATAGTCCTTGGCGCGGGGAATATCTTCCGCGGCCGGGAGAATATCCACCAAAAGGGTTTAAATATGGTCCGTTCGGTAGCGGATTATATGGGGATGCTCGCCACCGTAATCAACGGCTTAGCCTTACAGGACGCCTTAGAGAAGACGGGCCTGCCCACCCGGGTATTGACCGCTATTGAGATGCACCAGGTGGCTGAACCTTATATCCGAAGGCGCGCTATAAGGCATTTAGAAAAAGGGCGCGTGGTGATATTCGTAGCCGGAACGGGCAATCCTTATTTTACCACTGATACCGCCGCCGCATTGAGGGCCATGGAGATCAACGCGCAGGTTATTCTAAAAGCCACCAAGGTGGACGGGGTTTATTCCGAAGACCCCCTTGTAAATAGAAAAGCCAGGAAATTCGACTCTTTGAAATATATTGATGTATTAAAGAAAGGCTTGAAAGTGATGGACGCCACGGCCATAAGCCTATGCATGGACAACAAGCTGCCTATAATCGTTTTCAACTTGAATAAAGAAGGCAATATCAGGCGCGTGGTGATGGGCGATAAGGTGGGGACAGTAGTCAAATAAATAACGCGGAGGCCGCTATGACCACCAAAGAGGTTTTGCACGGTACCGAAGAAAAATTAAAGAAAGCGATCGAAGCTGTGACGAGAGAATTTTCCGAGATCAGGACAGGCAGGGCCAGCCCGCATCTTGTGGAAGGCATACATATTGATTATTACGGAGCGCCCACCATGTTAAAGCAGCTGGCTTCTATTTCTGTCCCGGATGCGCATCTTATCACGATCCAGCCCTGGGACCCTTCCGTAATAGCGGAAGTCGAAAAGGCGATACTTAAATCCAACCTTGGTATCACCCCTTCCAACGACGGCAAAATGATCCGCCTTTCCATACCGGCGCTGTCCAGCGAGAGAAGGGAAGAGCTGGATAAGGTGGTTAAGAAGATGGCGGAGGACGGCAAAATTTCGCTGCGCACCATACGGCGTGATTCCAAAGAGGCGCTGGAGAAACTTGAGAAAGATAAAGCCATCACCGAGGATGATAAGTTCAGGGGCATAGATGACCTGCAGAAAATCGTTGATAGATATATGGCCAAGGTCGAGGAGATCCTAAAAGGCAAAGAGAAGGAGATCCTGGAATTTTAAGTTTGCTCTTTGAGTAAGTCAAGATTTAGATATGGGCCACTAGCTCATCTGGTAGAGCACCACCCTTTTAAGGTGGCTGTGGGAGGTTCGAGTCCTCCGTGGCTCATTTAGATTTTTGAAAAGCAGGAAGTCAACCTAAAAGTTGCTGAAAGAAAAAAGAAAAGAAGATATCAAGTGGAGTAGGGATTTAGCCTATTGTGTGGGGCTTTTGGTTTCCGACGGCAATTTGTCAAAAGACAAGAGGCATATTGTATTTGTTTCTAAGGATTTAGACTTAGTGGAAACATTTAGAGC